>ENA-UPSY01000776-UPSY01000776.1-human-gut-metagenome-genome-assembly--contig:-NODE-776-length-37154-cov-55.059983_pt1 | contig 37154 bp, 36 predicted proteins | sample MGYA00250044_ERZ773365 | MGnify/ENA primary metagenome ERZ773365 (study PRJEB29103, sample SAMN06111932) | human gut metagenome | biome: human gut; feature: ankylosing spondylitis patient; material... | reverse complement strand
CGGAGTGAACCGGAATAATCCCCTCCGCTTTACGATCTTCCGGGCACAGCATCATCCCGGCCTGGATGGCCTGGGCCGGTTTGCGTATGTCGACGGGCTGGCCATCGATATACACCTGACCGCCGGTGATCCGCGTCCCGCCGAACAGACCTTTCATCAGTTCGCTGCGCCCGGCGCCCACCAGCCCAAACAGGCCGACGATTTCGCCACTGCGCACCGAGAGGCTGACCGGCGTGCGCACGCCCGGGGCCTTCACCTCCTCCAGACGCAGCCGCTCTTCGCCGTAGGGGCGAGGTTTCCAGCCGTAAATATCCCCCAGATTGCGTCCCACCATCGCCTGAACCAGCGCGTCGTGGCTGACGCTCGGCATATCATCAAAGGTGCAGACGTAGCGGCCATCTTTAAAGACGGTGATGGCATCGCTGAGGGCAAAAATTTCTTCCATCCGGTGTGAAACATAGATGATGACGCGCCCCTCCTCCCGTAGCTCGCGGATAACGCGAAACAGGTTGTCGATCTCCCGGGCAGAGAGCGAACTGGTCGGTTCATCGAAGGCGATAATTTTGGCGTTACGCGCCAGCGCTTTGGCAATCTCCACCATCTGCCACTGGCCAATGGAGAGATACTTCAGCGGCGTCTCCGGGTCGATATCCAGCCCCAGATGCTCAAGCTGCAGGCGGGCCTCGTAGTTGAGCAGCGAGCGGTTGACGATGCCGCCTCTGTGCGGCAGCTGGCCAAGATAGATATTTTCGGCGACGGTCATCTCCGGGATCAGATGCAGCTCCTGATAGATAATCGCCACGCCGGCGTTGAGCGCCGCCATCGTATTGGTGAACGCCATCTGCTGACCGCCGATCTGCAGGTGGCCCGCGGTGGGGATGTAGTTACCGCTGAGGATTTTCAGCAGCGTCGATTTGCCTGCGCCATTTTCGCCCATCAGCGCGTGGATCTGTCCTGGGTAGCAGTCAAAACTGATATCGGACAAGGCCTTTACGCCAGGGAACGTCATGGTGATGCCGCGAAATGAGAGATAAGGGGTAGACTGTTGCATAACGACTCCGCTCTTCTGCACTCAGCCCCCGCCGCGGCGGGGGCCAGTTCAACCGGGCTGTTACAGCCCTTTTTTCGCCAGCTCTTCTTTGAAGTTATCGCGGGTAATCAGCACCACATCGGTCACTGCAGTGAACTTCGGCGGCTCAACGCCCTTGGTGACCCAGTTGTAGAGCATTTCGCTGGTTTTATAGCCATGAATATCCGGGCTTGGCAGCAGGGAGCCATAGAAACCGGTCGGCTGCGCCTTCGACAGTTCGTTGACGGCATCCACGCCGTTGATGCCAATGCCAATCACATCCGGCGCTTTAAAGCCCTGGCCTTCAGTGGCACGCACGCCGCCGAGCACGGTGTTGTCGTTCATCCCAACGATCAGCCAGTGTTTAACCTGCGGGTGCTGGACCAGCATCGAGTTACCGGCGTCAAACGCCCCCGGGATATCGTTAGATTTTGTCGGAACGCGGTAGATTTGCGCTTCCGGGAAACCGGCCGCCTTCAGGGCATCGATGGAGCCAGTGGTACGACGGCGGGCGGTGTCCAGTTCATCGGCGGTGATGGCCATCACCGCGGTGTCTTTAACATCCCAGCCGCGTTTCTGCATCTCTTTATACAGCTCCTGCCCCTGGCGGGCGCCGATTTCGCTGGCCGCCATCATCACCAGCGGCACGTTCTCCATCGGTTTACCTTTGGCGTTGACGAACTGGTCATCGACGGTAATCACCTTCATGTCATAGCCGCGCGCTTTAGCGACAATCGCCGAGCCGAGCTTAGGATCGGGGGTACAGATGACAAAGCCCTTCGCGCCGCTGGCCGCCAGGCTATCGATGGCGTTCAGGGTTTTCTCACCATCCGGCACCGCAATTTTAATGACGTCAAAGCCTAAATCTTTTCCTGCTTTATCAGCAAATTTCCACTCGGTCTGGAACCATGGCTCTTCCGGCTGTTTCACCAGAAAACCCAATTTCAGGTTTTCCGCCATAGCTGATTGTGACATAACCGCTGCGAGACCAATGGCCGCCAGCGCTTTAGTAAATTTGTGCATGGTAAACTCCAGCTTTAATTCGCTTTCATGTAGGGAAAAATCGGAATTAACTTTTTTATCAGCATCAAAACAAGGCATTAGAAAAATCACATTCCCTACTGCCGTTGTTAGAGTAGTAATACCCGGAAATTATTTCTCCATACGAGAGCATTATCACATCGCGGAATTACAGTAATTGCGTACATAGATTTAGCAAAAAAAGACATAAAAAAAGACATAATTGTCATACAATTTAACCGGCGAATAGCAGGATCATCTATACCACCAGCAGGGTTATCCCTGTGATGTCAGAGGGTGTTTAACAGAGGGTTACGGCACTGTTATATCCAGCGGCTAACGGGGTCGCAGCGGCGGTCAACTGCCTGCCGGCGCTGAAGATCAGCAGACGCGCGTCGCCAGTCCGGTATCGGCCGTTTTATATCGCGATAAAACGGATCTTTTGCGTAATTTATTCCGAATTGATAAAAGATATTCCGGATACATAAAAAAGCCTGCAACAAAAAATAAAAATAATTATCATCACCATGAAACATTGCTCTCTGAAATAACTTATAGCTTTGCGTTATACGACGAATCTCGTAGTCAAATACCTATAACTTATACCTGGCACACCGCGCTAGCGCCCCGGTCTACGCCGCCAATCTCCAGCCAGTCGTCATTCAGGAATAATCGTGTAACAAAACGTAAATTATCCATCTTGAGAGTTTTCTTAATTCCATTCAGCGAGTATTCTAAAATTGTCGGCAAGAGGAAAAATTACCCGACTCATACGGAATGTGTAGAGTTTTATTATTCTGCAACAGTGCAGCGCGCCACTCTTTTATCCTGTTGTTTACCGCAGGAACCGCTGACGCGCACCAGTAACCCCTTCCCGGTTAATAAGGATATTTTTATGGCAGTTCCAGGAATGGCACAAAAGCTAAACACCCAGATGAACCTTGAGTTCCACGCCTCTAACGTTTACCTGAACTTAAGCGAGTGGTGCGCCCGGCATCGCTTCGACGGCGCCGCGACATTTTTGCGCAACCGCGCGCAATGCAGCATCACCCTCACCATGCGCGTCTTTGACTATCTGAAAAAAGCCGGCAGCTGGCCGATAGTGAATCCCGACCGCGCCTGTAATCCCGAATGTACCTCGCTGGAAGATCTCTTTACCCAAACCCTGGTCGATTACCGCCAGCGTAGCAGTATGCTGAGCGGTCTCGCCGAGGAAGCCAAAGCGCAGAGCGATGACAACACCTGGCGTTTTCTGACCCGGCTGGCGGAAGAGCAGCAGCAGGATGGGCTGCTGCTGCAAAGCGTGCTCGAGGAAATTCGCAATGCCGACAAAGCCGGGATCGGTATGGAACAGACCGATCGCCGTCTGATGGCCCTCGTCGGAGCGTCACAGAAACCCCATTAATCAGAGGTGTCGGGCCTTTCTCGGCCGATCAGGGGGGAGCGCGTTCGCGCTGCCCCGCCCTGTTTATTAATCCGTTATCGCTATACTCCCCTGCCATTTATTCCTCAAAAGAATAAAAAAGTTTTAACTCGATCCCATTCCCTCGTCACCGTTACTCCTTTGGGGGGATTAGTGAGCGCGGTCACTTTTTGTTGAGCCACAAAGAAATATAAAAACAGTGTTTCAAAAATATAAAACACGAGGTTTATTTTTTATGGCTCGATACACGGCTTCAGCCTCTGAAGGGCTGCAGGGAAGACCGATCTTGTTACGCCATCAGTTAGCCTACGGCGGCGGTAATCTGTTAGGGAGTGGCGCACTGGCGATAAGCGGGGCATGGCTACTCTATTTTTATACGACCTTTTGCGGCCTGACGCTGATCGAGGCCTCATTTATCTTCTCCGTCGCCAGCATCATCGACGCCATCAGCAACCCGCTGATGGGCTATCTGACGGATAATTTTGGCAAAACGCGGTTAGGCAAGCGCTTTGGCCGTCGGCGCTTCTTTTTGCTGATCGGCATTCCGCTGATGCTGTTCTACCCGCTGCTGTGGGTAGAGGGCCTGAGTTTCTGGTACTACCTGTGCACCTACGTGGTGTTTGAGATCATCTACACCTCCATCATGGTGCCCTATGAAACGCTGGCGACAGAGATGACCGATGATTTCTCGCTACGCTCAAAGCTCACCGGCTATAAAGCCATCTTCGGCAAGCTGGCCAACTTCCTCGCCGCGTTTATTCCCGGACAGTTCATTCTGCTGTACGGCAAAGATTCCGCCACCCCTTTCTTCCTCACCGGCCTGACCTACGGCGCGATCCTGATCGTCGCGATTACCTGTCTGTGGCTGTGCAGCTGGGAGCGCGAGCGTGCGGAAGCCGTGGATACCAGCGCGAAAAAGGGGCTGCTGAGCACCCTGCTGTCGCTGGCGAAAGACATGCGTTCCACCTTTTATCTGCGCGTGTTCCGCAAACATCTCGGTATGTACCTGTGCGGGTTTGGCGCGGAATGGCTGTTTGCCTCCATCTTCACCTATTTCGTGATATTCGTTCTGCAGCACGATCCGGCAATGGTAGCCGGGCTGAACAGCCTGAACTCGATTCTGCAGCTGATCTCCACCGCGCTGTTTATCGGCATGTGTGTGAAAAAGGGCTTCAGCAAACCCTATATCCTCGCGCTGGGGATCGTGATTTTCGCAGTCCTGCTGTATACCTCGCTGTGGTTCTTCCATCTGCCGTCAGGCCTGGCGACCGTGCTGATGTTCGGTATTACCGTGCTGTTCGGCCTGGGGACCGGCGGGGTTTACTATATTCCCTGGACCGTTTACACCTTCCTCGCCGATGTCGACGAGATCTACACCGGACGCCGCCGGGAAGGGATCTATGCCGGCGCCATGACCTTCTCAGGGAAAATTCTGCGCTCGATTGTGGTGTTTTCGATGGGGGCCATCCTGAGCTTTTACGGTTTCCAGTCAAAAGCGCACAGCCAACCGGAAAGCGCCGTGACCGCCATCGCGGTGGTATTCTGCGTCGGTGTCGTCGCCTTAGCCCTGGCCGCCATCGTCTTCAGTAAGCAGATGAAACTGGACCGTAAAGCCCATCTGGTGGTCCTGCAGGAAGTCGCGCGGATTAAAGCGGGCGGTAAAATCAGTGATATTGCGCCGGAGGTGCGGGCAATCGTTGAGGATCTGGTTGGCCATCGCTACGAAGAGTGCTGGGGCAACAGCAAATTGTTTAAAACCGCTGAGGCTGCGCCAACGCAGACCGTGGTTTCCCATTAAAGGAAAAGGCCCCGTCGGTCACCCGCGGGGCCGGTTATTAATGCGTTTCTTCCTGCGGGGTAAACTTCAGCTCAATCAGGGCAATCGCTTTTTGCACCGCGCGAAGCGTCACCGGATCGGCAGAGACCGGGTGGCTGGCGAAGTCGATGGCTTTCAGCTGACTGGTCATTTTTTCACGCACTTCCACCGGCGCGATGACGTCAATCACGTCGAGGATCTGCTTGATAACCAGCTGGCAGGCAACCACATCGGAAACCAGCTCGTCGTGTTCGGTAAGATGTTGAGACATTAATTACTCCTTTTTTCAGGAGCGTAATAGTACCCTAAATCGTTAACGATAATAAAACCTGCCGTGGCAGGTTTTTTTCGCCACCCGAGTGGCTGGCGGCACCTTTGCTGCCGCTTTGCCGAGGATCCCCTTGATGGCAGCGACAACATGAATACCGCGATCTCTTCCGGGAACGAACGTGCTTTTTCAGCTCCGGCGCTGCTGGTGGCTGGCGCCTTTTTTATGGAGTTTCTCGACGGGACGGTGATCGCTACCGCCCTGCCCGACATGGCGAGAGATTTTGGCGTTACCGCCGTCGAGCTGAATATCGGCATCAGCGCCTATCTGATTACCCTCGCGGTGCTGATCCCCGCCAGCGGCTGGATCGCCGATCGCTTCGGCGCCCGGGCTATCTTCACCCTCGCCCTGGCCATTTTTACCCTTGCTTCGATCTTTTGCGGCCTCTCCAGCGAGATGCATATCTTTGTCGCCATGCGTATCCTGCAGGGGATCGGCGGCGCGCTGATGGTCCCCGTCGGTCGTCTGGCGGTACTGCGCACCACGCCGAAACACCTGCTGATAAAGGCCATCGCCACCCTCACCTGGCCGGCGCTGGTGGCCCCTATTATCGGCCCGCCTTTGGGAGGCTTTATTACCCGCTACGCCAGCTGGCACTGGATCTTCTTTATCAATGTCCCGCTGGGCGTCGCGGCGATTATCCTGTCGCTGCGCATCATTCCTGATATCCGCGAAGCAGAGCGGCGCGCCTTTGATATGACAGGGTTTATCACGACCGCGGTGGCGATGGTCAGCCTGGTCACGGCGATGGAACGGCTCGGCGATCGTCAGCCGCAGATCTGGCCGACGCTGGCCCTCGCCGCGCTTGGCTTCGGCTGTCTGGCGTATGCTATCCGCCACTTCCGCCGGGCGACAGCGCCTATGGTTCGTCTGACGGCGTTGCAGGTGCCGACGTTCCGCGTGACGATGTACGGCGGCTCGCTGTTCCGGGCCTCCATCAGCGCGGTCCCCTTTCTCCTGCCGCTGCTGTTTCAGGTGGGGTTCGGCATGGATCCCTTTCACTCCGGTCTGCTGGTGCTGGCGGTATTTGTCGGCAATTTAACGATTAAACCCGCCACCACGCCGCTGATCCGCTGGCTGGGTTTTCGTCGCCTGCTGTTGATCAACGGCGCGCTGAACGTCTGTTCGCTGCTGGCCTGCGCGCTGCTCACGCCGCAAACTCCGGTCTGGGCGATCATGCTGATCCTTTATCTCGGCGGGGTGTTTCGCTCAGTCCAGTTCACGGGCGTGAGCACGCTGGCCTTTGCCGATGTCCCCGCCGCGCAGATGAGCGATGCCAATACTCTGTTCAGTACCGCGTCGCAGCTGGCGGTGGGGCTGGGGATCACGCTTGGGGCAATCGGCATTCGCCTGGGTGAACAGGTCGGCGACTGGCTGCACCTTTCCGCCGTACCGGGGATCAGCTTTCGCCTGGCGTTTGTGTTTATCGCGGTGATTTGTCTGGTGGGGATGATCGACAGCCTGCATCTGGCCAAAACGGCAGGCAGCAGCGTGTCGGCGAAGAAATCGTAGAGGATGGAAGGGCCAGCGGCGCTGGCCCTGATAACGATTACCCGACGATCTGGCGGACAAACGCTTCGATCGCTTTATCCTGGCAGTTTTCGAAGAAGCACTGCTGGAAGCGAGGGCCAGAGACGGCGGTTTTCACCAGTTCCGGATCGATGGCGCGCAGGGTATCGAGATAATTTTCTTTGACTACCGCCGCTTTGACCTGGTTGAGGATCCCGGCATTACGCACCTGCGGTTCTTTGCGCTCCGGCGGATAGCCTTCGCCGTTACGACCGGTAAAGGCTTTTTCAAAGATAAACCGCACGTTCAGCTCGGCGCCCCAGCCGAAACCTTTGGCAAACGGCAGCGACAGCGCGTTACCATTGTTGATCTGGGCAAACAGGAACGCATCCGCCGGGTCGATACAGTAGCCGCAGACCACGCCAGGATGGATGTTCAGCGACATCAGCGCTCCCTGGCCGGTACCGCATCCGGTGACCACGAAGTCGACCGCCTTCGAATTCAGCAGGATGCTGGCCATGATCCCGAGGTGAATATAGGTCAGATGATGATCGTTCTCATCGCTCATACCGACGTTATAGACCGGAAATCCTTTTTCGTCGGCAACCGCGTTAAGCTCCTTGAGGATGATGGCGTTTTTGTTCGCCTGGCTGTTCTCCATCATCAGTGCAATCTTCATGGTTTACTCTCCTGAATGCTGTGCGGGCCTGCCCGCAGAATGTCATTGGCGTTGACTGCACTCTACTACCTGGAAAACAAACTTTCAAATTTTATGAAAAGTTGTTTTAAAAATTACGCATCGCTTCACACTTTCGCCGCCTCTGTCGCTCAGGTTAGCGTGTCGCCTCCTCATCAGGACGACTCCGCCTGGCGCTCCCCGCCTCGCAATCCGCAGAGGCAGTCATTTCGCCTCCGCAAAAAACTAATAATAAATTAAAACCATTCTCATTTATTATTAAACTGCCAATGCGTGTTATTCCCATTAGCATTTTAAATAAAATCTTTTTAAATTTACTTTTTGCAAATAATTAAATAACAAATTATAGTGGCAGCCGATAACATCTATATTTTAATTCCAGGAGCGCGACGATGCTGAAAACGGAAATGATCGACAAACTGAATGAACAGATGAATCTTGAACTCTATTCTTCTCTTCTTTATCAGCAGATGAGCGCCTGGTGCAGTTATCATAGTTTTGAAGGGGCTGCGGCCTTCCTGCGTCGCCATGCCCAGGAAGAGATGACCCATATGCAGCGCCTGTTCGACTACCTGACCGACACCGGCAGCCTGCCGCGCATCAACGCTATCGCCTCCCCGTTTGCCGAGTATGCGTCACTGGATGAACTGTTCCGCCAGACCTATGAGCACGAGCAGCTGATCACGCAAAAAATTAATGAACTGGCGCACGCGGCTATGACCAGTCAGGATTACCCGACCTTTAATTTCCTGCAGTGGTATGTCGCCGAACAGCATGAAGAAGAGAAATTATTTAAATCGGTAATTGATAAACTGACCCTCGCCGGGAAAAGCGGTGAAGGTCTGTACTTTATCGACAAAGAGCTGGCCACCCTCGATACGCAGAATTAATTGCCCGCGCCGCGACGCTTCTCCGTCGCGGCATTTTCAATGCTGACAAATCTTGTTTTCTGCGGTGGTAAATCCTGCCTCTCTGGCAATAAATTTGCCTTTCTGCTCTAAAAACGCCACCAGCTCCGCAGCGCTCAGATTTTCCGCCGAACAGGTGTGAAAGCGCGCCTCTGCGCCAAAGCGACGGTGAATGGCCGCCTCCAGCGAAGCCACCGTCCAGCACTCCTTCGACGCCAGCATCATCTGCAGCACTTCATGACCATGAATAGAAGACATAACCCCTCCGGAAAAAAACGCCAGCTTAGGCCAGACCGACGGCCCGCGCCTTGCGCCAGCGCAGGCTTTCATCCTTTCGACCTTGTAAAGTTTTAATTACAGAGCTTGTAACCCTGATTTGACGAAAGACGCAATATCCCCTACTCTGCGCGGCATAAATTATTGTGATTTGCTGTAGGGATAGCGAAAAGCGTGAAGAACCGCACTCTGGGCAGTATTTTAATCGTAGCCGGCACCACAATCGGTGCAGGTATGTTGGCGATGCCATTGGCCGCCGCAGGCGTCGGCTTTACCGTCACGCTGGGTTTACTTTTCACCCTGTGGGCATTGATGTGCTATACCGCCCTTTTGCTGCTGGAAGTCTACCAGCATGTCCCTGCCGATATGGGGCTCGGTTCCCTGGCGGCGCGCTATCTGGGCCGTTATGGACAATGGATCACCGGGTTCTGCATGCTGTTTCTGCTGTATGCCCTCACGGCGGCCTACATCAGTGGCGCCGGCGAATTACTCGCTTCCAGCCTCAACCAGTGGCTGGACTGGCAGCTGCCGCCGGCTGCCGGCGTACTGATCTTCACCCTGTTCGGCGGGGCGGTGGTGTGCATTGGCACCGCGCTGGTCGACCTGTTTAATCGCTTCCTGTTTAGCGCCAAAATCGTCTTCCTGGTGATTATGCTGGCTCTGCTGATGCCGCACATTCATCAGGTGAACCTGCTCACGCTGCCGGTTGAGCAAGGCCTGGCGCTGTCGGCCATTCCGGTGATCTTTACCTCTTTTGGCTTTCACGGCAGCGTGCCGAGCGTCGTCAGCTATCTGGGGGGCGATATCCGTAAGCTGCGCCGGGTGTTTATTATCGGCAGTTTTATTCCGCTGGTGGCCTATATTTTCTGGCAGCTGGCGACGCTGGGCAGTATCGACGCTCCGGCCTTTACCGCCCTGCTGGCGCAACATGCCGGTCTGAACGGTCTGCTGGAGGCGATCCGCGAAGTGGTAGCGTCACCGCACGTGGAGCTGGCCGTACACCTGTTTGCCGACCTTGCGCTGGCGACCTCCTTCCTCGGCGTCTCGCTCGGGCTGTTTGATTATCTGGCCGATATGTTTCAGCGCAAAAACAGCGTCAGCGGGCGTCTGCAGAGCGGGATGATCACCTTTCTGCCGCCGCTGGCGTTCGCCCTGTTCTATCCCCGCGGCTTCGTCATGGCCCTGGGCTACGCCGGGGTGGCGTTGGCCGTGCTGGCCCTGATGTTACCGGCCATGCTGGTCATGAAGAGCCGCCGACTGCATCCGCAGGCGGCCTGGCGGGTGGCCGGCGGCGCCCCGGCGCTGTGGCTGGTCCTGCTGTGCGGGATCGGCATCGTAGCGATCCAGTTCTGCATCGTCGCCGGGCTGTTACCGGCGGTGGGATAAAAAAGGGGCCAGCTGGCCCCTTTTTCATTTCGCTAAGCAACACTGCTTATACTTTTTACCGCTGCCGCACGGACAGGGATCGTTACGTCCGACTTTCGTCTCATTTCTTACCGGCTGCGGGACCACCTCCGGCTGCGGATTCGCCATCCAGTACTGGTAAAGCGCCAGCGCCGCCGGGGTGATGCGCTCGATGCTGGCGATAAATTCATCCGCCGTCAGATTATCCAGCGCGGAAAACTGTTCTTCGCTACCGTGGAGCGCAATCGCCTCCAGCTCAGGCTGAAGTTCAGCAGGCAGCGTCGACCAGTCGCTCAGCGCCACGCCGCGCAGATAGCCAAAACACCACTCTTCAACGATGGTCAGCTCCTGACCTTCCGCTTCACGGGTGCCGAACAGCGGTTCGAACTGATCGGGATAAGACTCCAGCCGTTCGGCGATATCGCTCATATGCTGCAGCGTCAGATTGACAAAGCGATCGCGCTCGCGGTCGTTGGCCCAGCGTGGCACATTATCGGCACCACCCCAGATAGCCAGCAGCCACTGGGCGGGTTCGATAGCGGTGGGCGCCGAGAGGATCGCCGTCAACAGGCCATCCAGTTCAGAGACATCCAGAATAGCGCCTTCGGTGGCGTATTTCGCCAGCGTCTCGTCCAGCCATTCCAGTTCGTTTTCGTTTAAAGGTCCGGTATTCATTCACAGGCTCGCATGGTAAAAATCGGGCCTACAGTAGCCGAAATGCCGACAGAAAGCCACCCGGCAGCGCCCATTGCGCCTGCGTCGACCCGACACAATCAGGCCAGCCCGTGCAGCGCCGCCGCCACGTCGCGACAGGCCTCCTCCCCTAACGGCAGCAAGGGGCGGGGAAGCGAGTCAGGATCACACAATCCCAGAATGGCCGCAGCGGCGGCGACCACCCGCAGGCTGCCGCCGTAGCGGTCAAAGCACCGCCAGAGGGGCGCAAGTTGCTTATTCAGCGCCGCCACCTGTGCCGCATCGCCGTGACGGATGGCTTTCACCAGCGCCAGAGAGATACGAGGAAAGAGGCCGCCGCAGACCGAGTACCAGACCTCGCAGCCGGCCTGCAAGCCCGCTGTCGCGCGAACGTCACCGCTAACGCCAAGCGTCACGCCGCCAGGCAGATGACGACGCAGAGCCGCCACCCGTTCGCTCGCCTGCGGCGCGGGCAGACCGGGAATTTTTATCGAGGCGATGGCCGGTAAGGCAGCAATCTGCCCCTGCAGCTCATCCGATAACGTCACGTGGGTGGTACGGGGGTTGTCATACAGGCAAACCGGCACCGAGGCATGCCGGCAGACCTCCTCGTAAAAAGCGTAGATCTCCTCCGCAAAGAGCGGCTGATAGGACATCATCGGCAGGAGCAATGCATCCGCCCCGGCCTGCTGGGCATCCTCCACCAGCCGGAGCACCTCGCTGGTGGCGATGGCGCCGACGCCGACCATCATCGGGGTCGACCCGGCATGCGCCTTCGCCACCTGCACCACCCGCTTGCGCTGTTCACGACTGAGATAGGCGTAGCTGCCGGTTGAGCCTAAGATGCCCAGGGAGTCGACTCCGGCATCGGTAAGACGAGCAAGAAGACGAATAAACGCTTTTTCATCGATAGTTTGCTGATGCAGCGGCGTCAGCGGAAACGCGCAAAGCCCTGTGAACATGATGCCTCCGGCAGGCTGGATGAAGTGTCCGGTCGATAGTAGCAGGGAGAGTTCGTTTTGTCCTGGGACAAATGAGCGATTGCCGGTGACAATGGATTGTTTCCCACTACGTGGTGATCCCGTTCGCGAGATTGCCGCCGTCAGCCCAGTCATCGATAGCCACCAGATTCTGCCGAGGATATTCAACGACGCCGTGCCCTGCAGTCGCTATTTTTTGCTGGATTGCCAATCTTAAATCAACTTGTCATAATCCCGCGCAATTTATATGGCTATATATTTAAGCAGCAATTAAATAAAGCAACACTATGGCTTCAAGCGGATAAAAAATGGCAGATGACATCCAGAAAAAATATCTCAAAATATTGTTAATAAAGTCTACGTATAAAACATTACTGGGTCGCCCCGCAGATCCTGACGGTCTTAAAAATTATTACCATGCAATTTCTGACAAGTCGCTTGCAGAATCAGCACAATTTCTTAACGCATCGCTGATGAACAGTGACGAGTTCAAGCGATTAACACCATCCAGAATGGCATTCGAGAATGTATGTATCCCGCCACATCCTGTATCAGGGATTGAAACTCAAGGACAATGGGCTGTGAAGCACATTGTGTCATTAGGAAGCCATTGTTTAACGTCGTGGACACTGAAAAAATTTAATCTGAAAAAACCTCTCTGCCTTTTGACTGGATTTTTTCCTGCCCGGCGATGATCATCGATTGCCTGAGGGACGATTTTCAGACTTTTTTAGACAAAAACGAATATAGCTCATTAAATCGCCAGTCCAAAGAGCCCGGCGCCCACCACAATAAATATAAACAAAAATATAACCTGAATGATATCTTCACCCATCGCGATCCCACCACCCCAGCCGATTATGCGTATTACCTCCGGGCAGTAAAGAGACTCAGGAACATATTAAAAAGCGCGGATGGCAAGCTTTTTGTCATTTGCTGCAGAGAAGAGATCGACCTTGCAAAGGCGCTCCCGGCATTAGTCGCTGAACTTGCTCAGCACACGACGAACTTTTATCTGTTAGCTTTTTCACTGCGGAAACCCTCTCACCTTCAGCTGGAGAGCATCGCGTCCGGGGAGAATTATTCGCTATATCGTTTTACCCCTGAGTCTGAAGAAAGATTTACCGGCAAATTCCCCTCGCTTACGGATGAGATGGTATTTATATCGAAAGTACTTTCTTTCAACCTCGAACTATAGAGACGGTTTCAACGCCGGTTCGCTGTGTACCCGCTTGCCTCCCCCTGCTGGCCTGGGGGAGCGAGATCGTTCCGATCATATAATCCCCCACCCGCTAAGCCTATTATCCGCCGCGACCCGGACCGGCTTCACTACGGTAAGCCTCTACGCCAGAGGTCTGTGCCGATCACAGACCATGACTTCAGGCCTCTCCTTGCCCGGAGTCAGAACGGCATCCCGTATCATCAGGCGCAGGCTTAGCCAGTAACAATGTTTCGGGTGCAGGACAAGGTGGAGAAGAAAAACAGGATGACATGTCGTGATAAAGCGGGGTTTAAAAACAAAAAAACCACCCGTAGGTGGTTTCACGACACTGCTTATTGCTTTGATTATTTTGCTTTTATCCCAATGGTACCCGGAGTGGGACTTGAACCCACACAGCGCGAACGCCGAGGGATTTTAAATCCCTTGTGTCTACCGATTCCACCATCCGGGCTCGGGATATAAAGTGGAGGCGCGTTCCGGAGTCGAACCGGACTAGACGGATTTGCAATCCGCTACATAACCGCTTTGCTAACGCGCCTTTAATTCTGAAGCACCCGCTACTGCCGATGCTGTTAATCTGGAGCGGGAAACGAGACTCGAACTCGCGACCCCGACCTTGGCAAGGTCGTGCTCTACCAACTGAGCTATTCCCGCATCATCAAGTTATTTGCTAATCACTTGATTTTGTTATCGTCTGGAAGACTGTGCCGCCGTTCGATGCGTTGCATTCTACTTATCTCTCGCGGTGAGTCAACGGTATTTTTCGCAACTTTGCATCGTTTGCTGAAAATAACGGCGAAACGATCACTGATCAAGCAAATCGCCGCGCGCCGCGTTCAAATATTGCAGCATCGACCACAGCGTCAGCACCGCCGCCACGAGGAAAAGCGCGATCCCGGCCCATTCCACCCACGGATAAGGACGCCACAGCATCCACACCAGGGCAGTCATCTGTGCGGTGGTTTTCACTTTGCCAATCCACGAGACCGCCACGCTGCTGCGTTTACCCAGCTCCGCCATCCACTCGCGCAGCGCGGAGATAATAATTTCCCGGGCAATCATCGTCGCCGCCGGCAGCGTAACCCACCAGGTGTGATAGTGCTCAGCGACCAGCACCATGGCGATAGCCACCATGACTTTATCGGCCACCGGATCGAGGAAGGCGCCGAACCGGGTACTCTGGTTCCAGCGACGGGCGAGGAAACCATCAAACCAGTCGGTCACGGCGGCAACAAAGAAAATCAGCGCGCAGGCAAACGGCGCCCAGCTAAAGGGCAGATAAAACGCCAGCACAAAGAACGGGATCAGGATGACGCGGAACAGAGTAAGCAACGTAGGGATATTAAATTGCATAGTGACGGGTAACTATCTGTTGTAAGTAAAAATTAGCCCTATGTTGCTACAGAGCCCCTAATGTTTCAACGAGTAGAAGATCTTTTCTGCCAGAGCGTGAGAGATGCCCGGTACTTTGGCAATTTCTTCGACGCTGGCCTGCTGCAGCCCCTGCAGCCCCCCCATGTACTTCAGCAGCATCTGGCGACGCTTCGGCCCCACCCCCTCGATAGTCTCAAGCGAGCTGGTGCTCTTCACTTTCGCCCGTTTTTTGCGATGTCCGGAGATCGCATGATCGTGCGATTCATCGCGGATATGCTGGATCACGTGCAGGGCCGGCGAATCCGGCGGCAGGCTAAACCCCTCGCCCTCTGGTTCAAAGAATAACGTTTCCAGGCCGGCTTTACGATCGCTACCTTTCGCCACGCCCAGCAGCAGCGGATGATGTTTATCCCAGGGGACGTCCAGCTCGGCAAACACCGCTTTCGCCTGCGCCAGCTGCCCCTTGCCGCCGTCTATCAGGATCACATCCGGAATCTTGTTGTCATCAATCGCTTTACCATAGCGACGGCGCAGGACCTGATTCATCGCCGCATAGTCATCGCCCGGGGTGATGCCGGCGATATTGTAGCGCCGGTACTCCGCGCGCAGGGGGCCATTGCTGTCAAATACCACGCAGGAGGCGACGGTCTGTTCGCCCATGGTGTGGCTGATATCAAAGCACTCCATCCGCTTCACGGCCGGCAGCTCCAGCACGGAGGCCAGCGCCTGCAGACGCTGATGAATGGTCGATTGCTGAGACAATTTCGTGGTTAACGCCGTGGCGGCATTGGTGCGCGCCAGCTTAAGGTAACGCGCCCGGTCGCCGCGCGGTTTAGTTTGCACATGAATTCGGCGCCCCGCCAGTTCCGACAGCGACTCGGCCAGCAGCGTCTTATCCCCGAGGTTGAAGTCGAGCAAAATCTCTCCCGGCAGCGTGCGCATCTGGCTGCCCTGCAGGTAGAACTGGCCGACAAAGGTCTCCACGACCTCGCCCAGCTCGGTGCCGCCCGGCACTTTCGGGAAGTAGCTGCGGCTGCCCAGCACTTTCCCCTGGCGGATAAACAGCACATGGACGCAGGCCATTCCGGCATCGAAGGCAACCCCGATCACGTCAAGATCGTCGCCGGTGTTAGAGACAAACTGTTTCTCCGTCACGCGGCGGACGGCCTGAATCTGGTCGCGAATGCGCGCCGCCTCTTCAAACTCGAGGTTCTGACTCGCCTTCTCCATCCTCGCGATGAGCTGAGTCAGCACCTGATCATCTTTGCCGGCGAGAAACAGCCGCACATACTCCACCTGCTGAGCATACTCGTCTTCACTGACCAGCCCCGCCACGCACGGCCCCAGGCAGCGGCCAATCTGATACTGTAGACAGGGACGGGAGCGATTGCGGTAGACGCTGTTTTCACACTGACGGATGGGAAAGATTTTCTGCAGCAGCGCCAGGGTCTCGCGCACGGCATAGCCGTTGGGAAAAGGACCAAAATACTCGCCCTTCGCATGTTTGGCGCCACGATGCATCGCCAGACGCGGATGGGTATCGCCGCTGAGGAAGATAAAAGGATACGACTTATCGTCGCGCAACAGCACGTTGTACCGCGGCTGGTACAGCTTGATATAGTTGTGTTCAAGCAGCAGCGCTTCCGTCTCAGTATGGGTGACGGTCACGTCGATTTGCGCGATCAGCGCCACCAGCGCTTCCGTTTTACGCGACGCGAGGTTGCTGCGGAAGTAGCTGCTGAGCCGCTTTTTCAAATCTTTGGCTTTGCCAACATAGATGACGGTTCCGCCAGCATCATACATCCGATATACACCGGGCTGGCTGGTTACCGTTTTCAGGAAAGCTTTTGCGTCAAAAACATCACTCACTGGCTTGCTAACGACTCCGCATTACACAGGCCATGGCGAATTGCCAGGTGGGTCAGCTCGACATCGCCATGAATGTTCAATTTGCTGAACATCCGATAGCGATAGCTGTTAACCGTTTTAGGACTCAGATTCAGCTGCTCTGAGATCTCATTCACCTTCTGACCTTTAGTGATCATCAGCATAATCTGCAATTCGCGTTCAGACAAACTGGCAAACGGCGATTCTGTTTTTTCCGGTTCAATCTGACTTAACGCCATTTGCTGAGCAATATCGGAGGCAATGTAACGTTGCCCGGACGCGACGCAACGAATCGCATTCACCACTTCCTGTGGCGCAGCGCCCTTACTGAGATACCCTGCCGCCCCTGCCTGCATGACCTTGGCAGGTAAAGGATTCTCGGTATGCACGGTCAACATGATCACTTTCGTGCCCGCTACCGAGCGCGCGATTTTGCGCGTCGCTTCCAGACCACCGATCCCGGGCATGTTCATGTCCATCAGGACGACATCAGCGGAATTAGCCCGGCACCACTTGACGGCGTCTTCGCCGCAGCAGGCTTCGCCAGCGACTTTAATCCCTTTTATATCTTCCAGAATGCGTCGTATCCCTGCGCGCACCAGTTCGTGGTCATCAACAAGAAGAACGTTGATCAAAGGAATAATCTCCAGAATGAGGGATAACGCTACTGATACTTTATCTCCCACATATTACCGGGTTTTATTGCTAATTTAAAAGGCAAAAAAATGCCGTCTCCTCGATTTGGCTCTCATTTATGGCAATGTCTGTGCACACTGAGTGGAAAGTCATTGCGAACAATCAGTTGCCCGAGGCTTATTTTTTAACAATCCTCATACAGAAGGCACAAAAAACACAACAGATTACGTAGCGCATAAATACGAGGCAAAATATGTAACAATTATTAACGTGCTAAATAATTGGGGGAAATTATTGCGCTGCTGACAGCTATTACGTCTTATCTGATGCATAAAATCATTCACAACTCAGATGAGAGAACAGAAATTAAGCACTCCTTTTTTTTCTGTCGCTTGTGGTATACTGCGCGGCCTTCACATTCAGACAGGCGCAATAGCGCAGCGAGCAAACGAGGATATCGATGAGCACACCAGATTTTTCCACTGCAGAAAATAATCAAGAACTGGCGCAGGAAGTCTCCTGCCTGAAAGCGCTGATGACGCTAATGCTGCAGGCGATGGGTCAGGCAGACGCGGGTCGCGTGATTATTAAAATGGAAAAGCAGATCGCGCAGATGGAAGATGAGGCTCAGGCCGCCGTATTCTCCAGCACCGTTAAGCAAATTAAACAAGCATACCGGCAGTAATCTTGTACCGGCTGAAAGTATGACTGACAGCCGGTATCACGTCTGGCACGCAGAACGGCAGGCGCATTCAGATTAGCCCTGTCGCCACGGCGTAACAGGCAATTTGCGTTTTATTCGGCGCGTTAAATTTCCGTTGCATATTCTTCTGATGGAAATTAACCGTATTTTCCGAAATCGAGAGAATCATCGCCACCTCCGCCGAGGTCTTTCCTTCCGCGGTCCATTTGAGGATCTCCAGTTCGCGCCGGCTGAACTTCATCTCCGGCGGCATCACCATCTCATCTTCCAGACGCAAGAGCGTCAACAGGCTCAACTCCGTCAGCGTTCGCAGGCGCAGCTCCAGTTCATCATCAGGATAAGCGTTCGGCAAACGGTTGTTCGCGGAGACGGAGAGAAAACCCTGAGCATGATTCGGCAACGTCAGACACTGTGTCACCCCTTTTTGCAAACCATGGTCGCGCGCCCCGTCCCATAATGCCTGGGCATCGCGAAACAGCCCATCTTCCCATGGCAGATGGCCACGCATAAAATTCTCCGGGCGTAACACGGGATCTATCGTGAAATAATTCTCTGCCTGGTAATGAGACATCCATGCGCGGGGATAGGTCGACTGAAACGTGACGCGGGGGCGAGTGAAAGGCACCGGGTGACGCACACAAAGCGTGTAGTAATCATATTCCAGCGTTTCTGTTTCTCGTTGCAGGAGATTATAAACCTCCTCACCGGCGGCCATGGACTGAAATTGATGCAGCATATCCCGCCGCCAGCTGAAAAAATCATTGTCCCTCATAGCTGTGCAAATAACTCCTGATTGATAATCATTATTATAAATACAGAAAACTAACACATAAATCTTATTTATATGTATAAAATATCGTAGCTGTCGCATTTATTAGCCTGAAGGCTTGCCTTTTTTCCGCTCGCTGCGCTGAAACTAAGGCCCTCCCTTCATTTTCTACACCCTACACGGGGGGATGGGAAGCGGTGTATACGGCCAGGGGAGTCAATAGCACGAAAACGTGATGATGGGGCGTTCCCCCGGCGTGGAAGCGGGCTGAACGCGGCGGCCCTCGCGAAGGAGCGCCGCCGCGCCAGCGCCTGCTCTACTGCATCAGGAATTTTTCGAGGAACTGGCGGGTACGCGGCTGCTGAGGCGAGGCGAACAGCGCTTTGGCCTCGCCTTGTTCAACGATGCGTCCCTGATCCATAAAAATCGCCCGATCGGCAACGTCGCGAGCGAAGCTCATTTCATGGGTCACGATAACCATGGTGCGTTTCTCCTGCGCCAGCTGGCGGATGGTATTGAGCACCTCCCCTACCAGCTCAGGATCAAGGGCCGAGGTCGGTTCATCAAACAGGATCACGTCCGGACGCATGGCCAGCGCTCGCGCAATGGCGACCCGCTGCTGCTGCCCGCCGGAGAGGCGGCGCGGATAGCTGTTCTCTTTGCCGCTGAGGCCCACCTTCGCCAGCAGATCGCGCGCCCGCGCCATTGACTCCTGCTTGTCTTCGCCTTTTACGATGACCGGCCCTTCAATAATGTTCTCCAGCACCGTCCGGTGGGGAAACAGGTTAAAGTTCTGGAAGACAAAACCAACGTGCTGGCGCAGCCGCCGAATAAGCCCTTTTTGCGGCCCGAGGCTGCGACCGGCGTCGATCGTCACATCGCCGACGCGGATAGTGCCGCTTTCCGGTTGCTCCAGCAGATTAATGCTGCGCAGCAGGGTAGTCTTCCCCGAGCCGCTGGGACCGATGATCGCCACCACTTCGCCTTCCTGCACCTCCAGGTCGATACCGTGGAGCACCGTCTGGCCATGGAATTTTTTCACCAGGCTTTTTACTTCAATCGCACTCATTTCGGATCACGCTCCTGGCGGTTCAGCTGGTTTTCAAAATAGTTCTGCAGCGAGGAGAGCACCGTCGCCATCACCCAGTAGATCAGAGAGGCTGCCAGATACATGGTGAAGACCTCCAGCGTACGCGAGGTGATAAGCTGCGCCTGACGGAACAGCTCCGGCACCTGGATCGTCGCCGCCAGCGAGGTATCTTTTACCAGGCTGATAAAACTGTTAGAGAGCGGCGGCAAAGCGACCCGCGCCGCCTGGGGTAAAATAGCCCGACGCATTGTCTGCCACGGGGTCATACCGATACTGGCCGCCGCTTCCCATTGCCCTTTGTCAATCGAGGCGATGGCCGCGCGCAGGGTTTCCGCCGCGTAGGCCGCCGTGTTCAGCGACAGGCCGATCATCGCCGCCGGGATCGGGTCAAGTTCAATGCCAAACTGCGGCAAACCGTAGTAGATCATGAACAGCTGGGCGATAAGCGGTGTCCCGCGAAAAATGGATATATACATGCGCGCCAGCCATTTTACCGGCCAGAGGGGCGACATGCGCATCAGCGCCAGGATAAAGCCCAGCACCAGGCCGAAAAACATCCCGCCAATGCTCAGCTGCAGCGTAAAGACGGCGCCTTTCAGCAGAAAAGGCGCGGAATCGATGACCAGTTTGATACTTTCTTGCATGCTGTGGTTTCTATATTAGACGTGAGGATGATAGGCAAACAGCGCCGGCGCTCCGCCGGTGTGGACGAACAAAATCGGCCCTTCATCCTTAAAGCGCTTCTGCGTAATGCCATCGATAAGTCCGGCCATCGCTTTGCCGGTATAGACCGGGTCAAGCAAAATACCTTCCAGTTGCGCCAGCAGCTTCACGGCGGCCATCCCTTCCTCGTTTGGCGTCCCGTAGCCCGGTGCAAAGTAATCATCCCACAGGATGATGTCGGCTTTCGCCTGCAGCTCAAGGCTGTTGGCCACGGCCTGCTGCAGCGCCACCACTTTCGGCAGCTGGTCGGCAACAGCGCGCGACACCGTCACCCCGATCAGTTCCGCCTGCGGCATCAGCTGTTCAAGGCCGACCGCCAGTCCGGCATGGGTGCCGGCGCTCCCGGAGGCGACCACCACCGACGAAATCTCCACTGCGTCTTCGCACTGCTGGGCGATTTCCAGCGCGCTTTCCACATAGCCTAGCGCCCCAAGGGCGTTAGAGCCGCCGACCGGAATGACATACGGGCGGTACCCCTGCGCTTCGATACGGGTCGCCAGCTCGTCGAGCTGGGCCGCGGGATCGGTCAGGGCATCGCACATCTCAATCTGGGTATTAAACAGATCCAGCAGCAGGCGGTTGCCATTGCTCAGATAGTTCTCCGCCCGGGTGCCGATGGGATTTTCCAGCAGCGCTACGCAGTGCAGGCCCAGTTTGGCGGCGACCGCCGCCGTCTGGCGCACATGGTTAGACTGGATCGCGCCGGCGGTGATTAAGGTATCCGCCCCTTCGCGCAGCGCATCGGCGGCGAGAAACTCCAGCTTACGCAGTTTGTTGCCCCCCATCGCCAGCGGCGTCGTATCATCACGTTTGATAAAAATTTCGCGCCCGAGGTGATCGGACAGACGCGGAAGATACTCCAGCGGCGTCGGCGCGCCGATCAGTTCCAGACGCGGAAAGCGGGTTAAATTTTGCAGTGACATGGCCCCTCCTGACTCAGTTATGCTTCATTATGCACACAGTTACGCGCTAAATAAAAAAAGGCGCTTCCAGGAGCGCCTTTTTTCACCGCTGGCCGTTATTTTGTCACGTCAGCGCCAAACCATTTCTCGGACAGCGCCTTCAGGCTGCCATCTTTTTGCATATCCGCAATCGCGCCATCTACCGCTTTCAGCAGGTCATCGTTGCCTTTACGCAGCGCAACGCCAGCTTCCTGACGGGAGAACGCTTCGCCGGTGACCGCCAGCGTATTGTTGGTTTTCTTCACCAGATCCAGCGCCGCCAGACGGTCAACCAGAATGGCGTCAATACGGCCTACGCGCAGATCCTGGTATTTGGTCGGGTCGTCGTCATAGGTGCGGACATCCACGCCCTGGACGTTCTGACGCAGCCACTCTTCATAGTTAGTGCCCAGCCCGACGCCCACTTTCTTGCCTTTCAGATCCGCCGCGGTTTTAATCGCGCCTTCGTTGCCTTTCTTCACCAGCGCCTGCACACCGGAGATCGTGTACGGGGTAGAGAAATCGTATTTCTTCTTACGCTCATCGGAGATAGTGACCTGGTTAATCACCACGTCAATGCGTTTGGAGTCCAGCGAGGCCAGCATACCGTCCCACTTGGTCGGTTTGAGGTCGGCCTTCACGCCCAGATGTTTCGCCAGCTCGTTGGCGAACTCCACTTCAAAGCCGGTCAGCTTGCCGTCATCGCCCTGGAAGCTAAAGGGAGGATAGGTGCCTTCGAGGCCCACGCGCAGCGTGCCGCGCTCTTTAATCTGATTGAGCAGGTTTTCCGCCGCAAAAGTTTTCACGCTAACGCCAGCCATCAAAACAACGGCCATTGCGCCCATCAGCGCCTGACGACCCAGAAGTGCTAATTTCATAGATACCCCGAAGATTAGGATTTTCCTGTAGTGTAAGGCGCTTAACGGCCCGACACCAACATCGTTACGCTACATCTTATGCAAATTTATTATATATGATCCGCTTTAGGGTATAGCGAAATTCAGGGCTTTCCTCACCCGTTTTGCGGGATATCTCCCATACTGCAAAGGTCAGCCTGTTGACGTCTGGAGCATGGAAGATGAAAAACCCCACCTTGTTGCAATGTTTTCACTGGTACTACCCCGCCGGCGGCGAACTGTGGCGTGAAGTCGAAGCGCTGGCCCCCAGTCTTAACGAAATCGGCATCAATATGGTCTGGTTGCCACCCGCCTACAAAGGCGCCTCGGGCGGTTATTCCGTCGGCTATGACACCTACGATCTCTTCGACCTCGGCGAGTTTGATCAAAAAGGTTCTGTCGCCACCAAATATGGCGATAAAACCCAACTGCTGGCGGCGGTCAACGCCCTGAAGGAGCACGACATCGCCGTGCTGCTGGACGTGGTGGTGAACCATAAAATGGGCGCCGATGAAAAAGAGGCCTTGCGCGTGCAGCGCGTCGATGAGCAGGATCGCACGCAAATTGACGAGACGATCATAGAGTGCGAGGCATGGACTCGCTATACCTTCCCGGTGCGCGCCGGGCAGTATTCGCAGTTTGTCTGGGACTACAAGTGTTTTAGCGGCATTGACCACATCGAGAATCCGACGGAAGACGGTGTATTTAAAATCGTCAACGACTACACCGGCGAAGGCTGGAATGAGCAGGTCGATGATGAGCTTGGCAACTTCGACTACCTGATGGGCGCCAATATCGATTTTCGTAATCACGCCGTCACCGAAGAGATCAAATACTGGGCGCGCTGGGTGATGGAGCAGACCGGCTGCGACGGTTTTCGCCTTGACGCCGTGAAGCATATCCCCGCCTGGTTTTACAAAGCGTGGATCGAACATGTTCAGGAGGTGGCCCCGCAGCCGCTGTTTATTGTCGCGGAATACTGGTCCCATGAAGTGGAAAAGCTCCAGCAGTATATCGACCTCGTCGAGGGCAAGACGATGCTGTTCGATGCCCCGCTGCAGATGAAATTTCATGAAGCGTCCCGTCAGGGGCGCGATTACGACATGAGCCAGATTTTCAGCGGGACGCTGGTGGAAGCCGACCCCTTCCATGCCGTCACCCTGGTCACCAACCATGATACCCAGCCGCTGCAGGCGCTCGAGGCGCCGGTTGAGCCATGGTTTAAACCGCTGGCCTATGCGCTGATCCTGTTGCGTGAAAATGGCGTGCCCTCGGTCTTCTATGCCGATCTCTTCGGCGCTTCCTATGAAGATACCGGCGGCGACGGACAAACCTACGCCATAGAAATGCCCGTCATCGAGCAGCTACACGAACTGATCGACGCCCGTCAGCGCTTTGCCCACGGCGTGCAGACTCTCTGGTTCGATCACCCCAACTGCATTGCCTTCAGCCGCAGCGGCACCGACGAGGATCCCGGCTGCGTGGTGGTGATGTCCAATGGTGATGAGGGAGAAAAGACCCTGACGCTGGGCGAGAACTATGGCAACAAACGCTGGCGGGATTTCCTGGGCAACCGGGAAGAGATTGTCGAAACCGACGACGAAGGCTGCGCAACCTTTACCTGTAACGGGGGAAGCGTCAGCGTGTGGGTGCTGGAGGCGGTGCTGTAGTCATCTGACGCCGGACGGGCCAGCAGTGGCCCGCCGGAACCTTAGCGCGCGGTGGTCGGCGCGCTGACTGGAGCGGCGGCACGCGCTTTAGCCCACGCCTTCTCGCACTCCGGGGTGAGACGTTCAACGCGGGTCAACGTCATACGATCGTAGGAAAGGGTGTTGCCCTCGCGCTCGATCGGGTAGATATCCAGGGAAGCGGTCACGTTGTAGATATCGCTATCGCGGTTCATCAGTTTCCCCGGCTGGGCGATCACACGCTGCCACTGGCGGCAGTCGAAGGTGTCCCCTTCTTTGGTGACGATCAGGCTGGCGATGGCGTCCGGACTCATCATCTCGCTCTGCGGCCCTTTCGTCTGCCAGTAGCCTTCCAGGCCTGCCGGCGCTGGCGCTTTAACAACCTCTTCGTAACGATCAACCTGCACGCATCCGGCCAGCGCCAGCACCATGCCAGCAAAAACTAACTGTTTCATCATTCATCCCACAAGCTGATAAAAAAGTATTGTGGCATTAAAGCGTTAAGCCTTCCACCCCCGCCGCAGGCGGAGAAGCCGGGCAAAACACGGCCAGGCATCGCAGCCTTCATTTGAAATAAGGAAATTCTGAAAGTAAAAGAATGTTTGGGGCCTAACCATAGCATCCGCGGGCACTTTTTGTTTTTAATTCGCTCACACTACCGGTTCTTGACTTTACTTTAAGAGTTTTCCTGGCAAATTATATACAGAGATGCGGAATAGTTTAATGGAACTAATGGGTTCTTTCTTAAACCTACTATTATCACCGCCCGCAAGGACTGCTTCGCACAGCCAGTGTGAAGTGTATATCGTTACGTGTTGATTGAGGATGGGTCATGTCAACGATGATTATGGATTTGTGCAGTTATACCCGGTTGGGACTAACGGGATATCTGACCAGTCGGGGAATTAAAAAACAGGAAATCGTTGAGGTCAACTGCGCTGAGGATCTGCACAGGCATTGTGCGTCATGTTGCCCGGCGGTGGTGTTTCTGAATGAAGATTGCTTTGTGCATGATGATGAAAGTAATGGCATTATTCGCCAGATCATCACGCAAAACCCGGCGACGTTGTTTGTGATTTTTATGTCGCTGGCGAACATCCATTTTGACCGCTATCTACGGGTGCGTAAGAACCTGCTAATCAGCTCAAAATCGATCACTCCAAAAGACCTTGATGTCATTCTGGTTAATTATCTTAAATACAAGAACACGAGTCTGGGACAGTTAAATTTACCGACGTTGTCGCTGAGCAAAACAGAATCAAATATGCTGCAAATGTGGATGGCCGGGCATGGTACTTCGCAAATTTCAACGCAAATGAACATCAAAGCGAAAACGGTATCATCGCATAAAGGCAATATTAAAAAGAAAATACAGACGCATAATAAGCAGGTGATTTACCACATCGTTCGGCTGACCGAAAACATTACCAGCGGTATTCAGGTGAATCTACGCTGAAACAAACTGGCGGTGGTCCCGCCAGTTCGGTTTTACGAGATTTCTTTTTCCACGAAGATCCCATCCGGGTGCCCTATTTCATTGAAAAACCAGATCCCCAGGGGATAGTCTTCCAGCGAAACCAGATACATCGTCCCTTCACTAAACGACTCAATTGCCAGCACTACGCCCGATCGACGTGGGCCACCGTCGGTCTTCACCGTGACACGATCGTTCACCTGCATAATCCATCTCCTCTCTATTTCCAGCCAGTGTAGAACAAAACCACGCCGCTCGCAGCGTCGCGGGCAGTGACTGGCGTTTTTTTAGACCGACTATACTTAAAGAGGCTTGAGCGACGCTCAGCGAGGGGGGGTAATGATGAAGAACCGATTGACAGACCAGACCGGGAACGACGTTGATGTCAACGTTGATGCTCTGCTGGCGGCGATTAATGAGATCAGCGAAAGCGAAGTCCATCGCATCCTCGATGACCCACAGCACGCCAGTATCGATGGCCGCGGGGCGCATACCTGGCGTGAACTGGCGGAGGCATTTGAACTCGATATTCATGATTTCAGCGCCAGTGAAGCCAACCGCTAGCGATGGGCGAAAAAAATCCCGACTCGCAGGAGTCGGGATCAAACTTGCTAATGCAAGAAGCACTTGAAAATTCGTTACACCGGGAAATCCGATGCGTTGAAACATTATCCTCAATTATTTTGCATGACAAGCGATATTCATGGCGCAAAATATTGAGAAAGTTGGCGCTTCGCAGCAGAAAGGGCTGCAGGGCTGATGCGATAAGGCTTAGCCGCAAACCGGTTTCATTCGATAGCGCGATCCCCGCCGAACACTTTAAGAAAAATCTCATTTTGCCTGATTCGGGCGAAACGTTTTGCTCACGCTTCGCTGCGATACCAGACCTGGTTGCGGCCATTTTGCTTGGCCAGATACAGTCGACCATCGGCGACCGACTGCAGGGCTTCAAAGTGATACTCCCCCCGCTCTTCGCTGCCGCTCACCCCTAACGACGCGCTGACCCGCAGCGTCACGTTGTTATGCAAAAAGACCTCCCGGCCATGAATACGCAGGCGTAGCCGCTCCGCTACCGCCGCCGCTTCCTGCAGCGTGGTATTCGGCAGCACGACACAAAACTCCTCTCCGCCCACGCGGCCCAGCAAATCACCGTCCCGGACGGTGCCGGCAAGCGTACTGGCCACCATCGACAGCACTCTGTCACCCGCCTGATGGCCATAGCGATCGTTAATGCCCTTAAAGTGATCCAAATCGAGCTGGATGACCGCCAGCGGTCGTCCGCTGCGCTGGCAGTCGCTGGCTACCGCCATCGCCTTCTCAAACAGCGCCCCGCGATTGAGCAGGCGGGTTAAGGCATCGTGCCAGGCCTGCCACTCCAGGGAGGTCTGGAGAACGCTCATATTGCGGACCATACGGCGGATCACCAGCCAGGAGAGCAGCAGCATTAAGGTGAAGAGGATCCACATCAGGGTCAGGGCGATGGTGATGGTGCCAAAGTTGCCGCGTACGCCTTCCCGCAGAGTATGGATCCGCAGCAGCACGCCATCAAAATTGCGCAGTTTGGCCCAGCTGATATAGCGCGTCAGCAGACGCAGACCGCCCTGATTATCATGGGCAAACGCGCGGCTGAGCAGTTCCTGTTCGCGCGGCGACAGCAGCGTAAGGACATTCCCCGGCGCAGACGAGGCCAGCAGGCTAAGATGGCTGTCGTAAAGCTGGTATTCCCCCTCCTGCCCGCCCTGCATCGCGCTGATTAAAAATGCTTTTATTTCGCTGACTGAGAAATCCATCGCCAGCACGCCGCGCCAGTAACCGGCAAAATCCAGCGGTATCGAGGCGGTGACCACCTGCTCTTCCAGCTGCGGGTCATCGTCAGGAAAGGTTTGCCAGATAACCCCGCGGTGCGGATTGTTCCGCTGGGTCTGCCGGGTAAACCAGAGGGCGCTGATGGCGCGCGAATAGTAGGTCTTCACCTGCGATTCATCGCGCAGCGGCAGGGTCGAGGTGAAAAAACCGCTGCGGGAGATATATTGCATCCGCTCGGCAAAATCGCGGTCATGCTGCGTCAGGTTTAACAGATAACCCAGCTCCAGCGTCGCCATCAGTTCATTGACCACCAGCGGATCGTCCGGCAAGAGCAGCGGGTGATCCCTGACGACGCCCTCCGAGACGCCAAACACCGGCAGCGTCCGGCGGTTGGGGAGCGCCACCCGCCAGGTCTCCTGGTGGCGTTGGCTCAGATAGCGCTGGCTGGCTTCGTGCAACACATCGACGTCGAGCGGGCGTTCAAGCGCGGACTGCATACCGTGGCGAAAAAACATCATCCTGTCGATGTTGAACTGCAGCAGGCCATCCATTTCATGCGCGACGTTAGCCAGATTATTGCGCTGGTTCGCCACGTAGGCCTCTTCCAGGACATTGATTTCGCGCCAGATCAGCAGCGTGGAGAAAAACAGCACCACGATAAAACAAATGTTAACCACATGCGCCGGGCGAGTCAGGTGGTAGAGTTTTTTCAACTTCAACCGTAGTGGCTTTTCCATCTTTCTCTCGCAGTACGTTGCGCAAATCTGACGTCGTCAGCACGCCCGGTCTCTGTCGATACCGGAGGCGCTTTTAGCGTAGACCACGCGGCGCCGTCATGCGGCGCCGCACCTGACTACTTCACCGCGCCACGCAGGCGACTGACCGCCTTGACGCCCGCCAGCACCACCGCGCCGATGATAAAACCCAGCACCAGATTAGCCACCATCGGCAGCAAGGCGGCCAACATGCCGCCCAGCCCCGCGCTCCAGTGCTCAATGGCATGGTGCAGCGGCGCAATACCGTGAACCACAATCCCGCCGCCCACGAGGAACATGGCCAGCGTTCCGACGATAGAGAGCACTTTCATCAGCCAGGGCGCCACGGTCAATAACCCTTTGCCCAGCCACTGCGCCAGGGTACTGCGTTTCTCCGCCAGCCAGTAGCCCATGTCATCCAGTTTGACGATCACCCCCACCAGGCCATAGACCCCGACGGTGACCAGAATCGCGATCCCCGACAGAATGAGGATCTGATTCAGCAACGGCGCTTCCGCGACAATGCCGAGGGTGATGGCGACAATTTCCGCGGACAAAATAAAGTCGGTGCGGATCGCCCCTTTGACTTTGTCACGCTCAAAGGCCAGCGGATCACGATCCGCCAGCGCCTGAAGACGCTGCTGCCGTTGCGCTGGGTCCTCTTTGTGCTTACGCGCTTCCAGGCTGTGGAGCACCTTTTCCACCCCTTCAAAACAGAGAAACGCGCCGCCCAACATCAGCAGCGGCGTAATCGCCCAAGGGATGAAGGCGCTGATTAGCAGCGCCAGCGGCACGAGGATGATTTTATTGACGAACGACCCTTTCGCCACGCCCCAGACCACAGGCAGCTCACGATTTGCCCGCACGCCGGTCACCTGTTGGGCGTTGAGGGAGAGATCGTCGCCCAGCACCCCCGCCGTTTTTTTCGCCGCCAGTTTGCCCATCATGGAAATATCGTCCAGCAGCGTGGCGATATCATCGAGTAATGTTAAAAGACTACTTCCTGCCAAAATGATTTTCCTTCTCTTTTCATCAATGTCTCCCTCGAGTATGCGTTAAAAAACGGCCGCTGCCCAAGGTACAATTAGTCAATATAAATTTAACAACCTGACGCAAATTAAGCGCTCGCCAGCAGGATAGTTTTCACGTTTACTATATGTCCCCTTTCTATCTCTGCACCGTCGTGAGGAAGTATGTCTACCCGTCAGCTGTTACCGCTTATCGGGGCGCTGTTTGCGCTGTATATCATTTGGGGCTCTACCTATTTCGCCATCGCCGTCGGCGTCGCCAGCTGGCCGCCGCTGATGATGGCCGGAATTCGCTTTCTCTCTGCCGGCGTGCTGCTGCTGGGATGGCTGTTGGCCACCGGCCATAAACTGCCGGCCCGCGGACCGTTGCTTAACGCCGCGCTGATCGGGGTTTTGCTGCTGGCCGTCGGCAACGGCTTTGTCACCCTGGCCGAACATCAGCACGTTCCCTCCGGGATCGCCGCGGTCATGGTCGCCACCGTTCCGCTGTTCACCCTGTGCTTCAGCCGCTTTTTCGGCATCGCCACTCGTAAACTGGAATGGCTGGGGATTGCCATTGGCCTCGCGGGTATTGTGATGCTTAACAGCGGAGGCAACCTGAACGGCAACCCCTGGGGCGCGCTGCTGATCCTGATTGGCTCCCTGAGCTGGGCCTTCGGCTCGGTTTACGGCTCGCGGATCGAGCTGCCGACCGGCATGATGGCGGGGGCAATCGAGATGCTCGCCGCCGGGATCGTCCTGCTGGCCGCGTCATGGCTGAGCGGCGAAACCTTAACCCGTGTTCCGTCGTGGTCCGGGATCGCCGCTGTGGCCTACCTGGCTATCTTTGGCTCGCTGATTGCCATCAACGCCTATATGTTTTTGATCCGCAATGTCACCCCGGCGGTGGCCACCAGCTACGCCTATGTCAACCCGGTGGTGGCGGTTCTGCTTGGTACCGGATTCGGTGGCGAAAGCCTGTCCCTGATCGAGTGGCTGGCGCTGGCGGTGATTATTTTCGCCGTCGTGCTGGTGACGCTGGGGAAATATCTCTTCCCGGTTCGCAGCGAAGCTACCCCTTGTAAGGCGTCGAAATAAGCGCCAGTTCGCGGATACCCTGGGTGTCGATCTGCGCGTCGTGTCCGGCGCTGCAGATCCACTCTTCCAGACGCTCGGTGAGCGCCTCGTCATTCAGCTTCAGCCGACCGCGCAGGGCGCATTCCCAGACGATAAGCACCCGCCAGCCCTGCTCGGCCAGCTTTTGCCGGTCACGGGCATCGCGCGCCACGTTGCCGGCGATCTTGTCCAGCCAGAACGCGGTCCGGGTGGCCGGCACCTTAAACAGGTAACAGTCATGGTGATGCCAGAAACAGCCGTGGGTAAAGATGACGCAACGGTAATCGGGTAAAGCGAAATCAGGGCGTCCCGGCAGCTCGCGCTCCTGGGCAACAAAGGTGAATCCCGCCTGAGTCAACAGCGCCGCTATCCGCTTCTCGATCGCCGTATCGCGCGTGGCGATAGCCCGCATATTTTTACTGCGCGTGGCTTTATCGTGAACATCCGCCATCGTTATCACCCGCTTCGCGACGCGCCACCGCCTGAGCGATGCGCGGGGCCAGGAGCTTCGCCACCGCGGCGAAGACCGGAACCACCACCGAGTTGCCGAACTGACGATAGGCCTGGGTATCCGACACCGGGATGCGGAAACGCGCCCCCTGAGGCGATTCGAAACCCATCAACCGGGCGCACTCCCGCGGCGTCAACCGACGAGGACGCCGCTGTTGATTCTGCGGATCGTCAAAATGCGTCTCGCCCAGCGGCCGGTCCCAGCCGCGATCGACGAGAATTTCGGCGCCATCTTTATAGTAGCGGGCGGAGAGCGTCCGGGCCACGCTGTGGGGATTGGCGGGGTCCACCAGGCCATAACCAAAGCCATTGCCCCGCGCCTGATGTTTGCGGGCATATCGATAAAGATATTTCCACAGTACCGGCGTGAGGATAAATTTAGCATCCACCGTCGGCTCCAGCAGCTCGCCAAATGTTGGCCGAACCGCCGGGTACAGCGCCGCGATATCGCGCAGCGTAAACCCCTCGTGCAGCTGCAGATCGCGACGGAAGCCCACCAGCACGATGCGCTCCCGGTGCTGCGGTAAGAAATGGCGCCCGTCGATCACCTTCGGATCGTCCGGCCCGCTATGCCCGGCGTCAGCGACCTCATACCCCAGCTCATCCAGCGTCTGCATGATGATGCGGAAGGTCCGCCCCTGATCGTGGCTTTTGAGATTTTTGACATTCTCCAGCACAAAGATCGCCGGCTGACGGGCGGCGATAATTCTCACTACATCAAAAAACAGCGTCCCCTGGGTTTCGCAGGCAAAGCCGTGGGCGCGACCCATGGCATTTTTTTTCGACACGCCGGCGAGTGAGAAAGGCTGGCAGGGAAAGCCGGCCAGCAGCACATCATGCTGCGGGATAGTCTCGCGGATATGCTGCGCCGCCTCGTCATCGCTAACGTCGGGGCGATGGCTGAGGGTGATATCGCGAATATCTTCATTGAAACGGTGTTGCTGCGGATCACAATACCAGTTGGCCTTATAGGTGCGCACCGCATGCTTGTTCCACTCGCTGGTAAAGACGCACTGCCCGCCGATAGCTTCAAAACCGCTGCGGATCCCGCCGATACCGGCAAACAGATCGACAAAGCGGAATCCATAGTGCGGATGATGGGCCGGCGGCGACGGCAGCAGCGTCGCCAGATGAGCGACCTCCTGCGGACGTAAACGCGCTGCCGCGCGGCTGAGGGCCGCCACGCGCTTGAGGATCGCCGCGCTCCAGTGCTGCTCCCCGACGCTCACCAGTTCGGCGACCAGCGTTTTCACATCGTAGATCGTCATCAGCTGGCGCAGCAGCGCCTGAGCCTCTTCACCGGCCTGTTCCGTCAATGACAACGACCTGTTTTCCTTGCTTAACTTTTGTGGCATATCCTCAACCAGCGCGGACGATTTTTGCAGAGAGTACCATAAATCACTGGTCGGTTGACGGCTGCGGTGCAAAGCGGCGTAAAACCGCCTCATCCAGCGCCAGGGGTTCCCCGTTCAGCTCCGCGCTGATCTTGGCCATAAACTCGACGAGGAAGCGCGCATTATGCTGTGCTATAGCCCTTCCTCCGGCGGTCTGCATGGTTTCCGGCAGGCGCAGGAGCTTGCACTGGAAATGGTCGAGGGCATATTTTCTGTCATCCAGCGCTCGCCGGTCGGCGAAAGGATCATCGGCATCAAACAGAATGGTGTTCAGGGCGCCGGCGACGGCGAAGACCCGCGCCAGGCCTATCGCCCCCAGCGACTCGAGACGGTCGGCGTCCTGGACGATTTTCGCCTCCAGCGTGCGCGGCGGGATCGCCGCGCTGAAGCTGTGCGCCTCAATAGCGTGGCTGACCGCCGCATACCGGTCTGCGGGAAAATCGGCAAACGACGACTGCAAAATAGCCAGGGTTTTCTCGGCCGCCATCATCGAGGAGCGGCTTCGCTCCGGATGATTTTTAGGCAGACTGACAATGTCATGAAAATAGCAGGCCGTGAGAAGCACCAGTCCGTCGACCTCCTCCTCCCCGGCGGCCAGCCGGGTGGCGGTGGCCCAGACGCGACGAAAATGGGACAGATCGTGCGCCGCATCCTCCCGGGCGTGGTGCGTCAGTATCCAGTGCTCAAATCGCTGCTGCCAGTCAACCAGGTTCATAGGCGTTCCTTTATCTGTAGGTCAGCCTCGAGCATAGCAACTTTACGACCGATGATCCCGCCCGCTTCCGGAGGGCCGTGTATACCAGACGACAGCGCCGAGGATCGCGCCAATGCCGGCGAGTACCAGCATTCCCAACAGGGCGCCAAGCCATTTCCCTGCCATGGTGCCAAAGTCGCCCTCCGCGCTGGCGCCGGGGACACTGTGAATTTTTCCCACCACCCACCAGTAACGCACAATGACCCAGACACAATATCCGCAAAAGGCATACAACGCCCATAGCGCGAGTTTGCCGCCCGGGCTGCGTTTTGCCTGCTCTTCCATCTCATTCCTCTCCGTGACAAATCATACTACCGCCACTCAAAAACGTGACGCTCATCACATTATACCGCCATGCTGCGCCACAGGCAGCAGTTTCATCCTTGTCTTCTGCACCCACTTATCACTTATTCTGCCCATGGAAATATGCAGGGATGGTTTTTTTATTCTTTACCACGGAATTAAACATTAACGACACCCAGCCATGACGCGTATTTAAATTCTCCCTCCGCCGGCGGCGTTGACTAATAAATTATATTTAAAGGCTGAATGGTCAACTCACTGTAAATTAATACAAATAATTTCATTCAGTTAACCACGATCGCAACACAACAACATAACCTATTGCTATACAACAAAATAATCATTAAAACAGATTCATTTAAATTTAATATAATGAACCACATAGAAATATTTTGTAATATCTTACATTATTTATTTACATATTTTATTTTAAATAAAAATGAACTTAGTCGTTAGTATCTGACAGGCATTCCGGAGGGATTGTCATAATTCACAGAAATTATTATTAAAAGGGAATATATAATGAAAAGAAAAGTACTGGCACTCATGGTACCGGCATTACTCATGGTCAATGCCGTTAATGCTGCAGAAATTTATAACAACAACGCCAACAAACTGGACCTTTATGGGAAAGTCGCCGGCCTGCGTTACTTCTCTGACGACACCAGCGAGGACGGCGACCAGACCTATGCTCGCTTAGGCATCAAAGGCGAAACGCAGATCGCTTCCGAGTTAACCGGCTACGGTCAGTGGGAATACAATGTCAAAGCGAACACCAGCGAAGGAGAAGGCGCGAATTCATGGACTCGTCTGGCCTTCGCCGGTCTGAAGTTTGCTGACTATGGCTCACTGGACTATGGCCGTAACTACGGCGTGGTGTACGACATCGAATCCTGGACTGATATGCTGCCGGAATTCGGCGGCGATACCTACACTCAGACCGACGTTTACATGACCGGCCGCACCAACGGGGTGGCCACCTACCGTAACAGCGATTTCTTCGGCCTCGTCGACGGCCTGCATTTCGCCCTGCAGTATCAGGGGAATAATGAAAACGCCGGTTCTGGCGAAGGCACAAACAACGGCGGCGCTCGTAAACTGGCGCGGGAAAATGGCGACGGGTTTGGTATCTCCAGCTACTACGATCTCGATATGGGCATCAGCTTCGGGGCCGCCTACTCGGCTTCCGACCGTACCCATAACCAGCTGGCGGCAGCACGCAGCAGCCATATTTACGCTAACGGTGATAAAGCCGAGGCCTGGACCGTCGGCGCAAAATATGACGCCAACAACATCTATCTGGCCGCCATGTATGCGGAAACCCGCAACATGACCTTCTACGGCAACGGCGCTATTGCCAACAAGACGCAGAACTTTGAAGTCGTCGCCCAGTACCAGTTCGATGAGTATAATTTACCGCTGCGTCCATCCGTGGCCTATCTGCAATCGAAGGGGAAAGATCTTTACAACTACTCTCGCTATAGCGACAAGGATCTGGTCAAGTATGTCGACATCGGCATGACCTACTACTTCAATAAGAATATGTCCACCTATGTGGATTACAAAATCAACCTGCTGGATGAAGACGACCGCTTCTACCGCAACAACGGTATCTCGACCGATGATATCGTGGCCCTCGGTCTCGTTTACCAGTTCTGATCCCCATCAAAGCCCGCGCTCAGCGGGCTTTTTCTTGTTCCCGCTCCGTTGAGATCACTCTTTTCAACATTGCCGCTTTCCAGGCGTACCTTCCCTCTTTATGATGCGTTTAAGCTCGTTCGGGCAAATTGCGGCGGTAAGACCACAAAAGGACAAGGCGCACTACCGCGTCTTTACGCTGAAACCAGGACGATGATGATGGCGATACCCCAGCGCAGGCGTTATACCTGAAGCTAACGGTGTTATTGAAGGGGAATGGTCAGAGAAAGAATAGTTGGCGGAGAGAGGGGGATTTGAACCCCCGGTAGAGTTGCCCCTACTCCGGTTTTCGAGACCGGTCCGTTCAGCCGCTCCGGCATCTCTCCGCTGTTGTGGTTGCTATAATGCCAGGATCTTTGGCATTTTAATAGCTCCCGTTTCGGTAATCGTGTTCAAGTGACGACTTTGCGAGCAATATGATGTTTAAATGGCCCTGGAAAGCAGATGATGAGTCCGGCAACGCAGAGATGCCCTGGGAGCAAGCGCTTGCCATTCCGGTTTTAGCCCACCTTTCGCCCGCTGAACAACACAAGCTGACGCAGATGGCTGCCCGTTTCTTACAGCAAAAACGTCTGGTGGCGCTTCAGGGGCTGGAGCTGACTCCGTTGCACCAGGCGCGGATAGCTATGCTCTTCTGCCTGCCGGTACTTGAGCTGGGGATTGAGTGGCTGGACGGTTTTCACGAAGTGCTGATCTACCCTGCCCCGTTTGTCGTGGATGATGAATGGGAGGATGATATTGGTCTGGTCCACAACCAGCGGGTAGTGCAGTCGGGGCAAAGCTGGCAGCAGGGTCCTGTAGTGCTGAACTGGCTGGATATTCAGGACTCCTTTGATGCGTCAGGCTTTAACCTTGTGGTACATGAGGTGGCGCATAAGCTTGATGCGCGGAATGGCGATCGGGCCAGCGGGGTGCCGCTGATCCCACTGCGCGAAGTCGCCGGCTGGGAGCACGATCTCCACGCGGCGATGAACAACATTCAGGATGAGATAGATCTGGTAGGGGAAAGCGCCGCCAGCATTGACGCCTATGCCGCCACCGATCCCGCGGAATGCTTCGCCGTCCTTTCGGAATATTTTTTCAGCGCGCCTGAACTATTCGCGCCCCGCTTCCCGGCCCTGTGGCAACGTTTTTGCCATTTTTACCGCCAGGATCCGCTGGCGCGCAGACGTGAAAATGGCCTGCAGGACGAAGACGAGCGGCGCATTGTTCACTAAAACAACGTGTTGAGCTAAATTTAGCCATTTGAATCAGCAGGTTAATTTTAGTGTTGACACAAAAATGCCGGGCCAGTAGTATGCGCCTCGTTCACACGATTCCTCTGTAGTTCAGTCGGTAGAACGGCGGACTGTTAATCCGTATGTCACTGGTTCGAGTCCAGTCAGAGGAGCCAAATTTAAAAAGCCCGCTCAGGGAAACCTGAGCGGGCTTTTTGCTTTCCGTGAGCCCCACGCCAGCGGGTATAAGCAGCATCGTACCGTTGGTACCGTCCAACGTTCCGTATGCGATCCCCGCAGGTGAAAAGCAGCGCCGCTGCTCCCAACCTTATGGCTACAGACTTTCGATCCGACGGTAACCACTGGGTCTACTGCTGGGTAGCAGACGATCCCGATTCGGCAGTTACCGCTGCAGACAGCGCGGACTGCCCAACTGGCGGAAAGACCCGTAACGCTTAGGGTAGCCTGGCAATAACCTTAATCTCGAACTTAAATCCATAAAGCCACGTCACGCCGATCCCGGTCAGCGTAGGGTAAGGCGCTTCTCCCCAATATTCTGGCAGGATACTCCAGATAGCGTCGAGATTTGACTCAGGATCGACGACAAAGAGGGTAACGTCAACCACGTCCCCAAACGTGCAGCCCGCCGCTGCGAGCACAGCATTAAGATTTTTGAACGCCAGCCTGACCTGTGCTTTCAGATCGTGCTCAGGCGAACCATCCTCGTGGCTACCCACCTGCCCAGAAACAAACAAGAAACCATTGGATTTGATGGCCGGTGAATAACGATTGCGCTCATAGAGCGCCTGCCGCCCGAGGGGAAAAACGGCTTCGCGTGCTGTCATGTTTGTACCTTTATGCTGGGGCGAATTCAGCCCGGTGAATGTAAAGACACTGTACAACGGCAAGATCGGGCGGATAAACAAGCGACTTTGTCGCTCATTGTTTGTAATATCCAAACAATCGATGAAAGACAGGATAAGAAATGGATCGTTTCGATGCGATGCGCGCCTTTGCTCGGGTGGTGGAGGCAGGGAGCTTCACGAAGGCTGCCCAAACGCTTCATAT
>ENA-UPSY01000753-UPSY01000753.1-human-gut-metagenome-genome-assembly--contig:-NODE-753-length-37596-cov-64.198673_pt1 | contig 37596 bp, 30 predicted proteins | sample MGYA00250044_ERZ773365 | MGnify/ENA primary metagenome ERZ773365 (study PRJEB29103, sample SAMN06111932) | human gut metagenome | biome: human gut; feature: ankylosing spondylitis patient; material... | reverse complement strand
GCCACCACCTGCTGGTCGACCCCATGCCCCGGCGGCAGCGAGAGGTCCCGCACGAAGGTGCCGCGCCCGGTTTCGCCACTGACCAGCCCCATCTCCTCCAGTTCACGGTAGACGCGCGTGGCGGTGGCCAGCGAGAGGCGTTCCTCGGCGGCCAGGGTACGGTGCGTCGGCAGACGGCTGCCGGCGGGCAACTGCCCGCTGCGGATCGCCTGCGCGTATCGGTCGACAACGGCTTTGTATCGGGCTTTCATCGTGAAATGTATCTATGACAATAATTTGATTGTATCAGATTGGCCACATTACCATCGCCGCTGACGATGCTCAAGCGGGCGCAGCCCAATCAGATAACGCGAGGTTAACGTGGTAGATTCAACACTGGATAAATCGGCGCCCGGCCCCTGGTCCGGATGGCTTCATGGTTTACTGGGGGTGATCATTTTTAGCGGTTCGCTGCCCGCGACGCGGCTGGCGGTGCAGGATATGGATCCGTTGTTATTGACCTTTCTGCGCGCCTCCATCGCCGGGCTGCTTGCCGTCGCGCTGCTGGTCGGCTTTCGTCAGAAACGCCCGCGCCTGGCGCAGCTTGTGCCCCTGATCATCGTCTCATCCGGGGTGGTGATCGGCTTTCCCCTGCTCACGGCGCTGGCCCTGCAGCGCATCACTTCGGCGCATTCGATTGTGTTTATTGGCCTGCTGCCGCTGATGACCGCCCTCTTCGGCGTACTGCGCGGCGGCGAACGTCCGCGGCGGGCTTTCTGGATCTTTTCGCTGCTGGGCAGCCTGCTGGTGATGGGATTCGCCCTGACGCAAAGTGCGGCGGCGTCGCTCAGCGGCGATCTGCTGATGCTGGCGGCGGTGATCGCCTGCGGCCTCGGCTATGCGGAAGGGGCAAAGCTGACCCGGGAGCTCGGCGGCTGGCAGGTGATCTGCTGGGCGCTGGTGATAGCCCTGCCGTTGATGCTCCCCGCCTCGCTGATGGTTCAGCCCGCGTCCTGGCATGCCATCTCGGCCTCCTCCTGGGCCGCGCTGGGCTATGTGTCGCTCTTCAGCATGCTGATTGGTTTTATCTTCTGGTACAAAGGGCTGGCCGCGGGCGGGATCGCCGCCGTCGGCCAGCTCCAGCTATTGCAGCCGTTCTTTGGGCTTGGCCTGTCGGCGGCGCTGTTGCACGAAACCGTCAGCCCCTTGATGCTGGCGGTCACCCTCGGGGTGGTGCTGTGCGTGGTGGGCTCGCGCAAATTTGGCCGCCAGCGGGTTGGCGCAGGGAGCGGGAGCCGCGCCTGACCTGACGCGTCGCCCCGCCGGGGAGGAGGAGCGCCTACACCGGCCGGGCGTACTGGAGCATCACCTGCAGCAGCACGTTGGCCCCGGCGGCGACGTGCTCCGGCGAGGCATACTCCATTTCGTTATGGCTGATCCCGTCCTTGCAGGGGATAAAAATCATCCCGGTCGGCGCCAGGTAGCTCATATACACGGCGTCATGCCCGGCGCCGGAGACAATCGGCCGCGCCGGGTAGCCCAGCCGCTGCGCGGCATCGGCAATGGCCTGCTGGCATTCGCCATCGAACGGCGCCGCCGGATAGTGGCTCACCTGCTTCAGGGCCACCTGCAGACCGCTCTCCCGCTCAACCTCCGTGATAAACGCCCGCAGCTGGCGATCCATTTCATCCACCAGCGCATCGCTGAGATTGCGCATATCAATGGAGAAGGTGACCTCCCCGGGCACCACGTTGCGGCTGTTGGGCCACACCTGCACGCTGCCGACGGTGCCGCGTCCCTCTTCGCTGCGCCCGGCAATGGCGACCACCTCCTGCATAATGCGGGTCGCCACCTGTAGGGCATCCTGACGCAGGCGCATCGGCGTGGGTCCGGCGTGCGACGCCTGGCCGGTCACCACGCAGTCGTACCAGCGGATCCCCAGCACGCCCTGCACGATACCGATGGTTTTCGCTTCATCTTCGAGAATCGGTCCCTGCTCAATGTGCGCCTCAAAATAGGCGCCGATGGGATGCTCTCCCGGGGTCTGCTCGCCGATATAGCCGATCTGCGCCAGCGCCTCGCCGACGCTGACGCCCTCTTTATCCGTGACGGCCCAGGTCTCCTCCAGCGGGAAGACCCCGGCAAAGACCCCGGAGCCCATCATCACCGGCACGAAGCGCGACCCCTCTTCGTTGGTCCAGAACACCACCTCAATCGGCGCCTCGGTGGCAATCTGCCGATCGTTGAGCGTGCGCACCACCTCCAGCGCCGCCAGCACGCCGTAGTTGCCGTCAAATTTACCGCCGGAGGGCTGGGTGTCGATATGGCTGCCGGAGACGATGGGCGGCAGGCTGGGGTTGCGCCCTTCCCGGCGCATAAACACATTGCCGATTTTATCGATGGTGACGCTCATCCCGGCCTCCCGCGCCCAGCCAATCACCCGGTCCCGCCCCTGGCGGTCGAGGTCGGTGAGGGTCAGACGGCGGCAGCCGCCCTTCGGCGTGGCGCCGATCTGAGCAAGATCCATTAACGACGCCCACAGGCGGTCGCCATTGATGCGCCAGCGGGTGGTGTCGGTGGCGGGGGTAAAAAGTACATCACTGCTCATGGTGGTCTCCTGACATCAAGGTCGCCGCCAGCGCAACCGGCGGTGGAAAATAAGGCATCAGCGCCTGGCCTTCATCTGTAGAGTGTGTTGCCGCCGGTCAGACGGCCAGGGCCTGCGCGTGGTCGTCAATCGCCAGCTCGCGCCAGCGGTGGCAACTCACTGTGTGGCGCTCCGCTGCAGCCTCCGTCGGCGGCAGGCTCTGCTCGCAGACCGGGCGACGGTGCGGGCAGCGCTCGGCAAAGGCGCAGCCGGGGGGCAAGCGCGCCAGATCCGGCGGCGCGCCGGGAATGCAGTGCAGGGCATCGCCTTTCTTGAGCCCCTCTTTCGGCCGGCTGCCCAGCAGCACCCGGGTATAAGGATGGCGCGGGTGGCGCAGGATCTCGCTCATGGCGGCCTCCTCAACGATCCGCCCGGCGTACATCACCGCCACCCGGTCGGCAATCTCCACCGCGGCGCCGATATCGTGGGTCACAAACACGATCGACAGCCCGCGCTGCTTTTGCTGCTCGCGCAGCAGGATCAGGATCTGGATTTGCACCGTGGCGTCGAGGGCGGTGGTTGGCTCATCCGCCAGCAGCAGCTGCGGGTTACAGGAGAGCGCAAGGGCGATCATCGCCCGCTGGCGCATCCCGCCGGACATCTCGTGCGGGTAAGCCTCCAGCCGCCGTTCGGGGCTGGGAATGCGCACCTGGCGCAGGGCCTCCAGCGCCCTGTCCCGGGCCGCCTGGCGCGACAGCCCTTCGTGGCGACGCAGCCCTTCTATAATCTGCTGCCCGACGGTGTAGACCGGATCGAAGGCCAGCAGCGGCTCCTGAAAAATCATCGCGCAGCGCCCGCCGCGATAGCGCCGCAGCTGGCTGGCGTTCATCGTCAGCACCGCGTCGTCCCCCACCCGCAGGGTGCCGGAGAGCTCACTGCTCCCCGGCGGGTGCAGGCGCATCAGCGCCCGCAGGGTCACGCTCTTGCCGGAACCCGACTCGCCAATCAACGCCATCACCTCCCCCTTTTGTACGTCAAAGGAGACCCCGTTGACCGCGTTGATGGTCTGTCCGTCGCGGCGAAAGACGACCCGCAGGTCGCGCACATGGACAAAGGCGTTATGCGACATGGCTGACCTCCTTAAGGGGGATGCTCTGATGCCAGGGCGAGGCCGGCTGCGCCATCAGGCAGGCGCTCTGGTGCCCCTCCCCGACCGCCTCCAGCCGCGGTTTCACCTCGGCGCAGACCGCCTTCGCGTGCGGGCAGCGGGTGTGAAAGCGGCAGCCGCTCGGCGGCGCGATGGGGCTGGGGGGATCGCCGCTCAGCGGCGAGGTCAGGGTGCGGTTTTGCGGATCCATGGAGGGCATGGAGCTTAACAGCGCCCGGGTATAGGGATGGGCGGAGGCGGTAAACAGCTGCTCCGCCGGGCCGATCTCCACCACTTCGCCAAGGTACATGACGAGGATCCGATCCGACAGCCAGCGCACCACGTGCAGATCGTGGCTGATAAACACATAGGTCAGCTCGAGGGTCCGCTTCAGCTCCTGCAGCAGCTGCAGCACCTGAGCTTCCACCGATTTATCCAGCGCCGACACCGCTTCATCAAGAATCACCAGCCGCGGCTTCATCGCCAGCGCGCGGGCGATATTCACCCGCTGCCGCTGGCCGCCGGAGAGCGCATGGGGATAGCGGTCGGCAAAGCGCGCCGGCTCAAGGCCAACGTGCGCCAGCAGATAGCGGGCGTATTCGCTGGCCTCTCTGGCGCTGACGCCGTGGACCCGCTGGCCGAAGGCGATGCTCTCCTCCATGGTCAGGCGCGGATTGAGCGAGGCATAGCTGTCCTGGAAAACCATCTGCACCTGGCGACGGTAGGCTTTCAGCGGCAGGCGCGACGAGCCGACCCCCAGCCCGTCGAAGATCAGTTCGCCGCTGTCCTGGGTGAGCAGCTGCATCAGCAGCCGGGCGGTGGTCGATTTGCCGCAGCCCGACTCGCCGACCACCCCCAGGGTTTCGCCTTTCATCACCGTGAAGCTGATATCGTCCACCGCCTGGACCACCTCCCGGCCTTTGCCGCCGCGGAAGTACTTCAGCAGATGATTGACCTTCAGCAGCGGCTGCGCCGGCCCGCCGAGGTCGATATTGGTAAAGGGTTGCATCGCTTACTCCTTAATCGCCATTGCCGCACGCAGGCGGTCCGCGAGGATATTGAACGAAATGGAGGTGATAAAAATCATCAGGCCCGGCAGGGCGGCCACCCACGGCTGGGTATAGATTGCCGTGCGCAGCGTATTGAGCATCAGCCCCCACTCGGGCTCCGGCGGCCGCACGCCGAGGCCGAGAAACGACAGGCCGGAGGCGAGGATCATGCACACCGAAATCAGCCCGGTGGAAAAGACGAAGATCGGCCCGAGCACGTTACCCAGCACCTGGACGCGGATAATGGTCAACGCGCTGGCGCCGGTGGCCCGGGCGGCATCGATATAGTCCATATGCCGTACCTGGGCGGTCACGCTCTCGGCAATCCGCGCCACCTGCGGGACAAACACCAGGGTCAGCGACAGCAGCGCATTGCCGATGCCCGCCCCCAGCGCCCCCGACAGCGCAATCGCCAGCAGGACCGAGGGAAAGGCATAGAACACATCCACGGTGCGCATGATCAGGGTATTGATTTTGCCGCCCATGTAGCCAGCGATGATCCCGATGGCGCCGCCGATAAAAAAGGCGAACACCACCGGGACAATCCCCATAAACAGCGACAGCCGGGTGCCGAGGATCAGTCGTGACAGCATGTCGCGCCCCAGCTCATCAGAGCCCAGCGGGAAGCCGTCGCTGCCGATGGGCTTCAGGCGCAGGAACATCGACGTTTGATAGGGGTCTTTGACGATAAGCCACGGCCCGAACAGCGCCAGGGCCAGCAGAACGAGAATGATCGCGCCGACGAATACCCCGCCCGGATCGCGCAGCAGGCGGCGCAGCACGCCGCGCCAGTAACCTTGCCGGGAAGCGTTGGCCGGCGCGGCCGGGACCGCTTTCGTCGTTGCCGTATCCACCATGGTCAGCTCCTCTTAATGCGCGGGTCGAGGGTGGTCTGCAGAATATCCACCAACAGGTTGAGCAATACGAAAAACAGCGCCAGCACCCAGATGGTGCCCTGCAGCAGGGGCAGGTCGCGCTGAAAAATGGCGGTGTTGAGCAGCAGTCCGGTTCCCGGCCAGGAGAAGACGGTCTCCACGAGGATCGAGCCGCCCATCAGATAGCCCACCTGCAGCCCCATCACCGCCAGCGCGGTTGGCGCGGCATTTTTCATGACGTGGACAAAGATGCGCGACTCGTTGAGCCCGCGAGCGCGCAGGCCGACGATGAACTCCTGGCTGAGGATATCGGCGACCTGCGAGCGCACGGTGCGGGCGATAATCCCGGTCGGGATCACCGACAGCGTGATGGCCGGCAGCAGCATGAACTGCAGGTGCGTCCAGTCCCATTGCCAGCCCACCTCGCCTATCGGCCCGCCGCCGGTGGCCGGCAGCAGCGCGAACTTGACGCTGCAGAGGATCACCAGCAGCATCCCCAGCCAGTAGTGCGGCACGCTGACGCCAAACACCGACAACACCGAGGCCAGACGGTCAATGACGCTGTTGCGAAAATAGCCGGCGACAAAGCCGAACAGACTGCCGAGGACGAAACCGATCGCCGTCGCCAGCAGCGCCAGGCGCAGGGAGTAGCTTACCGCGGTCATCACCTCGTCAATAACCGGGCGGCCGGTGGCGACCGACATACCGAGGTCGCCGTGCAGCGCCCGCCACAGCCAGTGGATAAACTGCAGGGGCAGCGGCTTATCAAAGCCGTAGGCCTGCATCAACGTCTGGCGCAGCGCCTCCGAGGCGTCCGGCGGCATTACCGACACCAGCGGGTCGCCAGGCGCTATCTGCACCAGCATGAAACAGATCACCGCCACCCCAAGCATGGTGGGGATAGCCAGCAGAATGCGGTATAGCAGCGTATTGATCATCGGTCGCCCCTTTAGCGATTACTCTTTTTTGCTCACCAGACTGAGGTCGATAAACCAGCTCTGCGGTTGCACCACCCCGGTCACCGCGGGCGAAATCGCGCGCGGCCCGACGTCGTGGGCGACAAACAGGAACGGCACCTGATCCACCAGCGCGGCGTGCAGCTCGCCGGCGGCTTTATTCATCGCTTCCGGGGTAAAGGCGTGCTTGACGGCGGCGGCCAGTTTTTCCGTCTCCGGGGTGGAGAAGTAGCCCCAGTTGGTCGCCACCGGCGGAAACGCTTTGGCGGTGGAGAAGCGGATCAGGCCAAAATAGGGATCGTTGACCGCGGCGCTGACGTTGATCGCGTCGATCCCTTTTGCCGAGGGATCCCGGGCGCCCAGACGCCAGTTGGTGAACAGGGTGTTCCATTCCACCACTTTGATATCCACATTGAAGAAGCAGCTCTTCAGGCTCTGCTGGATATACTCGTTCATCGGCAAGGGCTGCATCTGCCCGGAGCCGGAAGCCGAGGTCGCCACCGTGACGTGCAGCGGCTTGCCGGCGCTGTATCCGGCCTCGGTCATCAGCTGACGGGCGGCATCCGGGTCATATTTGATCTGGAAGGTGGGTTTGCCATGCCACGGGCTGTCGGCCTCGTAGACCCCGGTGGCCTCGGTCATATAGCCGCCGAGGTAGCTCTTCAGCTCGGCGCGGTTCAGACACAGGTTGGCCGCTTTGCGCACCCGAATGTCCTGCCACGGGGATCCTTTTTCAAAGGAGAACTGCCAGGGCCACAGGTGCGGCTGGGTGTTGGCGTAAAGGTGAAAACCCTGAGACTTGATCTGATCGATGGCGTCCGGCGCCGGGGCTTCAATCCAGTCCACCTGCTTCGACAGCAGCGCCGCGGTGCGGGCGTTAGCCTCCGGCAAGGGGATCAGCACCACCTTATCCACCCGGGGAATGCGATCTTTATTCCAGTAGTCGGGGTTTTTCGCGAGGATCAGCTGCTGACGCGGCACCAGCTTCTCCAGTTTGAACGGGCCGCTGCCCACCGCATGGGCGGCGAAGGCGGTCCACGCCTGTTTGCTGCGCGCGGCGCTATCGCCCGCGCTGGCCGGCACCGCGTCATACTGCTTCTGCCACGCCGTGGGGGAGACAATAAACAGGTTGGTGATGTTGTACGGCAGCAGCGCGTCCGGTTCCGAGGTGGTCAGCGCCACGGTGTGATCGTCAATTTTCTCCGCGCCGGCGAGGGTCGGCATCCGCGACAGGGTGTTGCCGATCTGACCCGGGGCGTACTGTGGCGCTGCTTTATTGAGCACCTTATCCACGTTCCAGACGATGGCGTCGGCGTTCACCTCGCTCCCATCATGAAATTTCACCCCCGGACGCAGGGTGAAAATCCAGCGGCGGGTGTTCTGCGGATCGATGTGCCACTCGGTCGCCAGCCCCGGCACCAGACCGCTGGGCTTTTCCCCTTGCGACAGATCCCACTCCACCAGCGCGTCGTACAGCGGGATGCCGGTAAAGCGGTTGCCCTCATAGCCCTGATCCGGCTGGCCGAGGGTCAACGGAATATCCGCGGCGGTCATGGCGATCCGCAGCGTGGAGGCGTTGGCAGGTAAGGCGGCGCCCGCCAGGGCCAGTGCGCCGCTCACCGCCACGGCGAGACGACCGGCACGCGAAAATAACGTCGTTTTGTGCATCACATGATCCCTGTTAAATAAAGTGTCACTGATTAACAGGCAAAATGCGTACCAGCTCTGGTGCGGGCGGAAATAGGCCGAAACCGACCGATAAAATAAGAAGGACTTATATTATCACCATGATAATTATGGGAAAATAATTCAACCTTATTCTGCCGCACCGCCAGCGGGAAATATGTTGCAGAATTGCACCAGTCGCTATATCGCAAAATTTAAATAATCACGTCGCGTCACTTTTTTATGCTTCCCCCTCCCCCGTCGCGGCGTATTCTCCGCCGGGAACAATCCCTTCTATACTTCAGAGAACACATCGACCGGGAGAGACTATGCCTTTAGCCGATTTTCACCGCTCCGATCCGTTTACCCTCGGTATCGAACTGGAGCTGCAGGTGGTGAACCCGCCGGGTTACGACCTCAGCCAGGATGCCTCGACCCTGATTGCCGACGTCCAGCATGAACTAACCGTGGGAGAAGCCAAGCACGATATCACCGAGAGCATGCTGGAGATCGCCACCGGGGTGTGTCGCGACATCAGCCATGCGCAAGCCCAGCTCAGCGCCATCCAGCAGGCGGTCCAGCGCGCGGCGCTGCATCATCATCTGCAGATCTGCGGCGGCGGTTCGCACCCTTTTCATGCCTGGCAGCGCCAGCAGATCAGCGACAATCCGCGCTATGTCAAAACCGTCGAGCATTTTGGCTATCTGGCGCAGCAGGCGACGGTCTTTGGCCAGCATGTGCACGTCGGCTGCCAGAGCGGCGACGACGCCATCTATCTGCTGCACGGCCTGTCGCGCTTTGTACCGCATTTCATCGCCCTTAACGCCGCCTCGCCGTGGTTCGACAGCACCGACAGCCGCTTCGCCTGTTCGCGCCTCAACCGCTTCTCCTCTTATCCCGACAACGGCCCGATGCCGTGGGTGGCCGACTGGCAGGGGTTTCGTCGCCTGTTCCGCCAGCTGAGCTACACCAGCATGATCGACAGCATGAAGGATCTGCACTGGGATATTCGCCCCAGCCCGCAGTTTGGGACCGTCGAGGTGCGGGTGATGGATACCCCCCTGACCCTCGCCCAGGCGATCCACATCGCCGGCTTTATTCAGACTCTGGCCTGCTGGCTGTTGACGGAGCGTCCTTTTAAGCACCAGCCTGACGATTATCTGCTGTACCCTTTTAACCGCTATCAGGCCTGCCGCTACGGGCTGGACGGGACTCTCACCGATGTGCGCGGCGGGGAGCAGCGCAGCATCCGCCAGGAGATCCTGCAGCTCGCCGACCGGCTGGCTCCTTTCGCCCATCAGCTGAAGGCGACAGCGGCGCTGGAGGCGGTGGTTCGCCAGGCGAAATCGCCGCACAGCGAGGCGCAGCAGATGCGCGAGTTTATCGCCAACGGCGGTTCGCTTTCCGGGCTGGTGCAAAAACACTGTGAGATTTGGGCGGCATAAGACAGCGAGGCGGGTATACTCGGCGCAGACCATAGAAAGGACCGCCCATGTTATTACGCTGCCTGCTCCCCCTGGCGCTGCTGCCCCTGGCCACCCTCGCCAGCGCCGCCTGTACCCTCACCGACCCGACGCTGACCCTGCAGAGCTATCGGGTGGATGCGCAGAAAGAGCGCATTGCGATGTACTGGCAGGATCGGCACGGCAAAGCCTGGGGTTCCCTGCGTTCGCTGCTGGCGGGTATCGATGGCGATGGCCGGGTGCAGATGGCGATGAACGGCGGCATTTACGATAAGGCCTACGCGCCGCTGGGGCTGTATATCGAAGACGGCAAGCGCCTGACGCCGGTAAACCGCTCCGCCGGCGGCGGGAACTTCTTTATCCGCCCCGGCGGCGTATTCCTGGTGGAGAACGGCCGGGCGAAAATCGTGCCGCTGCCGGCGTTTAAACGCTCTCCCGCCATCCGCTATGCGGTGCAGTCCGGCCCGATGCTGATTGAAAATGGCGCTATCAACTGGCGGCTTAAGCCCTCCGCCAGCTCCCGCAAACTGCGCAACGGCGTTGGCATCGATAAGCAGGGCCGGGTGGTGTTTATGCTCAGCGAGCGCGAGACCAACTTCTATGATTTTGCCTGCTATGCGCAGTCAAAGCTTGGGGTGCGGCAGATGCTTTATTTCGACGGCACCCTGTCGAAGATGTACCGCAAAGGCGACAGCGTGCCGTGGCAGTATCATCCGTTCGTGACCATGATAACGGTGGAGAGGAAGTAGCGGGCGCGTTTGGGGGCGGCCATTCCAGCCAGGAGAGTGAATAAATTAACGACAGGCCGGGCAAGGGATTGCCGCCGTGCCCGATGTCCTTGCCCGGTGGCGCTGCGCTTACCGGGCCTACAAAGTCTGCTCGCTATGGTATGGCCCTGAAAACTACGGGCGTGCAGCGGGGCCGATTCCCCCTGACCCCGGCTCTCCCCCAGAGGAGAGGGGATCGCCCGGTCGTCGTTGCAGCCCCGGTATACACAGCGGGGCCACGGAGAAAGGCACATACAATTTTTTACGGATATATTCTGATCGCTATGGTATGGCCTCTGAAAACTACGGGCGTGCAGCGGAGCCGATTCCCGCTGAAATCGGCGAACCGGAGGTCGGCAGACAAGGGCTGGCCGCCACGGAGGGCGGCCAGAGGCGATTCGAGACACGACAAAATTGCCGGGAGCAATTTTGAACAGCGCTTGCGCTGGCCCCGCAGGGGCGAGTCCCAGGGATGGGACGAGTAGTATCAAGTTGAGCCGACCGCAGGCGGACGACCGGGAGGTGAGCGTAGTGCGCAGCACCGATTTCTCTGCGGGACCGGGGGGATTGTAAAGGGGGAGACGGTTTTCTCCCCCTTTACCCGTTCACCAGCGAAGGACTACCCTTTTCTGCCAAACGCAACGTGAACGGAAAATTCCCCCTAACCCCGGCTCTCCCCAAAGGGAGAGGGGACCGCCCGGTAGTCGTTGTAGCCTGGGGTATCCCCGTTACCGACCGGTAGCGCCGCGCTTACCCCCGCCGATGCGCCCACTCACGCATACGCTGAAACAGCACATACAGCGAAGGAATAAACAGGATGCCAACCATCGTCGCCACCAGCATCCCGCTGAACACCGTGGTGCCGATGATCCGCCGGCTCTGCGCCCCGGCGCCGGTGGCGAGCATCATCGGCATGATGCCGATAATAAACGACACCGCGGTCATCATCACCGCGCGGAAGCGGCGGGTGGCGCCCTCGCGCGCGGCGTCGACTATCGACAGTCCCTCCTCGCGCCGGCTGCGGGCGAACTCAACGATCAGAATCGCATTCTTCGCCGCCAGGGCGATCAGCAGCACCAGCCCTATCTGGACATACACATCGTTGGCATAGCCCGCCGTCCACAGCCAGACCAGCGCTCCGCCGATGGCGAACAGCACCGAGAGCATGACGCTCGCCGGCAGCGTCCAGCTTTCATACTGCGCCACCAGGAACAGCCACGCCATCGCCACCGCCGCCAGCACGATCCACACCGCCTGATTGCCGGTCTGCTGCTCCTGCCAGGAGATCCCGCTCCAGGCGTAGTCATACCCCGGCGGCAGATGGGCCTGCAAAATCTGCTCCATGGCCGCCATCGCCGTGCGGCTGCTGACCCCCTCGGCCGCTGAACCGCTCACCGACACGGACGGGAACTGGTTGTACTGCTGAATAAACGGCGCCCCCACCGTCGGCGTAATGGTGACCAGATTGCTCAGCCGCACCCGCTCGCCGTCGCGGCTGCGGACGTACAGCTCGCTAATCTGCTCAGCCCGCTCGCGCCACTGCATCTCATTTTGCATCACCACATGATAGACACGGTTGTTAAGACTGAAATCGCCGGCGCGCGTGCCGCCGAACGCCGTCTGCAGGCTGCTGAAGATCTGCGCCACCGGCACATCCAGCAGCGCTGCCCGATCGCGGTCGACCGTCATGGTCAGCTGCGGCACGTTGCTGCTCCAGGTGGTAAATACCCGGCTCAGCTGCGGATGCTGGTTCGCCAGCTGAAGGATCTCCCGCGTCACCTGCTCCAGCTCCGCCGACGACTGACCGGCCTGCGCCAGAATGCGCAGATCAAACCCCGAGGCATTGCCCAGGCCCGGCAGGGTCGGCGGCGCGAAGGTCATGATCGTCGCCTCCGGCAGCGACAGCAGCTGGCGCTGAATATCCGCCATCACCGTATCCAGCGGCGGCCGCTGATGCCAGTCCTTGAGCATCACCGAGATAAACCCGCCGTTAGCGGCGCTGGTGCCGTTGAGAATGTTGAAGCCGGACACCTGAATCACATCCTCCACCGCCGGGTTAGCCGTCAGCAGCTTGCGCGCCTGGGCCATCACCGCTTCGGTACGCTCCAGCGACGCCGCCTCCGGCAACTGCACACTGGCAAACAGGTAGCCCTGATCTTCCTGCGGCAGGAAGCCTTTCGGCATCGAGGTGAAGCTGAACGCCACCAGCGCGCCCGCCGCCACCGTCGCCGCCAGCGCCAGCCACGGGCGGCGGTTCATCCAGCCCACCAGCCGGCCATAGCCGTCGCGGGTGCCGTCGAGAAGACGGTTAAACGCCCGCCACACTGCCGCCGGCCGGGCGGGTCGCGGGCGCAGCAGCAGCGCGCAGAGGGCCGGGGTCAGGGTTAACGCCACCAGGCTCGACAGGGCCACCGCGGTGGAGAGCGTCACGGCAAACTGCCGATACAGCTCGCCGACGATCCCCGGGAGCAGCGCCACCGGCACAAACACCGCCAACAGCACCAGGGTCGTGGCGATCACCGGCCCGGCGATCTGCCGCAGCGCCTGGGCGGTGGCCTGCAGGCGATCCAGTCCTTCCGCCATTTTGGTTTCGACATTCTCCACCACCACAATGGCGTCATCCACCACCATCGTCAGGGCGAGAATAATCGCGAACAGGCTGAGGGTGTTGGCGCTGTAGCCCAGCAGATAGAGCACCGCAAAGGTGCCGATCAGTGACACCGGGATCGCCAGGGCCACGATCAGCGTCGCCCGCCAGCTCTGCAGGAACAGCGACACCACCACCACCACCGCCAGCAGGGTCAGCGCTAGCGAAACGCCGATCTCCTTGATCGTCGCCGCCACAAAGCGGGTGGTATCGAACTTCACCTCCCAGGTGAGATCCGCCGGAAAGCGAGTGTGCAGGCGGTTAAGCTCCGCGCGCACCGCGCTGGCGACCTGCAGGGCGTTGGCGGTAGGCGTCGGATAGATCCCCAGATAGGCCGACGCTTTACCGTTCAGCTGCGCGCCGGAGCTGTAGCTGCGGGCGCCCAGCTCGATGGTCGCCACGTCGGCGAGGCGCACCAGCTGCCCCTGCGCGCCGCGGCGGAGGATAATCTCGCCAAAGCTGGCCGCCTCGTTCAGACGCCCCAGTCCGTTGATGGTCAGCGTCTGCTGCTGGCCGTTGAACACCGGCGGGGTGCCCACCTGCCCCGCCGCCCCCTGCACATTCTGCTCGCGCAGCGCCTGGGCAACGTCATCCGTGGTGATGTTGAGGGCGTTCATGCGGTCCGGGCGCAGCCAGATGCGCATGCTGTAATCCCGGGCGCCAAACATCTGCACCTCGCCGACGCCGGGCAGGCGGGCCAGCGCCTCGCGCACCTGGGTGCTGGCGTAATTGCTGACAAACAGCGGCGACAGCGTGCCCAGCGGCGAGTAAAGGCTTACCCCCATCAGCAGGTTGCTGGCGCGCTTGCGCACCTGGACGCCATTCTGCTGCACTTCCGCCGGGAGCTGCGCCAGCGCCTGCGCCACCCGGTTTTGCACGTCGATCGCCGCCAGATCGGCGTCGGTGCCTGCCGCGAAGGTGATACTCAGGCGGTACGTCCCCTCGTCCGAGCTGGTGGACTCCATATACAGCATATGATCGACGCCGTTGAGCTGGGTCTCCAGCGGGGCGGCGATGGCCTCCGCCACGTCTGACGCGCTGGCGCCCGGCCAGCTGGCGGTGACGTTCACCACCGGGGGCGTGATCGCCGGGTACTGCTCCACCGGGATCAGCTTCAGCGATACCGCGCCGACAAAGGTCAGCAGCAGCGCGATCACCATCGCAAATCGCGGACGACGGATAAAAAAGGTCAGCATCCCCTCTCCTTAGCTAGTTCAGCACCTGCACCGCGGCGCCTTCGCGCAGCCGCTGCGCGCCGTCAGTGATCACCTGCTCGCCCGCCTGCAGCCCTTTCTCGACCGCAAACTGCTGCCCCTGTTGCCCCGCAAGGGTCAGACGACGCTGCCCGGCGGTGTGGTCCGGCTTCAGCACCCAGCTGAAAAAGCCCTGCGGATCCTGCTGCACGGCGGCAGCCGGGATCATCACCCGCGACGACAGCGCTTGTGGACGGAACAGGATCGTCACGCTGCCGCCCGGCAGCAGACGGTGCTGCGGATTGGCAAACTCCGCCCGCACCGCCACGCTGCCGGTGCGGGCGTCGATCCGGTTATCGATGGAGGTCAACACGCCGTCGCGCCGTTTGCCATCCACGTCAATTTGCGCCAGCCATGCCTGCTTCAGGGCGTGGATGTCGGCATGCTGGCCGGTTTTGCTGAAAAAAGCGGCTTCGTCGAGGGCAAACGACACCCGTACCGGATTGAGCTGCACGATGTCCGCCAGCACCCCGCTGGACGGGTTGACCAGCGTCCCGACGTGAAAGGCGCTGTGGCCCACCCGCCCGGTCACCGGCGCCGCAATCCGGGTATAACCGAGCACAATCTGCTGAGCCTCGACGCGGGCTTTCGCCTGCTGCACGGCGGCGGCGGCGACGTCGCGCTGCATCCGGGCCGTGTCGAGGTCGTTGCGGCTGATGGAGTGGTTGTTGATGAGCCGCTCATAGCGAGTGAGCAGCTGCTGCGACTGGCGTAGCGAGGCTTCGGCGCTTTTCAGCTCGGCCTGCGCCAGGGCCAGCGCCGCGCGGGGCTGCGCGTCGTCGAGGGTAAACAGCAGGTCGCCCTCGGTCACATACTGCCCGTCCTGGAAGTGGCGCTGAACAATCACCCCTTCGGTGCGTGCGCGAATGTCGACGGCGCGGATCGCCTCGACCCGCCCGGGGATGGCGCGTTCTTCAGCGTGAGGAGCCCGTTCTACCGTGGCGACGCGGACCGGCACCGCCGGCGCGGCGGTCGCCGTCAGGGCGCTGCCGCCCAGGACGCAGGCCAGCAGCGCAAAGCGAAAGGTGTTAATCATAGAGGATCCTTGCGAAAGTAACGCGCGCCTGCAGCCAGGCGCGCGAGATCGATCAGGCCGTTTTGCGGAACCGGCGCGTCAGACGCTTCTCGACTTCCACCACCAGGAACATGGCGATGCCGATGAACAGGGTGACAAACCAGTAGCGCAGCGGCAGCGCTTCCGTGCCAAACATGTTCTGCATCAGCGGGACATAGATAATCACCAGCTGCATCAGCAGCAGGACACCGGTCACCAGCCAGATGCCTTTATTGCGCAGCAGGCCCATGCTCAGGGAGAAGCTATCGCTGCTGCGGCAGTTGATCATGTAGACCCACTGCGCCGTCACCAGCATCTGCAGCAGCACGGTGCGGATAAACTCCGGACTGTGGCCGCGCGGCGCCAGCCAGGCCTCAAGGATAAAGGCGGCAATCGCGATCATCGACCCGACGAAAGCCACCCGCCACACGGCGAAACCATCCATCACGTGCTGGCCGGTTTTACGCGGCGGGCGGTTCATCACGTTGCGCTCCGCGGCCTCAAAGGCCAGGCCGAAGGAGAGCGTCGCCGACGTCGCCATGTTCATCCACAGGATCAGCACCGGGGTCAGCGGAATCATGTTCCCCGCCAGCAGGGCGATGATGATCAGCAGCCCCTGCGCCAGGTTGGTCGGCATGATGAAGAGGATGGTCTTCTTCAGGTTGTCATAGACCCGACGGCCCTCTTTTACCGAGCTGGCGATGGTGGCGAAGTTATCATCGGTCAACACCATGTCAGCCGCCTCTTTGGTGACTTCGGTGCCTTTGATGCCCATGGCGATACCCACGTCGGCCTGGCGCAGCGCCGGCGCGTCGTTGACGCCGTCGCCGGTCATGCCGACCACTTCGCCGTTATCCTGCAGGGCTTTCACCAGGCGCAGCTTATGCTCCGGGCTGGTGCGGGCAAAGATGTCGTACTCCACCGCCGCCTTCGCCAGCGCCGCATCGTCCATGTGCTCCAGCTGGTAGCCGGTCATGGCCTGGCTGCTGTTGGTGATCCCCAGCATCTGGCCGATGCTCATCGCCGTCTGCGGGTGGTCGCCGGTGATCATCTTCACGCGGATGCCGGCGGTCTGGCAGGCGTGGATAGCGTCAATCGCTTCCGGACGCGGGGGATCCATCATCCCGGCGATGCCGAGGAAAATCAGTCCCTCCTGCAGGTCCTCATGGTTCAGCGTGGTGGCATCAACGCTGGCCGGCTTACAGGCCGCCGCCACCATGCGCAGCCCCTGACGGGCGAAGCGCGCCATCTCCTCTTCCCAGTACTGCGCCTCGAAGGGCACCGCGCCCTGGCGGGTCATCTGCTCGCGGCACATGGCGAAGATGACGTCCGGCGCACCGGTGATCAGCACCCGGGCGTCGCCATCGATGTGCTGCAGCGTCGACATATATTTGTACTGCGAGTCAAAAGGGATCTTGGCCACCAGACGGGCCTCCACCGCCGGGAGCTGCGCTTTCGCCGCCAGCACCTTCAGCGCCCCTTCGGTCGGCCCGCCGGTGATCCCCCACAGACCGCGCTCATCCTGGGTAAGCTGGCTGTCGTTGCACAGGTCGATGGTGCGCAGCCAGGTCTCCAGCACGGTACCCGGCTGAACCTGCACGGGCTCATCGCTCCCCTCAAGGAAGATCCGCCCCTGCGGCTCATAGCTATCGCCTTCCACCCGGTAGCAGCAGTCGGCGGTGATGATCGCCTTGACGGTCATTTCGTTCATCGTCAGGGTGCCGGTTTTATCCGAGCAGACCACGGTCATGGCGCCGAGGGTTTCCACGGTCGGCAGCTTACGGATAATCGCCCGCTTGCGCGCCATCGTCTGGACGCCGAGCGACAGAATAATCGAGATGATCGCCGGCAGCCCCTCCGGTACCGCAGCCACCGCCAGGCTAATCAGCGACAGCAGCAGTTCGCCCATCGGGATGTCCCGCAACGCGAGGCTGAAAATAAACAGCGCCACCATCATGGCGAGGATAATGACGAAAATCGCTTTGCCGAGCTTATCCATCTGCACCAGCAGCGGGGTGCGGTGCTTTTCAATGCCCGCCATCATCTGGTTGATATGGCCGAGTTCGGTCTGCGCGCCGGTGGCGGTCACCACGCCGACGCCGCCGCCGGCGCTGACGGTGGTCCCGGAGAAGACCATGTTCACCCGGTCGCCCAGCGGCAGGTCGCCCTCCAGCGCGTCGGTGATTTTATCCACCACCGTCGACTCGCCGGTGAGGATCGCCTCTTCCACCCGCAGGTTGTGCGTTTCAATCAGCCGCATGTCCGCCGGCACGCGGTCGCCGGCGCGCAGGATAACGATATCCCCCGGAACCAGGTCGCGCGTCGGGATAGTCTCATGTTTGCCGTTACGCTGGACGCGGGCATCGCTGGAGAGCATGTTGCGGATCCCCTGCAGGGATTTTTCGGCGTTGCTCTCCTGGATATGGCCGATCAGGGCGTTAATCACCGTCACGCCAAGGATCACCAGGGTATCGACCCAGTGCCCCATGATGGCGGTCAGCGCCGCGGCGGCCAGCAGCACATAAATCAGTACGTCGTTAAAGTGGGCGAGAAAGCGCAGCCAGGCCGGTTTTCCCTTCTTTTCCGGCAGCGCGTTCGGCCCGCAGGTATTCAGGCGCTCGGCGGCGTCTGCGGAACTTAACCCAGCGGCCTGGCTTTTGGTCTGCGCCAGCACTGCGTCAACGGTCTGCTGCCAGACCTGCCGTGGCGCGGTGTCGCCCGAGGGCGTCGTAAACTTTGGGTTATTCATCTTGGTCAAATTACATTTTCCTTATAAATTCCGTGAGTCGGAAAGCCTGAAATCATTCCTGGCCAATGCAGTAAAAGGTGGCGAAAAAGCCGATAAAAATGTGAACCAATACAAGCCTAAATTTTTCGCAAAATAAAAAATATGTGGTAAGTTAATTCCACAAACCAACTATTACAGAATATTAATAAACCAAAACTAAACGAGGTCAAATATGTTTGGAATCTACCGCGGACGCCGTCTGGCGCTGTACATCCTGCTGGCCATCATCGCTGCCACGCTGGTGGGGTATAGCACTTATAGTTTTGTAAAAGCGCTGGCATAATAATGACGTTAATTTACAAGCAACGGGATTTAATTTAATTACAAATTATTTCAGATTAATTAACATGCGAAGACAACGCAGGCAATAATATTAAAAAGAGGCGCATTAAGGCGAGTAAAATACAAAGCATATTGCGTTAGGTGTTATTTTGCCGGACAATATGTTTTTTAACTGATGATTAACATGACATGAAACATCCGCTGGAAACGCTCCTCTCCGCCGCCGGGATCTTACTGCTGGCCCTGCTCTCTTGTCTGCTGTTGCCCGCGCCGTCGCTGGGCCTGACGCTGGCGCAAAAGCTGGTTGAGACATTCCATATGATGGATCTCAACCAGCTTTATACCGTGCTGTTTTGTCTGTGGTTCCTGGCGCTGGGCGCCATTGAGTATCTGGTGCTGCGCTGGGTGTGGCGTCGCTGGTTTTCGCTCGAACGCTAAACCAGGAAGGGCGCGCCTCAGTGGGCGCGACTGTGGTTCTCTTTACGGTAGGCGCCCGGCGGCAGATTGAAGGTCCGGGTGAAGACGCGGGTAAAGGTCTGCTGTGAATCGAAGCCATACTTCAGGCAGATATCGTAGACCCGCTGATCGGTGTCGCGCAGATCGCGGGCGGCCAGCAGCAGCTTCCTTTCGCGTATATAGCGCCCCAGGCTCTCCCCTTTATACTGTAAAAACAGCCGTTGCAGATGCCATTTCGAATACCCGGCATGGCGAGCGATATCATCAATACGCAGCGGTTGATGCAGGTTGTCATCAATCCACTCGACGATAGTGTCAATCACCTGAGCGGAAATCGTCATATGCTCTCTCCTCTGATGCTGCACTGGCGCTTAGCGCCACCAGGCGTTAAATGATTGCGTCTTATCGGCGACCCACACCGGCTCGCCCTGCACAGGCGTCAGCAGACGCCAGGCCCTTCCTTCGCTGGCAGCCGCCAGCCGTTGATACGGTTCATCCCAGCTGTGTTTCGCCAAAACGAATCGTCCTGCATGCCCAGGCAGCACCGCGCGAGCGCGCAGGTCGTCAGCAGCCTGAGCCGTTTCATCCGGCATCATGTGGATATATTTCCAGTCCTGGTCATACTGTCCGTTCTCCATGATCGCCAGATCGATCGGACCGAACTCATCGCCTATCGCTTTAAAGTGCGGCCCATACCCGCTGTCGCCGCTGTAGTAAATCTTTTGCTGCGGGGTAACGAACAGAAAACTGGCCCATAGCGTCTGGTTGCGCTTCAGCCCACGGCCGGAAAAGTGGCGCGCGGGCAGGACGTGGACGGTGAGCTCGTCGCTAACCGGAATCGCCTGCTGCCAGTCCGCTTCGGTAATCAGCGCCCCGTCCATTCCCCAGTAGCGCAGGTGCGACCCAACCCCCAGCGGCGTAATGACCCGCTTAATTTTCGGCAGCAGAGCGCGGATGGTGGCGTAATCCAGATGGTCGTAGTGATCGTGGGAGACGATCAGCAGATCGATCTCCGGCATCCCTTCCGCCCGCCACGGATAATCGCCGGGGAAGGCTTTATTGATAAAGGAGAACGGCGCCGCGTAATCGCTGAACACCGGGTCGATCAGGATGCGTTTTCCCGCCAGCTGCAGATACCAGGAAGAGTGGCCGAGCCAGACCATTACGTCCTGCCCGAGGGGCAGCGTCGCCAGATCGGTTTTCACCAGCGGCAGCGGCTGCGCGGGACGGGCGTTTTCCCGTTTGGTCATCAAAAAATCCCACCACGCCGCCAGCATATTTTTCTGCCCGGTGAATCCCGGCGTGGGCAGTTGGTTATGGAACTGGCCGTCCCGGTAGTGGGGAGACGCTTCCACCTGGCTAAGCTGTGCCCCCTGCGGCGCCTTACCAAAACCGGCATTGAGGACAAACGGCAATGTCGTTGCTGCTGCGAGTAACATGATGGCGACCACGCTGAAAGTGACACGGTTCATATCCTGACCAGACAAAAGCCCCCATCCCGGAGGCTTTATGATATAACTTGATTATGAGTGAGTACGCACTCATTATTAGGAATGTGATGAAAGTCGTCAAGACGATTTTCAATTTTTGCGTTCCGCCGTTGCAGCGACCTGGTCAGACGTGCAAAGATCGGCGGTTTGTTTAAACCTGCGTGAGGAAAAATGTAGTGGCTCGTCCAAAGAGTGAAGATAAAAAGCAAGCGTTACTGGAAGCTGCCGCCGCGGCTTTCGCCCAGTCCGGCATCGCCGCCTCAACGTCGGCCATAGCCCGCAGCGCCGGGGTTGCCGAGGGGACGCTGTTTCGCTATTTCGCCACCAAGGATGAGTTGCTCAACGAACTGTACCTCGCCATTAAGCTGCGCCTGGTGCGGATGATGATCGCCGGGCTGGATCCGGACGAAAAGCGCCCGAAAGAGAACGCGCGCAATATCTGGAACAGCTATATCGACTGGGGCGTGCGCAACCCGATGGAGCACAAGGCGATCCGCCGGATGGCGCTCAGCGAGCGCATCACGGACGAAACCCGCCGCCAGGTGAAAGAGAGCTTTCCGGAGCTCAACGAAATGTGCCAGCTGTCGGTGAAAGAGATATTCCTCAGCGAAGCGTATCGCGCCTTTGGCGATGCCCTGTTTCTGTCGCTGGCGGAAACCACCATCGAATTCGCCAGCCACGATCCGCAGCGCGCCCGGGAGATTATCGCCCTTGGCTTTGAAGCCATGTGGAACGCCCTGCATGAGGCGGATGCCAAATGACGCCGGAAACGCTGCACCCCTGCGCCCACCGTATCGCCCTGACCTACCCGTTTACCGAGCACTGCTGGCCCTTTGGGCCGGAGTACGACGTGTTTAAGGTCGACGGCCGCATCTTTATGATCACCATGACCATTCGCGGCCGGGCGCTGGTCAACCTCAAGGCCGAGCCGCAGAAGTCGCTGCTCAATCAGGAAATTTATCGCAGTATCGAACCGGGCTACCATATGAACAAGAAACACTGGATCACGGTGGTGCCGGGGGACGATATCAGCGAGGATCTGCTGGCCGAGCTGATTGACGACTCATGGCATCAGGTGGTGAACAAGCTGAGCAAAAAGGCCCAACAGCGCCTGCGTCCGCGCTGATTTTCAGCCAAACGCGATAAGTGTTATCGCATTTTTCACCCTTATCATTTGGCGATCTTCGCTGTACTCTTCCTCTCCTGAACGCACCGGTAAGGTGCTGTAAACTGTGAGGAAGAGTTATGGATATCGTATCGGTCGCTTTGAAGCGCTATTCCACCAAGGCCTTTGACGCCACGAAAAAGCTGACTGCCGGGGAAGCGGAACAGCTGAAAACGCTGCTGCAGTACAGCCCGTCTAGCACCAACTCCCAGCCGTGGCACTTTATCGTCGCCAGCACCGATGAAGGGAAAGCCCGCGTGGCGAAAGCCGCCAGCGGTACCTACGTGTTCAACGAACGTAAAATTCTCGACGCCTCGCATGTGGTGGTGTTCTGCGCGAAAACCGCGATGGACGACGCCTGGCTGCAGCGCGTCGTGGATCAGGAAGAGGCCGATGGCCGTTTCGCCACCCCGGACGCAAAAGCCGCTAACCACAAGGGTCGCACTTTCTTTGCCGATATGCACCGCAAAGAGCTGAAGGATGACGATCAGTGGATGGCGAAGCAGGTGTATCTCAACGTCGGCAATTTCCTGCTGGGCGTAGCGGCGATGGGTCTCGACGCCGTGCCGATTGAAGGGGTTGATTTTGCGATCCTCGATGAGGAATTTGACCTGAAAGCCCAGGGCTACACCAGCCTGGTGGTGGTCCCGGTCGGCCATCATAGCGTTGAAGACTTTAACGCCTCCCTGCCGAAGTCGCGTCTGCCGCAGTCGACGACGATTACCGAGATTTAATTCCCTTCTGCCGGGAACGCCCGGGCCATGGCGCAGCAGCGTCTCGCCCGGGACTTTCTTCCCCCACTCTTTCCCCTTCTTTTTCTGCCGTTTGTGCCAGGTTTCTGGCGCTAATAAGCCCGCTTGTGCCAGGAATAACGCCTTTAGTGTGAACCAGCCGCTTTAATTAATTGATAAATAATATTTTTTATTTCTGGCACGCCCTTTGCTCTTAACAGATACCGCTATCTGGATGAAGGAGAAACCGGGTGAAACATATCTATGTGGCCAGCCACGGCCATTTTGCTCGCGGACTGGTGAACAGTTTGTCGCTGCTGATTGGCGACGAACATGGCGTTATCCCGGTCTGCGCCTATGACGAAGATATCGTGACCACCGAACAGCTGGAGCAAACCCTGGAGCATCTCATCGTCCAGGCGAATGGTGATGAAGTGGTGATCTTTACCGACCTGCTTGGCGGCAGTATCAACAATAGCGCCGTGAGCGTCTTGATGCGTCATCGTAACGTTTTCGTGGTCGCCGGCATCAATCTGACTCTGCTGCTGGAGTTTCTGCTGTGCGAAGAAGCCACTACCGAGGCCGCGATTGTCTACGCCACCAGCGCGGCGCGTGAATCCATTGTTTTCATCAACCCTCTACTAACACAACCATCCTCTGACCCACAGGGAGAATCTCATGATTAAACTCGTGCGCATTGATTATCGGCTGCTGCACGGCCAGGTGGTTTTTGCCTGGACCCGAGCGCTGGATATCGATCATATCATCGTCGCTAACGCCAAAGCCGCGGCGGATGCCTTCATTACGATGTCGCTTAACCTGGCCAAGCCGGCGGGCGTCACGCTGGACATCGCCACCGTTGAACAGGCGGCGGAAAAGCTTAACGGCGGCAAGTTGGATCATAAAAAAGTCATGGTGGTCCTTGGCAATACTGCTGAAACCCTCGCGCTGGTAGAAAAAGTCCCGGGAATTAGCGCAATTAATTACGGCGGTCTGCCACAGAAGGAAGGGGCAAGGCAATTCGGCAAGGCCATCTATCTGACCGAAGAGGAAATCGCCCATAGCAGAGCGCTAAAAGAAAAAGGCATTCGGCTGGAGATGCGTCAGGTACCCGCCCACTCGGCTGAACTCCTTAACGACCAACTTTAACTTCGGAGGTCACTATGTTGCTCACCGCAACGTTACTCGGACTGATTGCCGCCCTGGGGATCCTCGATGGCCGCCTGCTTGGGGTATCGATGATCGACCGGCCGCTGGTGATGTGCGCCCTCACCGGTCTGGTCTGCGGCAATCTGCATGAGGGGATTCTGATTGGCGCTACGCTGGAGCTTATTTTCCTCGGCAACGTCGCCATCGGCGCCGCGCACCCGCCAGATATCGTGACCGGCTCCGTACTGGCGACCGCGTTTTCGATCATGTCCGGCCGCGGTCCGGAGGCTGCGCTCACCATCGCCATTCCTGTTTCAATGCTGGCGCAGACGCTGGGCATCCTGGTGCGCGTGGTGAACGCCCGCTTCGGTCATCTGGCGGATCGCTATGCGGCACAGGGCAATACCCGAATGGTCGGCCTGATGCACCTCGCCGGTCCGACGCTACTCTATTTTTTAAACGGATTTCTACCGGTTTTTTTCGCCATCCTGCTTGGCTCTTCGGCGGTAAGCTGGTTCCTGGAGGCGATTCCGCCGGTGATCACCAACGGATTGATCGTCGCCAGTAAGATCCTGCCGGCGCTCGGCTTCGCCCTGCTGATCAGCATGATGCTCAGCAGCAAACTGATGCCGTACCTCGGTCTGGGATTTCTGATAGCGGCATATACCAAACTGGATATCATCGCCATCGCGCTATTCGCCGTGGTGTTGGCTTTTATCATCAGCCAGTTTCTTAATCTTAAGCAGCAGGAGAGCTAATCATGAGTGAAATGACGCAGACCCTGTCAGGCGCCGCCCAGCCGCAAAGCGATGACGCAAGCCGGGTCACCGCTCGGGATTTACGCAGCGTGTTCTGGCGCTCCTTTACGCTGCAGGGCTCGTGGAACTACGAGCGCCAGCAGCATATGGGCTACGCCTTCGCAATGTCGCCGGCCCTGAAGCGTATCTATCAGGACCCGACGGAACTGGGGCGCGCCCTGCAGCGCCATCTGGTGCTGTTTAACACCACGCCGCACCTCTCCACCTTTATCTTCGGCTTGTCGATCGCTATGGAAGAGGAGAATCAGCGCAATCCGGAATTTAATGAAGAATCAATAAACGCGATTAAAACCAGCCTGATGGGGCCGCTGGCGGGTATCGGTGACTCCATATTCTGGGGGTCATTGAAGGTGATTGCCGCCGGGATGGGGATTTATTTCGCCCAGCAGGGCAGCCTCCTGGGACCGATAATGGCGTTGTTAGTTTATAACCTACCGCATCTGTTGTGCCGCTGGTATGGGCTGAAGCTCGGCTATCGGGCTGGCACCACCTGGCTGATGCGGATTTACCAAAGCGGACTCATGGATCGGGTCACCTATATCGCGTCAATCGTTGGCCTGATGGTCGTCGGCGCGATGACCGCCAGTATGATAGATATCACCACCCCGCTCAGCTTCACTGCCGGGCAGACGACCATGAAGGCGCAGGAGTTTATCGACAAAATACTTCCTTCTCTGCTGCCTCTGCTTTTCACCCTTGGGATGTACAAGCTGATCCGTAAGGGAGTCAACATCAACTGGATCCTGTTAGGCACCATCGCGTTTGGCATGGCGGCCAGCGCGTTAGGCCTGCTTTAAAAAGAGGAATATTACCCATGCACGTAGAAGACTATATGAATGAAACCCCCGCTCGCCTGCTCGCTATGCTAACGCAGACGCGGGAAGATCTCTGGCAAGCGGCGAAAGCGCTGGCGGATCGCGGGATCTCTCGAATCATCCTGACCGGTTCCGGTACGTCTTACCACGGCGCGCTGACCGCGCGGTCGTTTATGCAGCAGTGGTGCGGCATCCCGGTCGATGTGTACTGGCCCTTCCTGCTGGACGAGACGGCTCTATCCCTCAGCGACAAAGCGCTGGTCATCGGCATTTCTCAGGGAGGCGGTAGCCTCTCTACTCTCGCCGCAATGGAGCGCGCCCGGGCAGCCGGGCACCTTACCGCTTCCATGGCCGGGGAAGCACCAGCTGCCATCGACCAGGCGGCAGATTTGATCCTGACGGTCCCCTGTGGAGAAGAGCGCGCCGGCGCCAAAACCAAAGGGTATCACTGCACCATACTCAACCTGATACTGCTTGCGCTTGCCGTCGCCAGTCGCCAGCAGCGCCTGAGCGATGAGGAGCGCAAGGCGCTACTCGTCCGCATGGAGAGGACGTTCAATCATTTGCCGACGCTCATTGAGGCCTCGCAGGCGTGGGTTCTCAATCACGCCCGGCCGCTTATCGACAGCGCGGACATTCGCCTGACCGGTCCGGCAGGGCTGTTTGGCACCGTTCAGGAAGGTGCGCTAAAGATGCTTGAAACGCTACGCTGTCCGGTTGCCGGTTACGAATTTGAGGAGTTCATCCACGGGATCTATAACGCCTTCGACGAACGCTCTACCCTGATCATGCTCGATCCGTTTCCCGATGAGCGTCAGGATCGCCTGGCGGAAATACTTGGCGGCTGGACCCAGCATATTTATCGCATTGGTCCACAAGTCGAAAATAACGGCAAAAATATGCCCTTCGCATTTATTAACGATCCCGACTTTGCGATCTTTGAATATATTATTCCGTTACAAATGGTTTGTGCCCGACTGCCGCCAGTGAAGGGCATCGATCCCGCAATACCGAAGGATCCGCAGTTCCACCAGAAAATGAAAAGTAAACAACCCAATTAATTGACGCATAGTAAAAGTTATCCGCTATTCAGCGGAGGACCCGTTACATCCCAAGGAGACCAATATGTCTATAGCTCATAAAAACGCACATACTATTATTCGCGATATTTTATCTAAGCAGCACATTGAGCGGGTATGGTTTGTCGGCTGCGGTGGTTCATTAACCGGTTTCTGGCCGGGGAAATATTTTCTCGATTGTGAAGCGAAAAAGCTGGCCGTCGGCTATGTGACCAGTAATGAATTTGTCCACGCGACGCCGAACGCGTTAGGTAAAAACAGCGTAGTGATCCTAGCCTCGCAGCAGGGCAACACCGCTGAAACGGTGGAAGCCGCCCGCATCGCGCGTCAGAAAGGCGCCGCCACTATTGGACTGGTATATACCCCCGGCACGCCGCTGTGCGAACACAGCGATTACACTATTGAATACTGCTGGGCGCGCTATCCCGAAACCGTCGATCCGACGCAGCAAAAAGCGGCATACAGCCTGTGGCTGGCGCTGGAAGTGCTTGCGCAAACTGAGGGATACGCCCATTACGATGAGATGGTCAGCGCCTTTGCCAGTTTTGAATCCGTGGTACGCGGCGCTCAGCAGCAGGTGCAAGCGGATGCGCGCCATTTTGCCGAAGCCTGGAAGAGCGAAAAGGTCATCTACATGATGGGCAGCGGCCCCTCATTCGGCGCCGCGCATCAGGAATCCATCTGTATTCTGCTGGAGATGCAGTGGATTAACTCCGCCAGCATCCACAGCGGCGAGTATTTCCACGGCCCCTTTGAGATTACCGAAGCGGGAACGCCGTTTATTTTATTAAAAAGCAGCGGCCGCACCCGCCCGCTGGATGACCGCGCGATCCGCTTTATCGAACGTTACCAGGGAAAACTGCAGATTATTGACGTGGAAAAGGTGGGAATCGACACACTGCACGCCAGCGTGCGCGAATATTTCTGCGGCCTGCTGCACAACTGCGTACTGGATGTTTACAACCTGGCGCTGGCCACCGCCCGCAACCACCCGCTGACCACCCGCCGCTATATGTGGAAAGTCGAATATTGATTCGCTAACCGCCTGCCAGCCCCGGCGTAATTCTCCGGGGCTGCGTTGAGGATTACCAGCTAAAACCTTCAATACGTAATTCAAAAATATCGTGAATATAGCCAATTTCCGCTACCGGCAGCGCCACGTTATAGAGTATTTTCAGGCGCTGGAACGAGTGATTGACCATGGCAATAAATTCGCCATGCTGGCGGGTAAATTGCTCAAGATCTTTATAATGGCTAATTTCATTACGCATTACCAGACGCTCAATCATACAGCTGAGATGCACATATAAACTGATAATTAAGTTATTATTAAAATGAAAACCAAGCGTATTTTGCCACTCAGCGATAATGGTTTCGATATGACCCATGGTTTTTCCGGCATTCAGTATCGTCAGAGAGTTGACAACGTTATGCAGCGAAAACTCACGAACCATATTTTTATTAATCAGCGCAATTTGCTTTTCATTAAGATAGCCGCTTAAGAGCTGACTCAGATGTCGATGCCCCTGCTCGCCAAGTAGTTCCTCAATGCCAACCCAGGGCACTCCGGCCAGCTGCGGGTCGTGGGTACCCACGACCGCAATAACTTCATACTGGTGGAGCAACGATACCGCCGTACGACTGTTTTTTAAGCGCGTATACTCGCAGGCGATGATGTTAATATCAAAATCGTTGAGCAGGCTCTTCTCCATCAGATTTTTAAATTTAAATGCGGTACCGATACCTGTAATACAGGTCACCAGCAGCGCACGCTCTTTTTTTTCTGCGGGCCAGAACACATCCCAACGCGACTGATTAAGCGGCACGATCTCTTCGGCGATTTGTTCGATGTTTTTTTCCAGCGCGATCTCGCTGGCAACATTCAGCGCCATGCGGGTCGTGACGTTATCCACCACCACCAGCGGGCCGTTAATCACCGACAAAAGCGCATCGGCAATCTCCTTTGTGTAGCCCATATCAATAAGCACCATCACACCCGCACGCGTGTCCGTATGCTGGAGATAATCAACCACGGCGCGACTGACGTCGCTGAACGCCACCTCCATCGGCATATCCATGGCCTGGTAGATCTTCTCGCCAATCAGGCGGTTGGCAACGCCGGCAATGCTGCTGGCGGTCGAATAACCGTGGGCGATTATCAGCGCTTTCACTTTTCCGCCGCTGGTCGCATCGATAGCATTACTGACAATGGCGGTAATCGCCAGACGGTCAAGCGTATCGATGAGCAGATCGTATTTGTTATTGACGACATCCAGTAGTTTCCCCGCGATACGCTGCGCCAGCCCCGCTGAGGACTCCAGCCAGCGCTGCATCACCAGACGCGCGGGCTCGGCAACGCTGCGCGGCGCCAGAGGAAGGCTGGTCAGGTAGCGGCCAGTAAGATAGGCGAATTCGGCATTCAGCTGGAGATCGTAATTGGCGGCGATCGCCTTGCCCACATCCTCAATAAAGCGCAGCCGCTTGTCCTGAAGAGAGACCGCGCTCTCCTGATTCATCAACGCATCGAGATAGAGCGTCACGTTTTGATAAATGAGCTTTTCAAAGGTCCGCACGCTAATATTATCCTGAGCCAACTCCTCGCACAGGCTACAAATATTTTCCGTTAGCCGTTGGTATTCATGGTGACGACCAGAAAAAAGAGGCTGCGCATCGCCATCGCGGTAAATCATCACCCGCTCGCTATTTTGCTGAAGGGAAAAAGGCGCATCCGCCAGTAATCGGTCGGGCAGCAAACCCGCTTTTATGTGTAAAAGACCGTTATCACGTTCGCCGAATGTCCAGGCGCTGGCGCAAATATTGCGAATCAAATTTTCCAGCCCACCGACATTTCCTTCAAGCGTTTCACGCATTAGCTGGCTGACGATTTCGCCATCCAGCGCAAGATCGTGGTTCAAACGCTGGGCTTCACGGCGGAAAAAGTGGTGGATAAACGCCAGCCGCTCGAATTGGCCGCGTTCAGCGATCGGCAGAATTTTTACAATCACCGGAATACGGCGAATAAAGGTCGCCAGGAAGTGTTTTTCCAGATCCTCGGTTGAAGCAAAAATTAGCCGCACCGTCGCGCTGCGCTCGTCGGTGCTCTCCCCCAGCCGGCGCCAGCTACCGTTATCCATAAAATGAAACAGCTTTTCCTGACCTTCGGGCGGCAGCCGATGAACCTCATCGATAAACAACACCCCGCCGTTGCTGGTCTCGATAAGACCAGGAACGGCTTTATCGGCGCCGGTAAAGGCCCCCTTCGCATGACCAAATAACTTCGAGGTCAGTAGTTCTGGATTATTCGCGTACTCGGCGCAGTTAAATACGGTAAAAGGCGCATCGGCAGGTAAAATACCTTCATCTATTGCGTAGTGCCAGAGCTGGCGAGCTAGAAAACTTTTCCCGGTGCCGGTGGGACCGCGCAGCAGAAGCGGCAGACCTGCGCCAGGGTAGCTGATGGCAGCCTTGCACTGGCGCAATGCTTCCTGCAGGCTGCCCTGCGCGCCAATCAGCTGCGCCAGACTATCCTGACGCTCCGCGCACAGCGCCTGAATGGAGGCGTATTCGCCGTGCCGAACCGCCAGCCGGTGATGATCGCGCAGAACGGTAACGGGTAAAAACAGCACCGGGCGACCGTTCACTTTGACCACCCGCTGCTCGCGATGAAGATTATTCAGATGATGGCTGATGATGCTGCGTTTTTGCTTCAAGCTATCGGCGATGGCCATAGCGTTAAACTCGCCCAGCGCTTCCGCCGTCAGCGCTCGCCCGGCGATCCGTTGTTCTAGCTGGCGAAAAATCGACTCCTTGTTCATCTCGCTCCCCTGTCAAAAGCGTAAAATTCGCTTATACGACAATTCGCGCAGGACGTCGCTGCCGCCAGCCACACTTCTTTAAAAGCGCTTTATTTTTCATGGTTTAACGTTCCCCGCATGCCAGATGCGCTCGGCATAACGGCCAATCACCGCCAGCGAGACGGCAAGGATCAGGAAAAACAGCACCTTGTGCATCCCGTTCCAGAAAAACTCAAAGAAGCGGGTATAGAGATTGATCGCCAGGAAGGTTAACCCGAAGCCGCGCAGCATTGCGTCATCGGTTTTCAGACTGATAAAAATGCAGACGCCGGCCGCCGCGGCAAACAGCAGCCCCCACGGCAGGAGTCGCGCCTGGCTTACGTTGTACCAGCTGTCAGCGTCGTAATTGCCGAAAATCGACAGGATCCACAGCGCAATAAACAGATACGTGAGGCCCATCGCCTTGCTGACGGTAAACAGCTGCCGCTGGCGAAGCAGGGACTGCGCGCCGTAGCAGAGCGCCAGCAGCGCGCCGCCGAACAGGACGAAGCGAATCGGGTAGTTCATGCCCAGCCAGTAGGCGCCCCACCCCGAGACGTAGCCGGTTTCCGCGCCAAACCAGTTGCCCAGCGCCAGCAGGAAAAAGAGCCACACCAGCCCGGAGCGGGCAGCATAGCCGATAGCGCCGTAAATCACGCATCCGGCCAGAAACAGCGGCGCGATATGGCCGCTGCCGTTATCCAGCCGTTCGCCAAGCTGCCATAGCGCCACCGCGGTAAAGACAACGCCCAGAAACAAAATCGCCTCGGTGCTGTAGTGCCACTGCGTCTCCCGCCGCTGGCGGCGAAAACCCCAGGCGTAGCAGGCGACAGCCAGCAGCGCAGGCAGCAGGATCCGCGTCAGCGCCGAGCGGCTGAACAGGCTCAGCAGCCACGCCACCAGTTCATTGTCGGCGAACAGACTGCCCAGAGCAATCAGCACGCAGGCCAGCGCGGTCCAGAAGGCATAGCGGCTCAGGCGCCGCCAGTCGAAGGGGGAGACGCGCAGCGTTTGCGCCAGCCGCTGGCTGTCCGCCGGGGTTAACTCCCCGCTGGCCTGCCAGGCGTTCAGCGCGCGCTGAATAATGCGCTGCTCTTTTCGGGTTACGTTCATAGGCATTCCTTGAGACTGATGACAAACCTGTTTTCGCTAATGTGCTCGCCTTTCTGCGGGCGGCAGTTGCGCCTGACCCGGCCTACCTAACCATTTATATATCAGATTGTTACCCCTCAACCTGGGCCCGCGTAAGCGCAGCGCCGCCGGGCATGATATCAGGCTCGATACCCGTCATATTGCCGGGTGGCGGCTGCGCCTGACCCGGCCTACGGTCCCAAATCACCGCCGGGCCTGGGGCTGCTTAAACTGCCGGTGTTGCGGCCTCAACATCGCTGAGACGTTCCCGGCAGGCCGGGCAATACCCGAAGATGGCACATTGCCAGCCATCTGATTCCTTGTGATTAATGTTGGTCCAGCCACGCCAGCGCCTGCTCGCCCGCCTCGTCCATCGGCAGGTAGACCAGCAGGCGCGAACCGTTGCGCGGCGCCGAATACCAGTACATCTGCTGCAGGCTGAATCGCCCGAGCTGCGGGTGGTTAAAATGTTTAATCTGGTTTTCCACGCCACGCACCTCGTAGCGCTGATGCCACAGCGCTTCAAACTCCGACGAGGCGGCGAAAAAGCGCGCCAGTTTGTTTTCCCATGCCGGATCGCCACGGTGCTCGGCCATCGCGGCGCGGAAATAGGAGACGAAGGTCGGTAGCACATCGCGATTTTCGATCCGGCTGCGCCAGGTCTCATGGGTCAGATACAGATATATACAGTTGCGATCCTCTTCCGGGAGGGTGGCGAAATCGATGCCCATCAGGCGGCAGAAGCTGTCGTTCCAGGCCACAATATCAAAGTTCGGTTTCTGAATACTGGCCGGCTGCGGCATCAGGCTGTCCAGCATTCGCCGGGTGCCGGGGCTGATGCCTTCGCATACCGTCACCTGGGTCGCTTCCGGCGGGGTCAGCCCGGCGAGCACGAACAGGTGCCGGGTCTCCAGCGGGCTGCACTGCAGGGCATTCGCTACCCCCACCAGCACCGCTTCCGACGGATTCACCTCCCGCCCCTGCTCCAGCCAGGTGTACCAGGTGACGCCGACGTCGGCGAGCATCGCCACCTCCTCCCGGCGCAGACCCGGCGTGCGCCGGCGGCCCACCCGGGGCAACCCCAGGCGCTGCGGATCGAGGCTCTCACGCCGGGCGCGCAGAAACGCCCCCAGCTGTTTGCGCCGATCGTCCGGCACGGCGAACGTCGACTCTCGTTGCGGCATCGTGGTCATCACCCCTCCAGCATGGTAGTTCCAGTACCAGTATAGACAGGAACTGGTACCCGTTTAATTTATCGGTAATGCTACGTCGGTCTGCTGAATGACGCAATGGAGAACCCCATGAAAACGTCTGCTGTTTCACCCGGCCGCGCCGGTCTGTGGCTGCTGCTGGGCGGCCAGATGCTGCCGCTTATTGATACCTCGATCACCAATGTGGCGCTGGACGCCATCACCCACACCCTGGCGGCCAGCGCCACGCAGCTGGAGCTTATCGTCGCGCTCTACGGCGTCGCCTTTGCCGTCTGCCTGGCGATGGGCAGTAAGCTTGGCGATAACTATGGCCGCCGTCGCCTGTTTATGTGGGGCGTCGCTCTCTTTGGCATCGCTTCCCTGTTGTGCGGCATGGCGAACAGCATCAGCGCCCTGCTGGCCGCCCGCACCCTGCAGGGCGCCGGGGCGGCGCTGATTGTGCCGCAGATCCTCGCCACCCTGCACGTCACCCTCAAAGGCCCGGCCCACGCCCGGGCCATCAGCCTGTATGGCGGGATCGGCGGGATCGCGTTTATCGTCGGTCAGATGGGCGGCGGCTGGCTGGTATCGGCGGATATCGCCGGGCTGGGCTGGCGCAACGCCTTTTTTATCAATGTGCCGATCTGCCTGCTGGTGCTGGCCCTGAGCCGCCGCTATGTGCCGGAAACCCGTCGTGAGACGCCGTCGCGGATTGACTGGCAGGGTACCCTGTACCTCGCCCTCATTCTCTGCTGCCTGCTGTTCCCGATGGCCCTCGGTCCGGAGCTGCACTGGCCGCTGTGGCTGCAGCTGATGCTGGTGGCGGTCCTGCCGCTGCTGTTCGCCATGCGTCAGAGCGCCCTGCGCCAGCAGCAGCGCGGCGACCATCCCCTGCTGCCGCCGCGTCTGCTGCAGTTGACCAGCATCCGCTTCGGGATGGCCATCGCCCTGCTGTTCTTCAGCGCCTGGTCCGGCTTTATGTTCTGCATGGCGCTGACCATGCAGGAGGGGCTGGGGATGGCGCCGTGGCAGTCCGGCAATAGCTTTATCGCCCTCGGCGTGGCCTATTTTATTTCGGCGCTGTATGCCCCGCGGCTTATCGCCCGCTACAGCATGGGGCGGATCCTGTTGACCGGTCTGACGGTGCAGATCGCCGGGCTACTGCTGCTGTGCGCCACCTTCTCCCGCTTCGGCATCGCCACCACCGCCCTGACGCTGGTCCCCGCCACGGCGCTGATCGGCTACGGTCAGGCGCTGATCGTTAACAGCTTTTACCGGATTGGCATGCGCGATATCAGCGCCAGCGACGCCGGGGCCGGGAGCGCCATCCTCAGCACCCTGCAGCAGGCGACCCTCGGTCTCGGGCCGGCTATCCTCGGTTCGCTGTTCCTGGCGCTGGCCCGCCGCGGCGGCGGAAACTATCCGCAGGCGCTGATTGATTTTCTGCTGGTCGAGGTGGCCATGATGCTGTTGCTGGGGGCCATCGCGCTGTGGCTGCGCCATCATCTCAACCGACAGCCGGCGACGGCGGCGTCGTAATACCGGCGGCGGTAATTTGCATAATCGTTATCCAGCGGTCATCATACCCGCTGGATATTCAGGAGACGTTATGCAGGAATTAATATCGCAAATTGCCGCCTTAGGAATCGAAATAACCCCCACCCGCTCGCTGATGATTATCTTCGGCATTATCTTGTTCACCGCCGTCGTCGTGCATCTGATATTGCACAAAGTGGTCCTGCGCGCTTTTGAAAAACGGGCGTTGGCCAGCAGCCATCTGTGGTTGCAAATCATCACGCAGAATAAACTCTTTCACCGACTGGCCTTTACCCTGCAGGGGATCATCGTTAACGTGCAGGCGGTGCTGTGGCTGCAAAAAGGCAGCGAGGCCGCGGAAATATTAACCACCGTGGCTCAGCTATGGGTGATGATATATGCCATGCTGTCCTTCTTCTCGCTGCTGGATGTGATCTTAAAGCTGGCGCAGAAATTTCCCGCCGCCTCTCAGCTACCGCTGAAGGGGATATTCCAGGGAATTAAGCTGGTGACGGCGATTATTATCGGCATCCTGATTATTTCCCTGCTGATAGGCCAGTCGCCAGCGATCCTGATTAGCGGGCTCGGCGCGATGGCCGCGGTACTGATGCTGGTATTTAAAGATCCGATCCTTGGTCTGGTGGCCGGTATTCAGCTCTCGGCCAACGATATGCTCAAGCTTGGCGACTGGCTGGAGATGCCGAAGTACGGCGCCGACGGCGCGGTGATCGATATCGGCCTCACCACGGTCAAGGTACGCAACTGGGATAACACCATCACCACCATTCCGACCTGGTCGCTGGTCTCCGACTCATTTAAAAACTGGAGCGGGATGTCGGCCTCCGGCGGCCGCCGCATTAAGCGCAGCCTCAACATCGACACCACCAGCATTCATTTCCTCGATGAACAGGAGCAGCAGCGCTTGATCCGGGCGAAGTTGCTTAAACCCTATATGGATTCGCGCCACGAGGAGATTAGCGCCTGGAACCAGCAGTATGCCGGGGAGCAATCGGTCCTCAACGAGCGCCGAATGACCAATGTCGGCACCTTCCGCGCCTATCTGCAGGAGTATTTACGTCATCATCCGCGCATCCGCCAGGATATGACCCTGATGGTGCGCCAGCTGGCGCCGGATGCCAACGGCTTGCCGATCGAGATCTACTGCTTCACCAACACCGTGGTGTGGGCGGAATATGAGGGGATCCAGGCGGATATTTTCGACCATGTCTTCGCCGTGGTGGAGGAGTTTGGCTTACGCATTCATCAAACGCCCACCGGCAACGACATTCGCGCGCTGGCGGGGGCCTTCTCCCGCTAACCTCAGGCGCTGGCGCGGGCGATCACGCGCCAGTCCATCATCACCCGCTCGACGGCGGCGTCGGGATCGTCGATGCGTTTCATTAACAGATCCACCGCCGTGCGGCCGATCGCCCGGGAGGGCTGTTCAACGGTGGTCAGCTGCGGGGAGACCACTTCCGCCAGCTCGGTGCCGTCGAAGCCGATCACCGCGATATCCTCCGGCACCCGCAGCCCGGCCTGGTCAATCGCCCGCAGCGCCCCGGCGGCAAGGGAGTCCGATACGGCAAATACCGCGTCGGGCTTCTCGTCTTGCGACAGCAACTGCTCCATCGCCCGTTTACCGGCCGCCGCGCTAAGATCCTGCGCGTAGGTTACCTGCTGATACGCCAGACCGTGCACGTGCAGCACGCTTTTATAGCCGCGCTCGCGCAGACGAGCGTAGCGATAGCTGAGGTCGTGATTAATGAGCGCGATGCGCCGGCGGCCGCCGTCGGCCAGCCGGGACACCGCCCCCTGGGCCGCCTCGACGTCGTTAATCCCGACGCAGGAGATGCTGCCGGTGTCGGCATACTCCGCACACTGTACCCAGGGCGCATCGCCAATCATGGTGGTCAGTTCCGGCAGGCTGGAGAGCGCGTTCATGGTGATAATGCCATCGACCATTTTGCCGGAGAGCAGCTGCAGGCCGGAGGTCGAGCGGGCCAGATCCGACCCGGAGTTACACAGCAGAATGCGGTAGCCGTTCTTTTCCGCCTCTTCTTCTATCCCTTTCACCACCTCGGCGCAAAAGGGGTTAGCGATATTGGAGACCATCACCAGGATCATATTGCTGCGGGCGGTTCGCAGCTGTCGCGCCAGCAGGTTCGGCTGATAGTTGCTCTCTTTGATCGCCTGCAGCACGCGCTCACGGTTTTTGGCTTTTACCGTATCGCTGTTGTTCAGCACCCGCGACACCGTGGCCACCGAAACGCCGGCCAGACGAGCAATTTTCTGAATAGACATAAACCCTGCACTTCCTGCGATAGAGGTGGATCCTGCAGGCTATCATAAATGACCTCTGGTTGGCCTGCCAGCCTGGCGCGCAAGCGCGACTCAGTAAGACGGTGTCTCGGGAAACTATTAATAATCAGGGCTTCTCTCCCGCCCCGTTAACGCGCATCCTTTTGCCGTTTCATATGCTTATAAGCGCAGGAGGCGCAACAGACCGCCTGCGCCCCATTTGTGCTTTTATGATTAAGGATGATATCCCCATGAGGCTCTCCACCGCGATTCTCGCCCTCAGCTGTGCCCTGGTAACGATCACCGGCTGCACCTCGTCAAAATCGTCACCGGAACGCCACGCCTATGCGTTCGTCGCCCACCGCTCCGATTTTGTCGGCGGCAACTTCACCGTCAACCGTCAGGAAAATTACCGTTTAAACCTGCCGACCTTCACGGCGATGTACGCCCGCGGCCAGCAGGATAAAGCCGCTGGCATGAGCGAAAGCGACGCCCGCCGCACCGCCGAGGCCATCAAACAGCAGGCGGCGCAGGGCACCCGCACCGAGCACGCCTTTACCGGCAACGCCAGCGACAAATGGGATAATGCAATGGAAAATAAAGATGCCGTCCTGTTCGGCAATGAGCTCTCCGGGGCCTATCTCGACGGCTATCTTGGGGTGAAATAACCCGGCGGCGCGCGTCCTGCGCCCCGCCAGAATTCAGCGTTCGACGCTCACCCAGCGCTGCTGCTGATGGCTTTTGACGATCGCCTCGATGATGTACATCACATCGGCGCCGTCGTCGAAAGCGGCGAAGCGCCGGGCCCCGGCCTCCGGCATCTTCCCGGCGCGCACCGCCTGATAAAAATGGCCCATCATATTCTTAAAGGCGTCCGGCCAGCCCTCAATATGGCCGCCGGGGTAATGGGCGCTGTCAGCGATCTCCGGCCGCAGCAGGCTGGGGTCGTCGCTGAGCCGCCGATCCGGCTGCTCGCGGTGGCCAATCCACAGCCGCTGGGGCACTTCCTGATCCCAGGCCAGAGAACAGCGGCTGCCGTTAATCTCCACCGCCAGACGGTTTTTCCGCCCAGCGCTCACCTGAGAGACCATAAAGCTGCCTTTGCTGCCATCGTCAAAACGCAACAGCACCGAGCCAAAGTCCTCGGTATCGACAGGCCGGGTTTCATATCCCTGCGCCTCGTGAACGGCGCTGAAGGTCGCTTTGCCATTCACTGGCGCTTTACGCGTCGGCCAGACGATAGACAGATCCGCCATCACCTCGACAATCCGCCGACCGGTCATAAACTGCACGGTATCGCACCAGTGGGAGCCGATGTCGGCCACCGTCCGCGACGCGCCGCCCTGCGCCGAATCAACCCGCCAGTTGTAGTCGGTCTCCAGCAGCATCCAGT
>ENA-UPSY01000752-UPSY01000752.1-human-gut-metagenome-genome-assembly--contig:-NODE-752-length-37639-cov-23.094297_pt1 | contig 37639 bp, 56 predicted proteins | sample MGYA00250044_ERZ773365 | MGnify/ENA primary metagenome ERZ773365 (study PRJEB29103, sample SAMN06111932) | human gut metagenome | biome: human gut; feature: ankylosing spondylitis patient; material... | reverse complement strand
CAGTCTGGCGAAATCCCATCCTCCATTAACACTAAGCAAATTCTTAACGTTCTCAATGAAAAGGTAAGTGGGTTTATCTTCTTCTTTGAGCTGTCCGATAAGGTACATAACTCTGAAAAACAAGCTTGAACGGTTTCCTTGAAATCCAAGTTGTTTTCCTGCAACTGAGATGTCTTGGCATGGGAATCCGAAACACCAACAGTCTGCTTTCGGAATATCATCGGCGCACACTCTTCTAACGTCATTTGCGTACCATTCTCCGTTTCTGTATTCATCTTTTAAAATCTCCTTTTGTCGCTTTTTTAGCGGTAATTCTTGTAGCGCTCTCCGCTGTTCGTTCGTCAGCAGATGCATGGATATGTAGCTCGCAGTCGCAAATTTATCAAATTCGCAAAAACCGACACATTCATGCCCGGCAAGCTCCATCCCTCTTCTAAATCCACCTATTCCAGCGAACCAATCAATAAATTTCATTCAGCAAATCTCCTTATACCTCTATATCCTCATCTGCCGGGAACTGGAATATCATAAAGCCATTATGTTTCCACCATGTCCAACTGCACTCTTCCATAGCTTTGATTGCTTTTTCTTCGGTAGAATACTCTGCAATTACAGTATTAACGATAATTCCTTCGACACCAAAAAAGTTTTTACTCATAAGATATATTTTTTTCTTTGCATCTCTGCAACGTAGCTTGCTCATAAGGAATGTCATAGCATCCATCCTGACTAATTACTCTCATCGCCATCCTCATCCGGTATCCTAAGATGTTCTAGTGCTTTGCTGTGAATCCTGTGTATTTGTCTCTCGGAGAACATCATCTTTTCCGCAATTTCCCAAAACGTCATTCCTTTTATGTATCTGTAAAAAAGCACATCATCCTCGTTTTTATTTTCGAGTGTCTTGATTCTTCTGGTAATATCCTGAAACATCATAATCCGCTCACCACGTTCGTTTTTTAGCTTCCGGATCATTGAGTCGATCTGCGCCGCATACCCGGACAGGTCACTCTGGTCACTACCTCTCGGCATTCCGTCGTTTGCTCCTGATGATGCTGACATCTTTAGTTCTCTCAACTCTGCTATCTCTTCTGTCAGTCTATGTACACGTCTCACATGGACTATATACTGTCTGAGGTACTCTTTCTTTTTTTCTCGTTCCTGCCTATCCACTTATATTCTCCTTTACATCTACTTCTTCTTTTCCAGATATCCCAATGTGCTATATGCCGGACTTCTGAATCTTTCCAGCGCTTTCTGATCCGGCCTGTTCATTGCTTCGCTATCATGTTGTGCAATCAGATCTAGTTTATGTGCTTTATTAAGCTTCTGTCTATTCATCCTTTGCCTCCACAATCTTTCCATCTTTCATCCAGTACCATGTGTCTTCTTTAATGTTTTTTCCGTCAACACGCACCATCATAGATCCCCTAAACTCCCAAGCGTCTTCTTCCCAGTACTTATCGGATAATCGATACCATTCCGCGAATACAAGTGTTGCTCCGATCACGCCTTTTGCTTTTGATTCAGGACCCCAAGCCGCAGCAACACTATTAGGATGATTAGCTTCGCAAGTACCGCGGTACCCTGTGTTAGATGATGCTCCGCAGTTACCTGTGTTAGATGACGCTCCGTAGTCCCCTGTGTTAGAGGATGCTCCGCGGTACCCTGTGTTAGATGACGCTCCGTAGTCCCCTGTGTTAGATGATGCTCCGCGGTTCCCTGTGTTAGAGGATGCTCCGCGGTACCCTGTGTTAGATGATGCTCCGCAGTTACCTGTGTTAGATGACGCTCCGTAGTACCCTGTGTTAGAGGATGCTCCGCGGTACCCTGTGTTAGATGACGCTCCGTAGTTACCTGTGTTAGATGACGCTCCGTAGTCCCCTGTGTTAGAGGATGCTCCGTAGTCCCCTGTGTTAGATGATGCTCCGCGGTTCCCTGTGTTAGATGATGCTCCGCAGTACCCTGTATTAGATGATGCTCCGCGGTTCCCTGTGTTAGAGGATGCTCCGCAGTACCCTGTGTTAGAGGATGCTCCGCGGTACCCTGTGTTAGATGACGCTCCGTAGTTACCTGTGTTATGTGTGTCTTCTGTTTGTTTAGCACGCTCTGTCGTATATTCAATTGCGGCTTGTACCAGTCCTGGTATTCCTATTCGTGCTCCAATCTTTATCTTTGTTGCTGCTACCTTGCTATCATCCGAGCTCTTAGACAACTTTCCGCTCTGCTCGACCTCGTGGTACACGCTTGTGCTTGGCACATAATAATTAAAACAGTCTAGTGGATACTCGCAAGCATGGAACCCTGCATCGCATACTTTTGCTTTGTCTTCCTCGTATTCCTTCCCCTCCTCATACTGGAAATCTCGACAAGTCATATCTTTCTCAAATCCTTTATAGCCCTTAATTACTTCTTCCATTTTTACCTCCTGTCTCCTGCGCTTGCAGGATTCCTATCGTTAAACTATCCATGTCATACTTCCTGCCAGCGAAGTTATTAAATCTACGCCTGTTCTTTTTCTTTCTGTCATCCTGATACGTTGTTACATCAATTGCGCTACTCTTCCAATTCTCTTGCTTGTATTCTGTTTGATACTTGTCATAGTTATTGATCTTGTAAACACTTTTTTTAGACTTTGCGCATGGTCTTCGTACAATTTCCCCAGTAGTTTCCAGATGTTTCAATGCCGTCCTAACTTCGCTGACGCTCATCTTCGTTTCTTCTGACAGCTCCGCCAGCGACGATACGCACGCTCCGCGATCAATCTCTTCGCCTTTGTATGCTGTCGTTTTCCATTCTGCTTTTAACAATAGATGCATAAACAACCGGAACGTATTAATGTCTTTGTACCATTCCCATCCGAGAATTTTTCTGCTAATCTTGATATATCCATCATTCATCCTCTATAATCTCTACCTCTATTCGTGGGTTACCTTTATCTACATAAAACTCGTCTTGAAAACCTTTCACATATCGCCAGCCGTCATCCTGCAAAACCCTTGTATCTACAAGCGCGTCCTGTATTACTTTGCGCCCAAATGCGCTGATGTTGTCCAGATCACGTCTCTTGTTTGGCTCGTACCATCGGTACAGCATCCGTACCGGATTCTTGATGCGCAATCTTCCAAGCTGTTCATATATTGCCTGTTTGACCACGTTTTCATTTTTTTGTTTAAGCTTTGCGCCTTTATATTGATTCGTACGGCACGCACTCGTGTAGTCGTTCATGTTGTCCAGTCTCCCGGCAATGATTAGCGTATATCGCATCTCGTACCCACCCTTCATAAGTTTGTTTCATGCACAGCCTTTTTAGCTGTATGCTTCTGGCTCTGTGCAGTTCCTTCTGGAAGTATATATTCGCTTCTGCCGCGTCTACCGGATCCAGCGGAAGCGGTCTAAAGATTCCATATCCGTTATTCAAAATGCAATCCCCATTCTTGTTTGCGTTCTCAATCATTTTTCTCAGCAACCTACCTGTGCTCGGATTGGCCGGTCGCTGAATCGCATTCATGTGCCCATCTGGTATCGCATAAAAGTAATCTTGTGCTGTCTTTTCCAATTACTTCTCCTTTCTGCCGGAGCCACGCTTCTCCGGCCGCGTGATATATAGTGGTTTTTGTATGCTATAAAATGAGGTGTTGTCTACATCTAGTTACATTTGCGTGGGAATCTATAGTTGATAAGTTACAACCATGATTTACCAAACTCTCGCCGGAAGTCTTCTCTGCTTCCGTGGTGCTCCTCAAAGTGTTTTTGAGCCATCTGTTTAAGCTCCAGATCTAATCCATGATTCGGATCCATATGCACACTGCCCGGCGCATTCTCGTGTAGCCAATGTGCCAGTGGCACCACATAGCCATATTCTTCTGATTTTTGTCTTAATGGTCCATAGTAGATATGGTGTCTATGTACGTAAGGCGAGCCGGTGAAGTAGCAATGATCCATATCATCTGTAAATACACTCTTAAGTCTCTTCGCCAATCTTTACACCCCACTTCTGCAGCATTTCCGCGATCTGGTCTGGCGTTGCCGTCTCAATTCCGAGGTCTTTCGCTTGTCCGACCTCAATATCAATCAGTCTACTCATTTCCTTTGTGTCAAATGTGTGCGATCCACGAAGCATCATGTACGTTCTGTATAGTTTGCCATCCTTGCCGCCTTTGATCTGAGACGTAGGTTTTAGGTGGACGCTTTCATAAGCATCCACTTTTCTCTCCGCTTCTTCCGTGTCTGGTATGACTACATATACTGCCTGTCCATCTATCAGCTCTATGTACCCGCATTCTCTAAGGTTCATGTTGTGGCGGTATGCTGTACTCTCCCCGGTAACTTCGCAGATTTTACCAAGCAGTTGCCAGTAGTAGGCGTTCGCATTTAGGCTTCGAGACTTCCGGAAGAGTTTAATGACAGCAGATACAACCTTATCTTTCAGTCGCTCGTACTCTTCCGTGATGTCTTGGTCTGTCTCAAGCGTAATCATCCACTTCCGTCTGCCATAATCTCGGTAGATCTGGACTATATTTCCTGTGAAATTCATCAATCATCACCGTACTTTTTCTTTATCGCATTCAACATCTTGGCGCACTCTGTTTCCGTAAGCGTGTCCATCGTCCTTTCGTTCAAACATAACCATGCCTCCAAATCAATGCCGTGCGCCGTACACTGCGTTTTGAGTGTCTTCTTCTTTGCTTCTGATGCAAGGTTCTCTCCTGTTCCAGGAATCTTTGCTTCCAGCTTGTTGTATTCTTCTTTCAGCCATAAGTTAAATCCAAGCCCGGTATGAATAGCCACGCACTTTACAAACGCCCTGCACATGCTGTTCCACACTCTCTGCTGGCTCATCGAATTGTCTTTTACCGGATTTGCACCGTTCAAAACCGGAGTTTGCATTTCGTACTCTTTATCATCGATCACGACTTTGATCCGTGTTTCGTAGCAGCGATTTGTGTTCCCGTTCTTGTCCTTAAACTCAACATCCGTCTTTCTTAAACTGCTTCCGGTATGCGGATCGGGAACAGGCTCCCAATATACTGTAGTCGCACCGTTGTCTCGCAATAACTCGATGCACTTCGCCCAGTTCAGATATGTAAAACCATCTCTTTCTTCGCAATACTGCCTTACATCAACCTTTACTAATTCTTCATAATTTTTCAGCATCTATAACCGCCTCCTGCAATGCATTAATTTTCTCTTTTCAAATAATTCCCCGAGTAAAACCATTCAACCAACATTGTTCTAAATTCATCCTGGTCTTCTGGTGTTCCGTGCAGACACCGCTCTAGTGCATAGTCAAACGCTTCTTCTTCTGCAACTATCGTTCCCTCTTCCGGTCCGATACCTTCATACTGCACCATTATTCCTTTTCTCCTCTTCGTACTTTGCTTTCAGCTCTTCAAACTTTGCTTTCAATTCTTCGAGTTCTGACTCTGCCCGATTCGCTCTGCTATTCTCCCGATACCAGTCACTCTGTCTGCTGTCAGCCTCTGCTTCTGCCTTGCATTTGGTTTCGATTAGCTCTCTGTATTCCTGTATCGGAATGCTTACACGATCCACATCTATAAATCTTACTTCTTCCATCTCTTTACCTCCTGTGTTATAATAGCTATGGTTATTTAGTTGAGTGCTCCAGTCTTGCCGGACTATCGTGGGCACTCTTTTTTGTACCTGTCTCTAATCTGACCACCAATCACAGTCACCATACCCCATCCAATCTCTCGCATGAGATACGGCGTCAAAGATACGTTTCCGGCATTCTCTAATGTGAGTGCCACCCAAAACATACCGAGTAGACCTGTGATAATAAGTGACCAGCCTATGTTTTCCATTTTATTATGTCTCCTTTCTTCGTTCTTTATCTCTCACGCGCACGCGTTTTTTTATTTTTTTATTCTTAAGAATATTAAATTATATATATAATATATATCCGCGAGAACGTGTGATTCTTCGTGCGTAGTTCGTGCGAATTATCGTGCTAAGTTGGATTCTTAAAAGTCTCGCAAGCCTTGTAAACACTGGCTTTGCGGTGCATTCATATCGTGCGATTCTTCGTGCGAATTATCATGCGAATTATCGTGCGATAGTTTTTATTGATGTATTTTAACTATTTTTACACCATGCAAAACTGTGTTTTTCCTTATTTCAAGCCTTTTATCGCATTTGCACTTATTGATGTATTTTATCCACTTTGTACGCTTTACGCTGTTAAAGTGTTCCTGCCTGTTCTGGCTCTATGTAGTTTCATTTACGAGTCATTACAGACGCATCAGAGATAAGAACTCCGGCATAAGCCAGCGACTCATACACGTTAAACGGTGGCACGTGTTTCGCAGTCCTGCCGTCCATTAGGGCGGTTCTGTTGGCGCACCAGTCGATGAATACGCCCACATGAACACGACTACCATTAAAAGGGTATCTGTATCTGCTTGAGTCCTTTTCCTGATATTTTCGGATCTCTGCCAGTCTGTTATCTACAGCCGTGTGACTGTAGCCAACCAGCTCCCCGATCTCTTTACGTGTCATGTATATCGGGTTTCTCTCCATCCTTTCCACCCCTCTCCATTTTTGCGTGAATACTCAGCACCTCCGCACTGCCTTTAATTAACAATAGCGATGATCTGTCTAAACCTCTCAGCATTGGCACGATCTCATCAACCATACCCTGCACATCTTTTTCTCCTACCATCTTTTCACCCCTTTCTTTTTCTGGCGGTGACCTGCGCCACCGCCTAAGGAGAAATTATCACGACCTACCTCATCAGTGCCGGACGGTCATCCCCGGCAGACGGTCATTGCTGACCGTTTCGGCTGCTTATTCCTCTTTAAAATGCTCTTCCATCAAATCAGCAATCATCAGATATTCCTTTGCTATCTTGCCTGTTCTGGTTTCTTCTACCTGTTTTCTAAATTCCGCTATCGTTCCGAAGAAGCAGCCGCACACAACCCGAATGTTTCCATCTTCACATCTAAAAAATGTAGTTGTTCTAAATTTTGTACCAAATCCTTTGATAGTCGTGTAATCAGCGTTGCCAGATACCCGAGCGTTGCCATATACCTGAGCGTCGCCATATACCCGAGCGTTGCCATATACCCAAGCGTTGCCATATACCCGAGCGTCGCCAGATACCAGAGCGTCGCCAGATACCCGAGCGTCGCCAGATACCCGAGCGTCGCCAGATACCCGAGCGTCGCCAGATACCCGAGCGTTGCCATATACCCAAGCGTTGCCATATACCCAAGCGTTGCCATATACCCAAGCGTTGCCAGATACCCGAGCGTTGCCATATACCCGAGCGTTGCCATATACCCGAGCGTCGCCAGATACCCAAGCGTTGCCAGCGTGACTAAGATTCTCTTCTTTCTCAATCCATCCGCCAAGCTCGCCGGCTTTTACATCCCCGAAGCTAATCAGTGCTTTTATCTGAAAAAGCTTTTTGCCAAAGTGCATCGTTGTGTTTTCTGTAAGTTCGTATTTCTTCATGTTGGTTCTCCTTTCTACATCTTTTTAAAGTTCCACTTCTAGTATTCCGTCAACAACTCTCATATCCAGCACCCTGCGATCTGCAAGATCATCGAATTCTTCTTTGTCTAGGTAGTATTCTCCATAATGATAATCTGTGATAAATTTCATTCCATACAGTCTGACTGCTAACCTTATTTTTGTTCGATTGTCAATTGCCATTAAAATATCATTGAATTTCATGTTGGTTCTCCTTTTCTTTGTGTTGCTCTTTCGTTGTTCTACGACTATTATAGGTCGTACAATGACTTTTGTCAATATATTTTTGTTGATTTTTCGACTATTTTTTGTTGATTGTAATAGTGGTTTGTGATATGATAGATATAGAAAGTAAGGTGAAAACATGAATGAAAGATTAAAAGAATTGCGCAAAATTCTTGGTCTTACTCAACAAGAGCTGGCTGATAAGATTGGTGTAAAAAGAAACACCATAGCTACTTACGAATCTGGAAAGGCAGACCCTAGCAGTCGAACGCTAGCGGATATCTGTGAAAAATTCGATGTCCGAGAGGAATGGTTGCGAACAGGCGAAGAGCCGATGCTTGTAGAACTCCCACCAGAGGATGAAGCAACAAAGCTTGCAAGCCTTTTGCTGAAAGGATATCAAGGGAATGACGAGATGTACGGATTGATATTGGATATCATCAGAACCTATGCGTCTCTGTCGGAGAAAGATCAGAAGATACTAAAAGACTTTATAGAAGCCGTGAAGAATCGGTAGGAAAAAGACAAGACAAGGGCAATGCGCAAACCCTTGTCTTTTTTATTGGTTATTCGGTTAATGTTTTGGTAAATGTGTAGATCTCTTTCAACCTCTCCACATCGTCCACAGCGTCCACCATTTGATGTATCAGCCTCTTGTACGTTTCTCGCAGTTCCTCATCCGTCCACTTCTTTTTGCTCATATAGCACCTCCTGTGTGTAAGTCCCTGCTATTATATTATGTAGAGAGTATAGAACGCTAGTTCTATCTTGAAAGCCGTAACATAATCTGCTAAAATAAAATAGCAAGGTAATTGCTGGGAGGCTATTTAATGCGTGCCACCGCGTGCCTCCCAGTCTGCCTATACTTAAATTATACCACTTCTACTTCCAATTACCTGACTTTTATCAGGTAATTTTGTATTTATCAGAAAACAATGTAGGCAAGGTGATAACCATCAAAAGAGGTGAGCTTCATGAATATTGTCGAAATGATGGATAACTTTGCGGTAAATGTCGAACAAGAGAGGATCCGGCTAGGGTACACACAAACGGACTTTGCACGGAAACTGGGGATATCTCTGTCTACTTACAAAAACATTATCAGTCACAGGGTGAGCAACATTAATGTTGAGATCATCCCGAAGCTGTACGAGATCACGGGGATGTTTGTATCTGAGTTTTTTGGATGTCAGAACAGGGAGTTGGAACTACTACGCTCATACCGACAGTTGAGCGAAAGGCAGAAAGCCTACATTGATGCGATGATTGAATACGAGATAGCTCTAAAAGGGAGCGTGGATGAAACAGATGATTATCTGGAAGTGATTGTACCTACTGGGAACATGGAAGACGGCATGATCTTAGACTCTGCATATACAGAACGTGTTGCGTGCCCTAAATTTATGACCAAGTACGGAACGGAGGTGCGGTGTGGAATACGAATTACATCCAATCACTTACATCCAGTGTATGTCAAGGGTGACGTGCTCGGGATCGTCCGTAGACCGCCAAGAGACGGAGACACGGTCATTATCATCAATTGCGACGCCAGACAGGCTTATTGCCGTGTATATAAGCCAGGAACACCGAACAGGTTCATTCCGGTAAACGGTTACGGTGAGATATTTGAGATAGATTCTGATAGCAGAGAGGACATGAGCCACTGGGTACTGTTTGGTATCGTGGCATCGGTGATAAGATAGTAAAACCACAGGCGAAACATGAAATTATCATTGATATACATAACAGAGTGTGAGATAATTTGAGTATCGGTACTTGTACAAAGGTAATAGGAGGAACGAACTATGAAAAAGAAACTTATTGCGCTTTTAATCGCTGCGACTATGGCGTTGTCACTTACCGCTTGCGGTGGATCTGGTGACGACAAAAAAGAAGACACTAAAACAGAGGAAACCTCAAAAGAGGACACCAAAGAAGAAAGCAAGGAAGACGAAGCAACTTACGAAAGCATCTTAGCTGATTACACCGCTAAGCTTCAAGACGCAACACCGGATCTTGTGGACGAGTTTAATTCCGAAGCCGCAGAAAAAGCCGGAGATATTAATGCACTCGCTGAATTGAGCAATTCAAAAACCGAAGAACTTGCCAAGATCTCCAACGAGGGCGTTGAGAAAATGGCTCAATTAAAATTAGCAAATGGTGATGATGATCAGACATACAACGACTGGGCGCAGAAGCTCATGGACGTGTATGAGGAACAAGCTACGCAGATTACAGACGCTTACACATCTGCTGCAACTGGTCAATAAATATTATTGTATAAAAAAAGGCAGGAAACAAAAGTTTCCTGCTTTTTTGTTACTTAGCCAAAAGCGTTACTTGTTCAAATTCTGCATTGTCACGCTCTTTCATCTTTTTTGTCACGTGAAAGTAGATATCACGTGTAATCCGGCTGTTGCTATGCCCTACGCGCCTTGATATCGCATCCAGCGAGACACCATTCTCTGCCATAAGTGCAACGTGCGTATGTCTCAGTATGTGCGTTGTCGTCTTGTGGTCACGATTTAACACATCCGCTGCAATCTCACGCAAATACTTGTTAAATGCATAATACTCAAACGGTGATCCGTCTGGAGACGAGAAGAAGTAATCAGATTGCACTCCAGTAGCCAGACTGCGCTTCTTCCGTTCCAGATCTAGCCGCCTGCACAGCTTCAGAAGCTCGTCCTGCATATATACTTCCCTTTGCCGCCTGGTCTTTGTCTCACCAAGAGTCCCGGTCACCGAACTCAAAGAATGGCATACCCGAATTGTGCGGTTTCCAAAATCCACGTCGGATGTCTGCAAGCCTAATGCCTCACCTGCACGCATCCCGGTAAGAGCCATAAATTCTGTGACATTCCTCCAGTGCTCAACGGTCATAGCACTCAACAGCTTCTCAAGCTGATCTGGCTCAAGATATTTATACTCAAGTTCTTCCTTAGATGCCTCGTCTGGGTACGGTATAAGCTTATCTAGCCACGATACATCCGCAAGGTAATCATTTCTATACGCCCATCGGAGAAACGCTTTTAAACGTACCAGATGCTCGTTGAGCGTGCCGTTCTTTTTTCCAGAAGCACTGAACATTTCACGAACGTATCTGGCTGTCAGCTTATTTATTCTCACATCTTCGCCAAGCATCTTCATAAGCGTATTAACAGCATGATAGTTTCTGATACAGGTCTGCTCCGATACGGTACGTCGCTGATCCGCAAAGTAATGTTCTGCCACCTCTTTCAGTGTCGGGTCATTCGGGTCGGATTCCTTGCCGCTCAACAGATCATCTATCCTCGCATCCAGTAATGCTCTAGCCTCCCTCTCTTGGATTCTGGAATACTTGCCGGGAAGTGTTACGGAGATTGTATGTTTTTTCCCGGTCATAGGATCTGTAATCCGATCTTTGTAGCGCGTGCTACCATTTCTCGATTCTTTCCACATAGTGTGCCACCACCTTTCATGTCTTGATTTTACTGGTTTTTGTAGTACTTGTAAAGACTCAAAACACCAGAAACCTGCTCCCAAAATGCTCCCACGCGTAAACCAAAAAAGCCGAAAACCCTGTAAAATCAAGGGTTTACGGCTCTCAAAAAGTGCGGATAACAGCCTAATATAATTGACCATTATACTCCGTTATGCACCATTTCAGACACTTGTTTTTGATTGATAGTCCAAAATAAACCATTTATGCCCTGTTATTTGCTCCCATTTTTGCTCCCAGCTTTTGCTCTTACCGCTTTTTGGTAATGATAACTTTTTCATCCAGAATCTCTAACGTGACAGCTCTATCTTCTGGTGTTACTCCTAATGCTTTGATAGCATCTGCCGGAAGAGATATCCGGCATGTATATGCGTTCTTGCTTGCATTTCCACCAGCTTTTGCAAACATGATATTTCTTTCAATATCTCTCATTGGTTTTCCTCTTTTCTATATGTTTATTTCTTCCGAGTTCGTATGAATCGGTTTTTCCATCAATTCCTTAATGTCGTCCGGAGATATAAGATTCATTAGCTCTCCCATTTTTTATTAAATCATTATGCAAGGCTCATTTTCTCCCTCGTATCTATCCGCTGCTTCTTCCGCTTCTTCCAGGCTGGAGCAAATCGCTATTGTTTCATAGCTAGGAATCTCAACGACTTCAATTTCCATCTCTGTGCTTTCTAATGTGTCAATAAAATCTGTCTGCACAAATTTGTTTTCGTCTTCGTCATATTCATATTCATTTTCTTCAATTACATACTCTTCAACCTTGTAGAATGTCATTCCGTGGTAAGAAAATTTGCTAACATCTGTTTTATGTTTCGCAAGTTCCTTTTTCGCTTCCTCCAGTGTATCGAATGTTTTTATATATTCCGGCGAATCGTCAAAAGCCGTGCACCCTTCTTCAATTTCTTTTCTATCTTTATACTTAATTTCTGCCGTTCTTTTTACTAAATCATATTTTTTCATTTTTCATTCCTCCTGCTTTCCTTTGATGATTTTATCATATACTATTGGCGTCCAATAGTCAATAGTTTTTTAAATTTTTTTTTAAAAAAATAGGGGCGAGTATTCGCCCCTAACTTTAAAATCAAATAAATATAAAACGCTCACAAAAACAGCGTAAGCACCCGGATGATCTTGGCGTAATCTATCGTAGACGTTCATGCATCAGCATACTTCTCACGACATTCTTTCCATTCCTTTTCAAGGTCTTCCGGTATTCCACCGTCTTCCTTTAGGATCTCTATGAGATGCTTGGCATGAGTGTATTCGTCGTGCGCGATATCCTTAAGCACACCCCCTGCGCTTCCAGATACTTCGCTTGACATATCCATGTACTTCTGGATGTCGCTGATCTCATCGTGCGCCGAGTCAATAAGTTTGTTTCTGATCTCTTCTGTCATGATTTAAGCCCCCTTTATATATCTGATTGCCTTTTCTACATCGTCAGCCGTAAATGTCATTGTTCCAAGCATCGGCAACGCTATCTGTAAGTTGCCGTATCTCTGTACCGACTGCTTGAGATGGTCCGCTATAAGATCGATATCAAACAGTCCGTTGTTGTCAACAGCCCCGATCATCTTAGCCGCTTGGTTGCTCTGGATCTCCTGCATAAGCGTACCTGTCTTAGCTCCAATCATTCCAACTAATGTACCTATAATCCATTTGCCGGACGTTCCAAGCTTCGGAATCACTTCGTTGTCTGCATAAGCCATAAGTCCATTAATAATCTGTTCACTCGTATACATATTCATCCTCCAAAAAGACAAGGGCGCATTATATGCGCCCTCTGCCATTCTTTTTTGCTTTCAAGGCATTAACCTGTTGTTGTGGTTGACGCGCTGGGTGTGATTGTCACATTACCCCAACCCGGACAGATCGCACTGTTTGGTACCACAAGTTTCGTGATCTGGTTACAGCAGTTCTGCAACGATGCGATACTTGCATTGTTTGTTGCAATTGCCGCACTCATCTGTGCATTTGCTACAGACTGGTTCGCATTCCAGTCAGCCTGTGCTCTCTGATCGGCGTTGATCCGTGTGATAAGACGCTCGTAGACATCCGCAATCTTAACCTCAGTATTCTGCTCGCTCTTAAGCAGTGCGATCTCTGCGTCCTTTTCTGCTAACGTCTGCTGCATTTTCATCTCAAATCTTGTGACCGGAGTGTTATCTGAGCACTTATTTACCCCAGCAACATCTGCAACCGCCGAAACAATAGACGCCATGTCTCCGGCTGTTGATGCCTGGCGTGATGCGCCGAGAAGTCCTGCTCCGTTAACACCGCCATTCAAGAGACCCAGTGCTGTTCCTGCGATACCAAGACCGAGACCTGTTCCTGCTACTCCTTTGCTTGCATATTCCATAAATGTGCCCCCTTTCTTTTTTTATACTTATATTATAATAGGTAAGAGCGCACTAATGCTTTGATGGATCACTGGCAGAATCATGACGGAATCCAATCAGAGCAAGCCGGATCAATTCATCTACATGTGTCCGCACCATTCGGCGCAAAAGTTTTTCAAACCGTTCTGGCGGTATCATTGTGTTGTCATAATGGAAATTTGAATCACCTTTTCGGGTGCTGATTGAATCGAATATAGTAAGATACTCTTCATTGAGTCCATTCCGAAAGTGTTCAACAAATTCTTTCGGGTATGGAGCAAGATAATAGTCGTTGATAATCTGTTTCATGCGTGCCACCGCGTTCCTTTCTTTTTATTATTTACACTGCTGTTTGTACAACTGATTTACTCCGGTTGCCGCAAGTCCGCTCGCCATTCCTACCGCGATCGCATTGATAATGTCTCCTGCAGGGAAGTCGGGCATTGTGTAGAGTCCTGCAATGCCAAGCACTCCACCGAACGTAGCCATGATAACCGGAATCCATTTGTCCGGGATTTTCTCGTAAGCTTTGCATCCGAGACCGATCACGTAGCAGATTGCTACAATTCCTACTACTGTTCCTAATGTTGTGATATCCATAAATTATTCCACCTTTCTTTTTATGTGCAATTCATCAATTTCATGTTTCATTTTTGTGACCATACCATTTCCACCGAGCTCGTGGTATGCGTCATACATTTCGCAAAAGTTTTGGTATGCGTACGACGGTATATCACCAATCTTAGTGTATTTACTATGATACTCAATAAGCTGTACTCGTAGTAAAAGCATCGTCCCCTTGCTGTTTGCGTCCCTGTCTCTTTTTTGTCTTTTTAGCAGCCAGACAATATACCCCAAAAGAATCGGAAGAGCTATGATATATGTCTGCATTAATAAATTCCCCATTTGTATATATAATCCTTTCTAGGCGTTGCTGACTGCGCAGAACACCATCCAATTAACGCGGAACGAACCGTTTACGCTCCTATCCAGTACAGCATAGTAATCTGTACCAATCACCGTAACACCATTAAGATGCGCCGCAGACGCATTCCCGTCGCCATTCATCGCGAATATATGGTAGTTATAGGCACTCGTATATGCTTGTCCAAACATACTGTTAAGGTCCGCAAGCGTGAACAGTTTAACAGAAGATGTGCCGTTAATCCTAACCACCGTGCTACCGGATTTTGCCATAAAAGGCAACTCATAGGTCGTGAGAAACGGGTAGACATCCCCATCAATAATCTGCCACGGTCGCACATTGGCGAATCCAAACCCATCCTTTGAGCTCATCCTAAATAATGGCGCAGAAGTCCATCCCGGAGCACCTGGCATACCGGGAGTAATCCTGAGGTCTTCGCATCTCATGTAAGCAACGTCTCCGTATTCGTTTGCGTTTGCAATGATTGATAAGCGGTTACCACACATGTTAATTCGTGCGCTCTCAGCCGATATTCCGAGATCTATGGAACTCTCATCAAACGATGCAAGGTTTTCTTCTCCGTTTCGGATCGCAATTTTATCATTCGCGATTCGAACATTTCTGCCTAATGTTTCTGCGGTAAGATCACCGACTACAACGTCCCCGTCTTTGCCGCTTATATAATTGGTGGCAACTTTCTTTCCCTCTTCCGCATCGGTTCTCGCTGTCTGGTCCTTAAGCTCTGTCGATGTAGTTCCGGACGCATCATCCACAGTTATAACAGTATTACCAGTCTCGCCGTCTGCCACGCTAACAGTTGGCGAATATCCATCATCACCCTTTGTCTTAGACCACGAAAACACCGTCGTGTCACTCGTATCCACCTCTTCAGTGGTTCGGTTCGGAGCAGTACCCATATATGACTTGCCATCCGGATTTGTGCTAATTCCAGTTCCACTTTCGTCGTCTGCGTAGGCTATCCATGTATATAGCGTTCTGGTTTTAGCCAATTCCGAAAACTTTGCAGCTAACTCTTGCACCTTAGTAGATATACCGCTCGACTGCGTAGCATAATCTCCAAATGTAGCTGTGTACTCCTTGTTGGCTCTGCTTGTTACAAGCTTTACAAGTCTTGCGCTGAGATATAATTCCCCTTTTTCGTCAACGATATCTACGGTATCTCCGACACTCACTCCGTCCGGCAGATATGCAAGCTCCACCTCGCACGAGATAGCTACATCATATATGCTTTTTAGGTGCGATACCGCACGGTTACACAACTCTGACTGGCTGGTCGTGTCATAGCTCCACAGCTTGACTATATGCCCTACATCGGGTCCTGTCTCAGATAGATAACGACTCCATGCAGCCAGAGCGCTCCTTGACATGAGATAGTCTCCAGACACATAGATGTCACCGTCGTCGTATTTATAACCTCTAAGCGTGATCGCATTATTAGAGCCTTTTGGCGTTCCACCTGTCACTCTTAGCGCAGTAGCCAGATCAGCAACCGACTTCTTGATCGTGATATTATCAATTTCTTTGCCGAGTCTCAGTTTCACTCCAACATCTTTCCCACGTTTCCGGTATAGGTTAATGTATTTATGCCGGATTGATAGATTGCGAATGTCAAAGCTATAAGAGAGCTCAGCATCAAACTGTGTGGCTATACTCAGGAGTCTTTCGGCAGAGGTAGATTCTCCCTCCCATTTCAGTTTTCTGCTCAAGTCACTAACTTCGTTGATGCCTATCTCAAATCCACTATCATAAGCATACTTTTTGACGTACCACTCTGATGGATATGCCTTGTCGGCTTCAAAAGCTCCAACAGTCTCGTTCAGTAGGTCCATACCGTTATCTTCTGCATATACTGATATCTCATGCTTAAGGATATCGTGCTCGTTGTCAATAATGGTATAAAACTCTTCGCTTTCTCCGTCTTTCCTTATGATGTAATTACCAGCCGCGGAGAATCTTTCTATCTCTTTTCTTGTCTCATCTGTATAAGTGAGCGAAAACTCAAGTGTCACAGATCCAGCAGATATCTCCTCTGTCTTTTGGTCGTTATAAATCCTGTGTCCGCTCGGTAGGTCGGTGCTTGCAAGACCAAGTATATTCATGTATCTGTCAGCAAAGTACAGTATCATATAAACACCTCCCTATATCTGAGCTTGTATGTTGGTGTCTGTGCCCATTCAGATGCGAGACACTTAATCTGATTCATTCCAGGCTTAAGACTAAATGATTCCCACATATTCCCAACCGCACCTAGATCTGCTTTAGGTAGTCCGTTAAGTGTCACTTCGCCTGTGCTACAATCAGCCATCAACACACTGCCACGTCCTAATTTGTTCGGAACATCTCTCCACTTTTCTACGTGGAGTTTATCAAAGCTCATCACGTCAAACCCGAGATAAGTCAACGCCTTATTACCAGACCGATTTCTTGCGCTTTTAACAGATAACTGTATCTTTGAGCATTTCATGTTCTCGACCTCTGGCACAATATAAGACGGATATCCACCCCAATAAAAAAATGTAAGTTTACTTCCCTCTTTTCGGATATCGCAGTGTCCCCAGTTCCAATACCACGGATTCTGCGAGTGAAGATGGCTCGTTGTGAACGTATATGTCCTTAGCACTTTAACATAAGATCCAAGCGACGAATTGAACGTAGGACTGTAACAGAATATCTCGTAATGTCCAGTGTTTCCGGATGCATCTGACTTGTACCAATTAACGCCACAGATAGGCTTGTCATCCGATGTCAAGAACGTTAGCGTCATCTCGCCTGTCTGTCCCATTAGTCCTGCGTACATAATTATATGGAAATATGAATAAAAGTTTTTGCATCCATCCGTGTTCCCCTGAGAATCAGCCGGAAGAACAAGCGTTCTCATGCCACCGTTCCACGGCTTGCTATTATCTCCGGTTGATGCAATAGTCAGCCACTTTTTTCCAAACCATCTAGCTGTGCCAAGCGCACCGGATGTACCAGCGTTTTTTGCATGCATAGCCTCTGTTCCGTGATCGTCAGGCAAACTAAAAAAATCACTCAGATATGCGAGTCTATCATTCTCTTGATACGTTTCTCCGTCTGCCTCGTCGGCATCTCCAAATTGTAGGATGTTTTCATTTGCATCAACGAATCCAACAAAACCATTCTCTCCGTTTTCCATCGTTGCTTCTAGCACTGGATAAGATGGATATGTGCCGTTATATTCGATTGCAAAACTTCCGTCTGCCTGCACATTAACCACATTCTCATTCACGGAATACTTAAACGGATCCGCGCAGTAAATCTCAAATTCTGATGTAATGCTGTTTCTTCCGGGATCAACACTGTCACCACCCTGGTACGTTCCGATGAAATACTTGTCACTCTCGTCATTAAATATCACTTTCACCTGTTCAGCATCAAGAATGCCACACATTTTGTTGAAAGCGCTTCGGAAAGCTTCGTTGCTTTCTGCTATAAGCTGATAGCCGACCGTTATGGTGCGCGACGGATATCTCTTATAAGCAAACCTACTACCATTAGCGGCGCCTGTCGTATTATCGTTGATTTCAGCCGTCATAGTTTCCCGACCGGACACATACAGTGTCCGATAACCGGGAATTACTTTTTCTAGGTACACACCGTTATAGCTCATTGCTTCCGATGGGAGAGCTTCTTCCGGTCTTTCCTCGTTGGTATCTATAAATTCCATTAGTATTCTCCTCTCTTCCGCATGTTCCGTTTGTCTAAACGATTAAGCTCATCCTGTGTATACGTAGCAGTAGCTTTTGCAAACTGTCTGCCATTAATATCAAGAGGTACATTTATCGTACAGTTAATGTTCCGACTGTACTCTAACGACTCATCCAGATTCATGCTCGACGACATACCACCGACAGCAAACGCAAAGTCTGGCTCGTATAGACTCGGAATGTTAAATAGATCAGCCGAAGCTTTTGCAACCTTACCCTGCATCTTTTCCAGTCCGATAGCTGCGCCTTTTCCAATCCAACTGAATGTCTTGATAGCAACTCTCGATGGCGATCCAATCTTTGCCTTTGCTCGTATTGCTCTATCTGCCGCCGCTGCTAACCGTGCCGCCGCAGATGCTACTTGACCATAAGATGACCGCAATCCAATTGCAAGTCCTTGCCCAATATATCTACCTGCGGCCACTGCCGATGAATAGCCAGATCTCATAGCATTCCCGGCATTATTAGCCATGCTCCTTGCCGTAGCTACAATCATAGCAGATGAAGCCGAAAAGCTACTTGCAAGCTTGCTACCCATTTGCTGTCCAGCGGTTGACGATGCCGCGCTCATTGCTGTAAGTGATGCAGTATATCCAGACTGCGTAGCATTAGCAGCTGATGCGATCTGTTTAAATGCACCAGGTATAGCCTTGAGCGAGCTCTTCATTTTTCCGAACGAGCTTGATACTGTACTGGTACTGTCTGCGATAGATGCCATCTTTTTCTTTACACCGCCAAGCGACGCACTAAGTGCAAGGAATCCGGCTGATGCCGCAACTCCTGCCGCCGCAAATGCTGCAATACCAACACCTGCCGCCGCCAGACCTGCTATCAATGCTACGCTTCCAGCCGCCATAAGCACACTAGCAGCCGCCATAGCTGCTAATGCTGTTGCCGCCATCATCCCGGATGTACCTATCATAGTAAGCGGTGCTGTGCAAGCTGTAAGACCTGCCGCTAAAACTAACACACCAGCACCCAAAACAAGTACACCGGCACCCATAAGCGCAATACCAGCCGCCGCCACAACGGCTCCGGCTCCAACTACAACAAGTCCGGCACCTAATACTATAGCCCCTGCTCCTGCTACTGCCGCACCTGCCCCGAACACGATCAACGATGCCCCAAGCGCGGCTATAGACACCGCTCCACTCGTGCCGTATGTGGCAATCTGTGGAAGTACACCTGCAACCAATGTAAGTGCTGTAGCCGCCAACAGCGCACCAGCTCCAACCAAGAGTACCGCCGCTCCAAATGCAACCAATCCAGCCGCTCCTGCCGTCAATGCCGGAGCTAATACCGATGCCCCTGCCGCCAGACCTGCTATCAATGCGACCATGAGAACCATAGTCGCGACGGCTCCAGGTCCTGCGTTTGCAAGCTGTATAGACGCTTGCGCCAATAAGTAGAATCCGGCTGCTGCTATCGCGACTGCCGCTCCAATCGCAAGAAACGCGACTGCGCTCTGTAACATGTTGCCACTCGCGGCAGTAGCCGCACTGCTAACCGTAGTCATAGACGACGCCATTGGTGTAAATACACCAATTAATCCAGATACGACACCTTGGATTGCCATAGCAACTTTTAGTGCCTTAAAAACTATAACAAGTCCCATAATAACGCCGACAGTCTCTTTAACAGCGTCTTTGTGCTCTGCAATGAATTTAGACGCAGATTTAGCGGAAGACGATATACCATCCAAAACCGTTTTTACATCACTCATTGTATGAGAGTCAGACACAATCTCCCATATTGCTTTTCCTATCGTTCCAAAAATGGATCCTACCGCAGGACCCGCCGTTTTTACGGTATCAAAAAACATTGATGCATATTTGCTGATCGTCTGGAATGCTTTAGTATTACCGAACGTCTCTATCTTAGTGTTGATAGTATCGAATGCAGGTCCTATCTTATCCTTTACAGAATCAATCATTTGTGAGATGGTCGGAAGCTGGTTGGCTGCTAAAAACGTATCTATAGCAGATAAAGCACCCGCCATACCTTTGACGATCGAAATCTTAAGGTTGGACATAGATGTTGATATACCTGCCGTAGATGTCTTAGCAACATCTGCAAAGCCACCTGTTTCCTCTGAGCACTCGATGATCGCGTCCGTAAATTGATCCATTGTTATAGTACCGTCTTGCAATGCATCGTAAAGCTCCGTAGTGCTTCCGCTGGCGATTCCGAGCTTCTTGGCTGTCTGTGTTAATCCGTACTTCATTGTCTCGTTCAGCGTGTTCCATTCTTCCTGTCCGACCTTTCCACGGCTTAACATCTGTGTAAACTGCGTCATACCACGGCTCGCCTCGTCGCTTGCTGATCCAGACGCATAAAATGCATTGTTCATGGCGACGGCAAGTTTTGTGGATTTTTTTAGATTGCCGGTGGTTAATGCCAGGGACTTCGCGCTGGAAGCAATTTCATCAAGCGACGTAGGTACATATTGAATACCATCCCCTAGCTCTTTGATGGAATCTTTTGCTTCTTGAGCAGAAAACCCCATCTGTTCAAGCACTCTCGGGTACTGGTTTAGAGTATCGAATCGACTGACCGCACTACCAACGTTAGATGATAGAGTATTAACCACCGCCGACACGCCCTTAAACGCCATAGCTCCAAGTGCTGTGCTTTTTACACTACTCATAAGGGACTGCGTAGCACTCTGAGCTTTCCCAAATGTCGAAACAAAGCCGGAATCTACCGCCGAAAGTACCGCTTTCACTGAATAACTTTCTGCCATTACTCTGTCCCCTTTCGTCTGTAGTAGTCCATAAGTCCACTAAATTTACTTTTTTTCTTTTTCTTCATAACCCTGTTAACAGCATCTTCGTAGTCAAAAAACTGCCGGAATCTTGGGAAGGCTGGCTTTTCTTTGCCCTTTCCTGCTTTTTTCCGCGCTCCGGCTCTCACGTTCTGGAACGCCTGCATGTGGATATGGTAGAGCTTATCCACTTCGGCAAGCTCTACCGCTTTCATCTGTATGTTGTACTCCCTCATAGTCATCATCTCCACATCATGCGTATTTTTGCAAAAACCATACCGGAAGCTGTTTAAGGCTACAGAATCAAAAAAGCTTACATTGCTGCAAGCTTCTCTTCCTGATTCTTCTCCATGATCTCGCCGACGTGAATCATCTTCTTCATGGCTCTTTTCGATACATTGGCTGTCGATAAAAAATCGATCACGCTTTCAAAGAGCTTATCAATGTCCGTGTCAGAATCCTCAATATATGATTCAATCTCTGCCTTTGTCAGTCTAGGCTCATTGCCCTTATTAGTAAGGTCAAGTGTTGTGATAAGATCCTCGATATCCCCATCCACAAGACCGCCAGCCAAAGACATGAGTCCTACTTCTTTCTCGATTCCATTTTCCCTCTGGATCTGCAATTTATTTGCGTCTCGCATAAATCCGATTCCGGCAGTAAATGTGTATACCTTTCCATTAATTGTTAATTCCATAATTCCCTCCTATACTTCCTGTACAGTGTCCTTAAACACTTCGTTTGCTGCTTCCTGCTGTGCGGTAGTAACCGTAACATCACCTTTAACACCTTTTCCGTTAATCCCAAATGTCAGCGAGCACTCAACAAAGTCCTCGGCGTTTGATGTCTTTTCAAGCTCTGTCAGATATCCGGTAAAGTATCTGCCTTTATACTTGTTTTCTCCACTGGATGCCGGATCATCAAGGTTTGCCTCCCAAATCTCAATCAATCCGTCCTCGTCCATAGCGTCCTCAAGATCATCAATCGTCGAGTCGCCTTTTTTTAGGATTGACGTAGTTGTGATTTCGACTTCTGCTTCTCCGGGTGTACGGATGGAACCATCCTTAGTTGCTGTTGAGTCAGCATCTTTTGACTTGGTTCGTCCGTTCTCGGTCGTAAATGCGAGCGTTGTTCCTGCGGCGGTTTTTGAATTTTTCGCAACACGGAACAAATATACAATCTTTCGTCCTTTGACAGCTTCGCTTGCTCTGGTAGATTCTGATTGTACCGCTGCCACACCACTATCATTCTGAGTTGATACGGCGTTCTGTTCTTCTTCATTCTCGGTTGCGAACATCTGCAATTTATTCATGTTTTTTCTCCTTTCAGAAAATAAAGTCTACTGTAATGACCGCATGGAGTAATGGCTCTGCGGTCGTTTTATCAGGCAATATTCTGGATCCATATCCAACGCATTCTGCGGACGTAAGGTTATAGCATACATCCTCAATCGTGTCAACTATTCCAGACAATCTGCCCCTCTGTCTTGGATTGTTATGCCAAATGTGTATCGTCTGTGTAATGTCGGCTGGGTTGCCTTTCCGATGCTTTTTCACTATTCTGGCATCCTCTGTTGTTTCTCCAAGATATATAAATGGATATTGCGTTTCCTCGGATGGAAGCGCGCCATCATATACACTGTTTGGATATAGTTTTCTGAGCCTAACGATAAGCTCAGAGAAAACACTCTGTTGTGCCATTACTTGACCACCCTTTCTAAATCGTGCTTGAACTGGTTTTTCTGTCCATCAAATGCTGGTTTAATATGTGGCTGAGCATCCATGTAGCGTGTGCCCCATTCGACATACGGAGCATATTCCGCTTGCGACTCACATTCAGCTGTCATACCATTGTTCTTAAGTTCGAGCGCGATATTCCGCTTTAGATTACCAGTGTCAACCGGAGCATTCCTTTGAGCTTTGTTCTGCAACTCAGACCCATTCTGCTTGACAACCTTTTTAATAGGGTCAAGATTCTGGCACTTCTTGATCTTTGCAGTAAGCTTATCCATCCCATCGATATAAATCATGTTTCCCATCACTGCACCTCCGACACGATAAACGTCTGCTTATGCCGTAACGTTCTGGTCTTATCGACTCGGTATCTTTTTGAGCCAATACGGATATAGTCAAATATCCCATCATATACCGACTGCAAACGGATAGTAAGACTTCCTTGCTTAAGTCCTCCATATACAAGCGTCAGCGTATCCGTGCCAGTATCACTGACCGATGCATAGCGCTCTACTTCTTTCGCTATATCGTCTGCGTAATCTCCGGTTGTGGTGTTGTATTCGCCACGTACAACGCTCTGAAAGTAAATAGGTGTATCAAACCTCATAAGAATCTCACCCGACCTCTCTTTGCTTCTTTTTGAGCATCAAGCCACGTTTGTATGTCCTGCTTATAACCCGAGAAGTCATCTGAATCCCAAGATTGGCTCTCACCCTCTACAGTATGAGAAGCCAGCCCCTCTGATCCGATCCGGTTGAACCGTATCACGGAGACATCAAGCACGATATAAGACAGCTCGTCCGGCGGTTCAACACCGCCTAGAAGAGCCTTAAGTCTTTTTTTTGTACCGCTTATAATTAGCAGCAACACATCATCCTGTTTGTCGTCCTTGATGCCGAGTAGCTTTTTAAGATCATCCAGCATCAGACCACCTCCTACGTTAATGGATTAGCTACAACATCACCAGAGCGTACAGCCTTGTAATTTGTGTCGCACTCTACAACAGTGATGTGTTTTGTGGCTTCCGCTGTGATCTCGCTTACACCATCCCACTTGGTCCATCCTTTCACATCCATGCCATAGGTTACATTAGTAGCTGCTGCTGCTACCTTGTACTTAAGGACATTGTTAACGCCCTGCTTTTCCTCTTTCACGGATACGGCCGTCTTTCCGCTTTCTGTGCCCTTAGACGCTGTCAAGGTCAATGTACCGAGTGTCTGTGTATCAGAGCCGCCTACGGACGTGTAAGCAATACCATCCTGGTACTCGCACATCACACGGAGTCCCATGATAGCATAGTTGTCGCTAATCATACGGCTGTAATCACCCTCTGTATGGAATCCAATAAAGCCCGTCTCTGGATCAACCGTAAACGCCAGACCTGCCTGTGCAAACTCAGAGTCTCCAGGATTAACGTAGTAAGCTACCATGTTGTTAAGCGGCGTTGCGATGACTACATTTTCTGGGACTTCGGATGAAACGAATACTACATCTGCCCCCATAAAGTTTGTCATGTAATCCATGCCGAATGCCGTCTGCATGGTGATATCTGCCGCTCCAATGTACTTATATACATCAAGCGTATTTACCCACACTGCAACTCCGGTAACAGAGCGGTGCATCTTTTTAAATTTGTCCTTTACTCGACCGATGGACATTGCTACAGCCATCTGCCAAGTAGATTCGTGGCTTACCAGCGACCCTGCTTTTAACTGGCTGTACAGCTTATTCAGCACAACCAACTGGAGGTCAGATTTAAACTCTTCGTCGGTTGACTCTACAGCCGCATCATATCCCTTATCTGCGATAGCCTCTAACGATACACCTTTTCTGAATTTCTCCACACGGATTGTTCCGAGTGACTCTTCCACGGCATTGTACTGGCTCATCGGGATCTCTTCTCCCTCGCCTACATCTCCGCTCTGCAATGTGCCGGATACCTTTTTAACTTTCAATTCTGATCCGTTCGCTTTCTGGATCATTCTGGTGATTCCCAACAGATCAAGTAATGACTGGAGGTTTTTTCCAAACGATGTAACAAAGTCGATCTCCCTTGCCTTAACCTTAATCTGTGCCCTTCCTGTCATGTTGTCAGGTGCGGCAAACGCCTGTAATCCTAATCTTGTGATATTATGCATATCTTCTTCTCCTTTCTACTGGAACAACTCAATGTTCTCCTCGATTAATCTTTTTCTTTCAGCTGGATTTTTTACAGCAATAATCTGTTCTTTTGTCATAGCCGTGTCTCTGTCTTTTTTACGTGGTGTCTTGCCTTTCAAGGCTTCCTTAACTGCGTCCTGTACAGCTTCTTTGTACAGCTCGGCGAATGCTTCAACCGATTCTTTTGTACTGTCTGCCTCGTCTGTGACAAGGTTTTTCAGCAGCGCATCCGGGATATTGATGCCCTCATCCGTCAGCATCTGTCTTGCAGTCTTAGCAAGTTCAGAGTGTACGCTCTGCTTCTTGTAGGTTTCCAGCTCGTCCCTCAGCTTCTTCATTTCATATGCCTGCTTTTCGGCTTCTGTCATCTGGGCAAGCTTTTCGGCTTCTGTCAGCTTATCGTCAGTCAGTGCTTTCCATTTCTTTTCCGCATTTGTCACCGCCGTCTTAATAGCCTTATTGACACGTCGGTCAAATTCTGCTTGATTACCTTCCAGCTTTAAAAATCCGTCAAAATCGAGTGCTTCTGGATCATTGCCATCTGTGCCGCCATCTCCGTCGCCTCCATCGCCGTCACTGCCTCCGTCGCCGTCTGCGAATAACTGTAAGTTAGCCATTGGTATTCTCCAGCTTTTCATCATGTTCATATGTTTCATTTATTTGTCCTTTCTGCCCCAGACCATTGCATTCGCCCCAGTCCATTGCTATCGAGTTTGTGTAGTTTAACGACATTCCGGTCACATCAGTTACACTACCCGGACGTAATCCGGGAACTCATCGGCGATCATGCAGACGCCGATAAAAAAAGAATCTACCAGAGTTTGTGACATGTCTGAAAGATTCCAAAATTTAATATTCGCTTTTCCGGGCGATATATCGTATTCAATATTGTCAGTCGTCAATTCTTCTATCGAGCCGATCAACGTCTGAGTCAGTGCTGTGACTCCTGCACAGACGATATCCTTACCAGGTTCGGCGTATTCGGCGTGACCATTAACCGTTATGCCGTCCGGTTTAACATTAACCTCTATCATTGTGTCTCATACTACCTGTTTATCTCATGCTCTAAATAGCAATCAAATCTGCCCACATCTTAGGTCCGCACGAACTGTCATTCTTTCCATTCGTTCCAAGTTCAACGCCCTGCTTGCGTCTTGCGGTCTGATATGAGTTGATCGCATAAATTGTATTGTTTCCGGCATCCCGATCTAACGCCAACTCTTTTCCGTCAGCACCCTTAAATCCTCGTGCTTTCAAGATCTCCTGCAACAGCAAAACAGATGTGCCTTCGCTTCCTTTTCTTACGATGCTTGGATTAAACATATAGCCACTCTTCCTTTCTGCAATTGATGTACTACTTGTTCCGCTTGATACGGGTTTGCTTGCATTCCCGGTGTTTTCTGTTGCATATCTACCCTTTTCGATGTTTATGGCAGTATGGTATGCATCGTTCAAGAGTATATCTCCCGGTAACAGGTAATCTGGACTTGTTAAATACTTAGAGTCTGTCAATACCTGGAATCCGGCATTCTTAAATCCAGAACGCATATTCCCTGTGTAGCTTGCGTTGATGTTTTTCAGAGCGTCGATGTTAAGTAAATAGCCGGTTGCTCTTACGTTAGCAATAACACCAGCCGAGCAGTCAGCTTCACAAGCTACCGTAATCTTTGATGGGTCATATCCGACTTTCTGAAGCTGTGACCAGTACGTGTTTCTCTGGCTCTGGTCATAGCCGATTTTGTTGTTTCTTGCGGCTTTTACCCCTAAATCTGCAATGGTCGCTCTTACATTAGCGTTCGGATGTCGTAAAACACAATTCCAAGGTCTGTTGTACCATGTCCTTAAGTACCACTCAGTACCAGTTTGGTCGCCTGCTTTCCCACCGCTGTAACGATTGTTTTCATCGTGTCCACTGTTCGATATTAAGCTCATAACTACTCCTTTCTGATCTAAAACCGCATAAAAATAAGACCTCTCGGTCTCGCTCTAATCTCCATGTATTCACCTCTGCTAGTTCACCAAAGCCCCATTTAGTTAATCAGTTGATGTTTTGACTGATGTCATTTCATCATAGGTTGTAGTTTCAGTGGCATCTGTAAGTAAATCATTTTTGATAAAACTACATTGGTTAAATAGTTTCCAATAATTCTTCGTACCACCCGCAATGATTGTCGGGTATACATTTTTTAATCCACCGCAATTTTTAAGAATTAAGCAACATGGCATCGGTCTATCTTCATTTTGACTCCTCACTTGGATGTTTAAGCTATCAAACAGGCAATCAATACATTCAATTACTGCGCCTTTTGGACAAAGACCTTCTGGCTCGTATCTTCCATTTATCCAATCATAAGGATATGTGTTATCATGCCATTGAATACCAGCATCATTTTGCGAGTTTAGGAATTTGCAATCCTTAAAAGTGATATGTGAGAAAATACTTCCACCCACGCCAATAACAGGACCATTCTTTGGTGAGTAATCTCTACCGTGCCAATCAAAAATACAATTTTCAATATAAGGTGTTGAAAGACAATTACTTTCAAAATGTAAGCAATATCTCAGATTAGTTCCAACAAATTTAAAACCTTTAATTACAGTATCAATAGTTTGAGAATTTATGTGGAAAAAGCATTTATTAGTACAAGTATCGTTACTTATAGTGTCATATCCAACACCGCCGTCCCAAATAAAAATACATTTTTCTGGATTGTTACTTTGGGACTTATATGTTACATATGATTTAGCAATAACACCTTGATAGTCAGAGCCGTTCTGACCTTTGTACTTTTCTTGCAAATCCGTATATGTTCCATCTGCTACAATAATTTCATACTTATTCTTTTCAGAAGCATCAGTAACAACATCATTTGCCTTTAATACGGTGGCGTATGGTTTTTCTTTTGTACCATTGCCTTCTGTATCACTTCCAGTTGTTGCCACATAAATCTTGTTTATATGTATTTCACCAAGTTTGTCAAGTTTATCATCTACTTCATCTTTTGTGTAAACGTCTAAACTATTAACAAAATCTGTTTTACGATAAGATAAATTTTGCCTAAATTCACCAGATACAACATTGATACTCTCAACAGATGTATCTAATCCTCCTTTATAAAAACTCAAGCAAAGATATTTTGCATCTGTTGGAATTTTATAAAATTCTGCAACTTTACTCGTTTGCGTATCGTGAATAACATACGTGCTTTCAACAGGTGTAAAAGTTCCGTCACTATTAACATATCTTGAAGCCCAATCTTGAAATTCACCATATACAATCAACTTATTATTTCCTTCTATAGGAATCTTTACCGCAATATAATTCTCATTTATTTCTTTGGTTTCTTTTTCTACTCCAACAAAGTTCCAATAATATCCATCATCAACTTCACATTTTTGTATGATACTAACGGATAATATTTTTTCAGATACTTTATTTAATTCACCTATATCTTCATTTAGTGAACTAATGTCGGCTTTATTCTTCGCAATCTGCTCAACATTTGCCTGTATTTGCTCGGCTGATCCGATTTGCTCTTTCAGCGATGCGTCTACTGTATTTGCACGTTCTACCGTGACATCTAACGCTAACTGCTTCTCTCCAGCGGATCTAATGGTGCTGTCTAATGACGTCTTAGCTTCTCCGGCTTTTCCGACTGATGTATCGAGCTCTGTCTTTGCATTCCCAGCCGACTGTACAGCCTTGTCCAGATTCCCTTTTGCATCCGTGGCATTGCTGATAGCACCGTCAAGCTCTGTCTTTTTTTTGGTTGCATCAGCTATGGACTGCTTGATACTGTTCTGAGACGCTTCCGTCTGGCTCTGAATCTTCTGCAACGACTCATTTGTCTTACTTGCAATATCTCTAAGTGCGCTTTCTTTTTCTATACCGATAGCTGAGATTGCACTATCTCTTGCCTTTTCTACGTCTTCTTTGCTTTTCCCAGCACTATCGGCATATTCCTTTGCTTTATTCGCTGATTCCTTTGCTGACTTTTCAGCTGTTTCAGCACGCTCAGCTGATGCATTAACCGAATTAATAGCGTCTTTAAAAATGCTTGGGTCTATGGTTGGGTCTTCCGATGGATCTGTTGGCTCTGGTCGCGACTCTACCGGGAGCTGAATCATATACTTCGTGTTTCCGGATCCATCACCAGACAGATACACAAATGCGTATATTGTATAATCACTTGTTGTCCCTTTGTTTTGCAGTAGCTCGTTTGGGATCTGCACTGTAAGTAATCCATTATTGCTTGTTCCAATCCTGTCCAGTGTATGACCGCCGCTCTGTTGGAGCGAGAACTGTACCTCTGTCACTTTCGGAAACTCTTTCCCAGCAATCCTCAACACTTGACCGTAATCATACTGCCATAGCTTTTGATCTCTCCTGGTGCTTCTGCCAGTTAATTCGATATCTATAATGTTGTCCATATTATTCACCCCTAAACATCTGAGGATTATCCTCAATAAACATATATAGCGCATTGCCAAGTCGCTCAACTTGTTCTTCGCTTAATTCGATTCCATACATCTCGTCAAGGGCGTGTAAACACTCATGCATCAACGTAGCTTCTTTTGATTCTTCTGTCATATCTTCACGTAATGCTATCTCTTGCTCAAGATATCTAATCTGCCCTTGCAACTCAGCTTCGCTTTCATGCAGATTCTGCTCTTCTTTTACTTTGTAGTGTTTATATCCAACTTTTACTTCTCCGCATAACGTCATATTACTGTCTCCTTAACCATTCTTCAAATTCTGTTCTGTCCATATATGCTGCTGTACTGCATCGGCAATTCGGATGCATCGGCGGCGCATTCTCTCCCACTGTCATATCTTTTACACTATACGTGTTCCCATTCAATGCCTTGCAGATAGGACAAGCTGTTGGCTCGGCTATGTATTCGTACATTGCAAAAGCGTTGCGCTCATAAGACTCTTTCTGCGCTTCTGTTTGCACCCTTGCGAGCTCTGTCCGCATTAGCCTAACTGCATTCGACCTGCTAACTCCAAACCTCTTCTCTAAGTGCCTTGCCAGCACTCGTGGATTCCTGCCTTGTATCATGCCCTCACGAAGTAGGTTATCAAGCTCACTTTTTAGCATTGCCTGATGCGTCCATATCCTATCTGAGTAGGTTGCTACGTTAAATGATGCAGTTGCAATCTCTCCGGCTCTCTGTGATAGATCTTCTACGGTATTCCCCAATATGCCAGCCTGTCGTTCTAGCTCTTCTCTTGCCCTGTCTGTCAGTATCTGACCCATGTACTTGTCAAGCTCATCATATCCAGCTACAAGCTCAAGCCCTATATTCGCCTTAAGGAGCTCCAGACGATTAATCTTCATTGTGGCGTTGTACAGCCGCATCTCTTCGTTTGCTTGCGCCGAGAAGTTCTTCTCCCGGACATACCGCTCGGCTTTTCGCTCGTATTCGGTAATGTCTAACTGCGATACACGACGCTTTGCTTCTGCCATCGTGATTCCCTCAGCTTTTGCATATTTGGAATAAAAACCGTTAATCTCCTTCGTGATCTGGTCTTCCATGTATTTAAGGATCTCGTTGACTCTTCTTTCGTATTCCTGTTCGGTCAGCTGATTCCTAGCAAGGTTCTCAGCCTCTCGCTTAGACCAGTAATCGCTACTGGTCAATGCCCTCATCTTTTTCGCCATCTACGACACCTCCAAACATTCTGCTTGTGACTATGTCTTCCTTGCGCTTCTGGTCATCTGCCTGCATCTTAGCGATCTCTTGCGCTACATTATCAACGATAGACAACACGCTCAACTGCGTGTCTTGTGATACAATGCCGTCAAGATCTCGTGCGATCTGTGCTTCTTCTTGTACGTTTGCCGGGAAATTCGGTGTGAAATGCGGATGCACTTTAACCCAATCATCTGCGCGCATTCCGCTTACCGGATTGGAAAAAATCAACTTGTATCTGCGGTTCATGCCAGATGCAAACTTACGTTCTTTTGTCTTTTCCAGATTGCTCATGGCAAGCATCTTATATCGCATTGCGATGCCAGAGCTAGTGCCGAAGTTCTCTTCTGACATATTCGCGACCATGCTTATCTGGAAGATAAGCTTCTCAAGTCTGTCTATCAGATGCTCCTGTGTAGTGTCTCCGTTCGGCTTTTGTAAAAAGTCAACGATAAGCTTCTCGGTGTCTCCCTCGAAGTTAATCACACGATCATCCCGGATATGCTTTACATCATCGTCGCCAAGCTTTGCTCCGAGTATCTTTAAATACGCATCAGCAAAGTAATCTACATCATTCGCCTTTTCGCTGATTGCTTTGTTATAGGCATTAATCATAGATAGCACTGGCTCAAAGATTCCTAGTTGCTCTTCGTTCTCCACATACTCTGTCGCTGGTACTCCATCAAATCCGTGTTTGTGTTCTTCTACACTCCAAACGATTTGCCCTTTTTGAGTAAACCAGCGAACCGAAACGTCGTCCGATATACTTCCGTGCAACACGCCGTGTTTATCCTTGTACAGCCTCACAAAGTATAGCTCTCTCTGCAAAACACTATCATCGTAGATCATAAAAGACTCCATCGGATCAAGGTATGTAATGCCAATGTTCCCGGTCTCATCCACGTAGTACATTTCGTAGCCACGTCCGTAGATGCTGCATATCTTAGCCAATTCGGCGTTCTTGTCGTCCATGTCGTTGTACTGGTCTACGAGCTCTACGTATTTCTCGACTGATTCATTTCCATCATCCACGACCGTCTTCACTGGATGCCCAGCGAAAAAGCCATTCATTGTATCAACAATGTACTTTGCAAAGTTCACGGCAATACGGTTGTCTGGCTTCCATTTCGGCTTGTCTGCTTGATCGAATATTGGGTAATCTGTATTATATGCTCTCTGTAGGTCTTTTAATCTGCACGTAACCTCTTTATCATGCTCTACGATAAACTCCGCTAACTTGGCATCTGTCAGTTCTTCGTTGTCATCTAAGCGGTATATCATTATAGTCCTCCTTTCAGGATACTATTCCTGTTTAATTTAGGTCTGTCCGTCATGCTGCGGATCAGACTGGCTGCGCTATCCGGCGAATCATCATGCTCAGCGTGTTCGCTGTATTCCAGAATCTCATTGATATATTCCGGATCCGTATCTTCCAGCCACCAGATACGTGACCACCATTTTCTTAAGTAGGTGGATATCTTGATATATTTATTCATGCTTTCGTGGTATCCGTGTTTCGGGAGTCCCATGTTCCCAAGTTCTTTAATCAGATATCCCTTATCTGCATTCTTCTCGTTCTCAATCGTTCCGGCTCTGTACAGTGTGTGAAGTGCCTTGATCTCTCCCAGACAGTCATCCACGTGCTTCTCCCAACGCTTCCCAAATCCAATAATTCGACCGTCCGGCAACGTCCTCATAACAGTAAATGCCGTTCCGTCAGAGCCATCATAAGCCGCATCAATATGTGCCACGCCGTTATAGATCAATGTTGGATCAGATACAAACTGCGGATGCTTAAACATCGTGTCGCTATCTGCTATATGTTTGAGCTCGTAGTTAGCAGCAAACAGACTGTCTGTCATGCTGTTTCTCAACCGCTCTAGCGTCCCTCTGTCAATTAATCCTGTGCTGTAGCAGTCGTACCTCTTGACATTCGGCATGAGTGATATGGCATCGTCCTTATGCCACGGCGTTCCAGTGTTGATAAATCGTCCACCGCGGTTCTTAACGTTCTGAAGCTCCATGTATTGCGTTTTTGTCTTCTCGCGCTCTGCCCGGCTAACACGGTCCTTAACATTGACAATGTCATCAGTAACCACAATGTCTGCGTGCTTTCCGGTGATAGATGTTCCGATACCTAGTCCAACTACCTGCGGTACTCCCTTTGTAGATGTATTAAGGTTTGTATCAATCTCGGAAATAGTCTCTCGCTCAAATACCAAGTCTGTGCCGTACAGTGTGTTGACAATATCTCTCAGTGCTCCGCTCCTAAGTATCTTCTGCGACTGTTGGATTACCTCTGTCACGTCATCATCCGTCTTACGGAAAAACATGACGTTCTCCGTCGGTGATATCACTGTGTGGAGTGCGAGGAATAAAGATAAATCTGTTGTCTTATACGACCCACGGTGCGCGAGTAGTGTCTGGTCATCTTTGGAATACAAAAAAGACCTCAACCACTCGTTGTGTAGAGTAGTAAGGTCTTTAAAGCCTACCCAGTGCCCTATCAGATAAGGCTCATCATACAGTAGGTCAAGTATTCTTTTTTTGTCGGCGTTCAAGGTATTCCCTCATTTCTTTGGCCGAGTCGTCTATCGGTGTGCTAACCTCTACAGTCTGGCGGTCACACCATTCGGCGCGCTTACGGTTTTTAAGCCAGAATATCTGCGCCGTTGTATCTGGCACTACCTGCTTCTTCGTGACTTTCTTCTTTGCAAGCATTCCGTTTTCGTCGTATTCCTCAGACACTTCTTCGTATTCGTAACCTAGTGCTCTTTTTAGCAAGGCATTCTCAACCTGTCTGTCAACTACTTCCTTTCCGCGTTTTAAGGCGTTCGATATGTCCGGATACTTATCGCACCATGCATTCAGTGTACTTCTGGATATTCCCATATTCGTAGCAATCTGCTCGTTTATTAGACCATCTCTCGCCCATCCCTCTATCTTGATAAGTCCTTCTTCTGTAATCCAGTCTTCATATTTTTTTGACACCTTATCACCTCCTTGGTGCAAATATCTTTTCATGTTTCTCCAATCTAAAAAAAGACGGTCATCCGTCTTCTGCGTACAATATATAATCCGTTCGCTTTTCCGTGCACAAGAAAAAGCACCCAGCTTGCGCCAAGTGCCTTTCCTTGATAAGTCAGGAGGTTCCCATCAAATGAGAAAAAAACGAACGTTTTGTCTGTCTTTCGACATTACTATTTTTGCACATATAGATGTGCGATTCAATGACATCTTTTTACCACCATTCATTTTCATCCGTCCTGTGATCTGCATGAATGAATATCACCGGCCGTGTTCCGTCAGAGCCATCATTGATGATCTCCATCTCGCCTATGTAATTAAAATCCTCTGCCGTATCCAGGTACACTGTCAGGCTGACTTCGCCGCCCAACACCTCATCCACACGTTGTGACACTGCCTGTTTGAACTCAGCTGTATCCGTGATATCCGGCTTTTCCACCACAATCGGTGTCGGCTCTGGCTGGTCCTGCTGGTCAGCGCATCCGGTTAATGCTAGGGATGCCATCAGGATGGTTAATGCTCTATTGATTCTGTTCATGTATTTGCCCGCCTTCCTCTTTTTGTTTTATACTTCAAGTAGTCGCTTTCACCATATGTTCCCTTGTGCAGTTTTCGCAAAGCAGACCCTAACCCATTTTCAATATCTTTTTTCTGTACGATCATGTGTATCTTCCACTTCGCCAAGAATAGTTATTGCTTGCCCTGTATACATGATAAGCTGCTCAATCTCCTGCTCTGTAAAATAAATGCTACGTCCCATCTATCATACCTCCCTGTATGGTTCCGGTAATGGCATCCAGGCTATTACATCGTCCACTGCATCGTCATCATCGTCTGTCCACTCTATACCATCCCAATAAGCACTAAACGGCTGCATAACGTGTCTGGTCTGCACAATGTAGCCATCGGAATCACCGTAAATCTCTGGCTTCTTCGGAAGTCTCTCACTGCACGGAATCCATCTTCCGAACTCTTCTTTTTGTTTTCCATTCACCCATCCATCTTTCACGTCATCTATTGCTGACTCCAACCCAAGCAAATATGCTTCTTTCTCTTCATCACAGCAAAAGCTCACATCATGTCTTTCCCTTTCTATTTCACCTACTACTTTATCCACATCGTAAGCTGTAGGAACATGCTCGACTGCATCTATTGTCCTAAGTTTCTGCATAACCGTAACATGCTTTAATCTTTGAATTTCTTTAATGACATCATCTTCGTTAATAAGTCTCATCTACTTTTCCTCCACAAGTTCAAACCTATATTTTTGCTTCACATCCGGATATTTGCCGTGATCCACCTCGCTCACGAACATTCCGTAAGGTCTGCTCCATACAGATCCGTCTTCGCATTCATAGACTACGTAAAACTGCCCCGGTGCTTCTGTGTCTTGGCTAATATGTAGAACTTTGACCGTCTGCCCCTTGAAATGTCTGTATACTTGTCCTGCTATAACATTTCGATCGTTATCAACCGGGATTTTCCGCTTAAAATACTTCTCGCATTCCGCAAGATCGCAGTTATTATAGTTAAGTGGACTTTCATCGTCCCATTTTCCCATATCCGATTCTTCTACGTGGATATGCTGATGCACCATGCCGTCAAGGGCGTAGCTGATACCTGCGTATATTTCGCTTAATCTATACAAATCGTCCGGATCCACCAGATATCCGCTGATTTTAAATATCTTCGCCATATTAATTCTTCTCCTCTTCTAACAGTTCAGGATTGTCATAGATATTGCCAATGACTATAACTTTATTTTCCCAATAACCAAGCTCTTTTCTGTATAAACTTTCTTCCGGAAATTCAATGTAAAATCCTTGGTTAGTATCTGTAATACTAAAGCCGGCTGTGTACAATCCGAATTTCACCTCTCCACAAACACCCGCACTATCTTTCACGAAATCTCCCTCAAAGATTTTCTTTCCATTTTTGTCGGTTAATCCTGTATACTGGCAAATGGTATTTCCATCAACCAGAAATTCACCCTCAAGGCTTTTATCATAGATATAATTCTCGTCACTAAGATAGCCATGCACCCATGTTCCATTAAGATGCTCGTTACTATCCATTGCATGGATATGTTTTGCTCTAAAAAGTATTTCTCTACTCATAACTATCCACTACCTCCAACTTCTTCAAATCATCAATCTTCCACGGTTCATCATCTGACCATTTGACCATCGGGAAATCAATATCCAGTCTTGCAAGGCTTTTACAATCATCGTCTGCTCCCCAGCAGGCACAGTCAAGAAGCTTTTTCGATATAGATATATATGCGTATAGTTTTCCATCGTTATCTCTTGCAACACATTTATACCCTTTAAGATAATCCAGAAACGCCCTGTCTTTCTTTGATATCTTCGGCTGTTCAATATATTCTGCCATCGCCCATTTATACAGCGCATCATCTCCACAGTTCCCCTCGTTATTGCGCACGCAATCCTCACATCTGAGTGATTTGTCAGCACATTCACACGGCTTTCCGGTTGCCTTGCGTACTGCCATCCTATCGTTTACCGAACACGCAAACCCTAATATCTCTTTTGCGTATTTCTCTATATTTTTCATATCATTCCACCTCAATTCCTATATCTTCTTTCAGCATTGTCTCAATATCTTCCAGACTGATATAACCTCTGTTGTAAGAGTCCAAAATATCCTGAAACTTGTCCACAAACCGCCCAACACGCTTTTCTCCAAAGTCAAACGCCTGATTCAGTGCCAGACACCCGATCATCATGAACAGCTTATGAGATGCGACTATCAAATTGTCAGCATCACGGCGGTTTAATACCTTATTCCGTTTATACGCCTGTTGTTTGTTATTAAAGTACTTCATCTTCGCTCCTATCCTCATTAAATGGGCAGTCAGCACAATTGCTAACTAAGTTCCCGTTTTCGTCTACTCTGTAATCGTCACCATGCGCTCCGCATTCATAGCAGTAGTCATCATATACGCTATCCATCCTGTCCGATCTCCTCTCTTATCTTTTCCGCAATTGCTTCTATCACATTGACCGTAACTCCATTGCCAGCCTGCTTGTATAGCTGACTATCAGAGTTCACGAACTGCGCTTTTTCAAAATAATCATCTGTCCATCCTTGCAGTCTAAAGCATTCTTTCGGAGTTAGTTTTCTGATTGCTATGTAACACTGATATTTTTCATACCAGACTGCATATACGGTCAATTCTTCCGACACTTGAACGAATATCCCCTGATTGCAACTTGTGTCTAATGTGTTTGCAATTTCTCGTCCTACTCTGCATTCTGCATATTCTTGTTTTGTTGCTTCTTTAACCTTGATTGCAACTCCGTGCCTGTCCTGTCCTGTTAGTGTGAACATCGGTTCTTCATCGTCTTTGAATCGTCTCCCGTTTTGTCTTTTTTCAGCACGATCAGGAGTAAGAACAGGAATTGCAATCTTATTCCCCTCTCCTTTATTTGTTGTTAGGCTCGGACTCACACCGTTTGAATCATATACATTTTCGTTCATCCCTTTACCTGATGGATTAACATTGCACACAATACCAACACTTCTAGGTTCTTTGTAATCCCTACTTGTCAGTGTCGGGCATATTCCTTCATACTCTCTCGCTTTTCCATCTTGTCCAATATAGCTTGTGTCAAAAATAATCGGAACTTTTGGTTCTGTATTCCCCCCAGGTTTTGTACTTATAGTCGGAGCAAGTCCTTCGCTGCTATATACTCTATCCCTCTGTGAATTTCTCCCGTTCAGACAGCCGAACAAATTTAATGAAACACTATTTTCTCCGTTTGATCTTTCGACAGGAAATACTTCTGTGTAACCTCTGCTTCTAAGATGTCCGATAAGGAAGCACCTTTCTCTGTTTTGTGGCACTCCGAAATCTTTAGAGTTGAGCACTTGCCATTCTGCATCATACCCCCCCTGCTCCATTTCAATGAGCAGTCTGGCGAAATCCCATCCTCCATTAACACTAAGCAAATTCTTAACGTTCTCAATGAAAAG
>ENA-UPSY01000750-UPSY01000750.1-human-gut-metagenome-genome-assembly--contig:-NODE-750-length-37649-cov-68.715772_pt1 | contig 37649 bp, 27 predicted proteins | sample MGYA00250044_ERZ773365 | MGnify/ENA primary metagenome ERZ773365 (study PRJEB29103, sample SAMN06111932) | human gut metagenome | biome: human gut; feature: ankylosing spondylitis patient; material... | reverse complement strand
ATCGCCGAGGCCGGCTTCGACCCGCAGGGGCGAACCAGCGAAGATCTGCTCGACCTCGCCGAGTCCCGCGTCTTTAAAATCGCTGAAAGCCGGGCCAATAAAGACGAAGGGCCGAAAAACATCGCCGATGTCCTCGACGCCACCGTCGCCCGTATCGAACAGCTGTTCCAGCAGCCCCACGACGGCGTTACCGGGGTCAACACCGGCTACGACGACCTCAACAAAAAGACCGCCGGCCTGCAGCCGTCGGATCTGATTATCGTCGCCGCCCGTCCGTCGATGGGTAAAACGACCTTCGCCATGAACCTCGTGGAAAACGCAGCGATGCTGCAGGACAAGCCGGTACTCATCTTCAGTCTCGAGATGCCCTCGGAACAGATCATGATGCGTTCTCTGGCCTCGCTGTCGCGCGTCGATCAGACCCGCATTCGTACCGGTCAGCTGGACGATGAGGACTGGGCGCGGATCTCCGGCACCATGGGCATTCTGCTGGAAAAACGTAACATCTATATCGATGACTCCTCCGGCCTGACGCCGACGGAAGTGCGTTCCCGCGCGCGGCGTATCGCTCGCGAGCACGGCGGCATCGGGCTGATTATGATCGACTACCTGCAGCTGATGCGCGTGCCGTCGCTCTCCGACAACCGTACCCTCGAGATCGCCGAAATCTCCCGCTCGCTGAAGGCGCTGGCCAAAGAGCTGCAGGTGCCGGTGGTGGCGCTGTCGCAGCTGAACCGCTCGCTGGAGCAACGTGCCGATAAACGCCCGGTCAACTCCGACCTGCGTGAGTCCGGCTCTATCGAACAGGATGCCGACTTAATCATGTTCATTTACCGTGATGAGGTCTATCACGAGAACAGCGATCTGAAGGGCATCGCGGAAATTATCATTGGTAAACAACGTAACGGCCCGATCGGCACCGTGCGACTGACCTTCAACGGCCAGTGGTCGCGTTTCGATAATTATGCTGGCCCTCAGTATGATGATGAGTAATCCTTCCTCCTTCTTTAATTAAGGAATTCAAATGCAAGCGGCAACTGTAGTTATCAACCGCCGCGCTCTGCGACACAACCTGCAACGTCTGCGTGAACTGGCGCCTGCCAGCAAACTGGTTGCGGTGGTGAAAGCGAACGCCTACGGACACGGTCTTCTTGAGACCGCGCGAACGCTGACCGACGCCGACGCTTTTGGCGTCGCCCGCCTGGAAGAGGCGCTGCGCCTGCGAGCGGGGGGGATCGCCCAGCCGATCCTCCTGCTGGAAGGCTTTTTTGCGGCGGAAGACCTGGCTGTGATCGCCGCTCAGCGTCTGCATACGGCGGTGCATAGCCCCGAACAGCTGGCGGCGCTGGAGCAAGCCGACCTCCCCGAGCCGGTAACCGTGTGGATGAAACTGGATACCGGTATGCATCGCTTAGGGGTGCGCCCGGAGGAAGCTGAGGCGTTTTATCAGCGTCTGAGCCAGTGCAAAAACGTCCGCCAGCCGGTCAACGTGGTGAGCCACTTCGCCCGCGCCGATGAGCCGACCTGCGGCGCCACCGAACGGCAGCTGGATATCTTCACCACCTTTACCGAAGGCAAGCCGGGATGGCGCTCTATTGCCGCCTCGGGTGGCATCCTGCTGTGGCCGCAGTCGCATTATGACTGGGTGCGTCCGGGCATTATCCTGTATGGCGTGTCGCCGCTGGACGATCGCTCCACCGGGAAAGATTTTGGCTGTCAGCCGGTGATGACCCTGACGTCCAGCCTGATTGCCGTGCGCGAGCATAAAGCAGGGGAGCCCGTCGGCTACGGCGGCACCTGGATCAGCGAACGCGACACTCGGCTCGGCGTGGTCGCGATGGGCTATGGCGACGGTTATCCGCGCGCCGCGCCGTCGGGCACCCCAGTGCTGGTCAATGGCCGCGAAGTGCCGATTGTCGGCCGGGTGGCGATGGATATGATCTGTGTTGACCTCGGCCCGCAGGCCGAGGATAAAGCCGGCGACGCGGTGGTGCTGTGGGGAGAGGGACTCCCGGTAGAGCGCATCGCCGAGATAACGAAAGTGAGCGCTTACGAACTTATTACGCGACTGACCTCCCGCGTCGCTATGAAATACCTCGACTGAGCCTCGTTCGTACCGGATAGCTCAGACGCTGGTCCGGTACGCAATCGGTATAGCCGCAGACAAAAAAGCGGTTTATACCGCTGCGCAGTCACTTTCCCCTCAACATCCTCTCGACCTGCCGTCATATCCGGTTTATTGTGTAAGAACCTGCCCTATGTAAACCTGGAGATACATCGCGTGTTTCAAAAAGTTGACGCCTACGCCGGCGACCCAATTCTTTCTCTGATGGAACGCTTCAAAGAAGACCCGCGAAGCGACAAAGTCAACCTGAGTATCGGGCTATATTACAACGATGACGGCATTATCCCGCAGCTACAGGCGGTGGCGGAAGCGGAAGCGCGCCTGAACGCCGAGCCGCACGGCGCCTCACTGTATCTGCCGATGGAAGGGCTGAGCGGCTACCGCCAGGTGATTGCCCCGCTGCTGTTTGGCGCAGAGCATACCGCGCTTAAGCAAAACCGCATCGCCTCCATTCAGACGGTCGGCGGTTCGGGCGCGCTGAAGGTCGGGGCCGACTTCCTCAAACGCTACTTTCCTGAGTCTCATGTCTGGGTCAGTGACCCGACCTGGGAAAACCACATCGCCATATTTGAAGGGGCTGGCTTCGAAGTAAGTACTTACCCCTGGTTTGATAAAGCCACCAACGGCGTGCGCTTTGAAGCGCTGCTGGCGACGCTGCAAACGCTGCCGGCGCGCGACATTGTGCTGCTGCACCCCTGCTGCCACAACCCGACCGGCGCCGACCTGACGCCGGAACAGTGGGATCGTGTGGTGGAGATCCTGAAAGCGCGTCAGCTGATCCCGTTCCTCGACATTGCCTACCAGGGCTTTGGCGCAGGGCTGGAAGAGGATGCCTACGCCATTCGCGCCATCGCCAGCGCCGGGATGCCGATGCTGGTCAGCAACTCTTTCTCCAAAATTTTCTCCCTGTACGGGGAGCGCGTCGGCGGCCTGTCGGTGGTCTGTGAAGACAGTGAAACCGCAGGCCGCGTGCTGGGCCAGCTGAAGGCCACCGTGCGCCGCAACTACTCCAGCCCGCCGAGCTTTGGCGCGCAGGTGGTGGCGACGGTGCTGAACGATGCCGGGCTGAAAGCCACCTGGCAGGCGGAAGTGGACGCCATGCGCGCGCATATCCTGACCATGCGTCAGGCGCTGGTCGACGCGCTGCAGCAGGTTGCTCCGGGCAGCAAAGTGGATTATCTGCTCAAGCAGCGCGGGATGTTCAGCTACACCGGCTTCAGCGCGGCGCAGGTGGATCGCCTGCGCGACGAGTTTGGCGTCTACCTGATTGCCAGCGGACGTATGTGCGTGGCGGGGTTAAACTCACGTAATGTTCAGCAGGTAGCGAAAGCCTTTGCCGCGGTAATGTAAGCCGCTCTCCAGCAGGTTGTCTCTGCCGGTCAACGGGCAGGGGCAACCCCCTCTGATTGTGATCATCCTCTTTTTCTATGACATCTGCGCGAAAAAGGCTTTTCATCCCTGCCGCCTGCGGGTAAGGTCGGGACGTTACTAAGCATGCACATTATTGAAAACAATAATGATTGATAGATTTAGGGATAAATATGCGCAAACTTACTCTCGCCCTTGCGGCGGCCTCTCTCCTGTTCACGCTGAACAGCGCCGTCGTGGCGCGCGCCTCCACGCCGCAGCCGCTCTGGGTCGGCACCAACGTGGCCCAGCTGGCCGAGCAGGCGCCGATCCACTGGGTTTCGGTGGCGCAAATTGAGAACAGCCTGCTGGGGCGCCCGCCGATGGCCGTCGGTTTTGATATCGATGACACCGTCCTCTTCTCCAGTCCCGGTTTCTGGCGCGGGCAAAAAACCTTCTCCCCCGGCAGTGAGGATTACCTGAAAAACCCGCAGTTCTGGGAAAAAATGAACAACGGCTGGGACGAATTCAGCATGCCAAAAGAGGTGGCGCGCCAGCTGATTGCCATGCATGTGAAGCGTGGCGACAGCATCTGGTTCGTCACCGGCCGCAGTCAGACCAAAACAGAAACCGTTTCTAAAACCCTGCAGGATGATTTCCTCATCCCGGCCGCCAATATGAACCCGGTGATTTTCGCTGGCGATAAGCCGGGTCAGAACACCAAGACCCAGTGGCTGCAGGCGAAGCAGATAAAGGTTTTCTATGGCGACTCGGATAACGACATTACCGCTGCCCGCGAGGCGGGCGCCCGCGGGATCCGCGTGCTGCGCGCCGCCAACTCCTCCTACAAGCCGCTGCCGATGGCCGGCGCGCTGGGTGAAGAAGTGATCGTCAATTCCGAATACTGATGGGCGCCTAAACGGGATAAACGGCAGCGGTGACGCTGCCGTTTTTTTATGCAAAATCCGGGGTGGAAGGTTTTACCTTTTCACGTATTGCTGCACACTTAGAGGGATTCATTCGCAAAAAGGAGTCGATGATGTGGTATCAGCAAACCCTGACGCTTGGGCCCAAATCCCGTGGTTTTCATCTGGTCACCGACGAAATCCTCGGCCAGATCCGCGGGCTGTCCGGGATGAAGGTCGGCCTGCTACACCTCCTGCTCCAGCATACTTCCGCTTCCCTGACGCTCAACGAAAACTGCGATCCCACCGTCCGGTATGACATGGAGCAGTATTTTCTCAACGCCGTGCCGGACAATGCGCCGTACGAACATGATTATGAAGGCCCTGACGATATGCCGTCGCACATCAAATCATCGATGCTTGGCGTGTCGCTGATGCTGCCGGTCGAGGACGGACGCGTCAGGCTGGGGACCTGGCAGGGCATCTGGCTGGGGGAGCATCGGATACACGGCGGTTCGCGGCACATCGTTGCGACGCTCATGGGGGAATAAAAGATGACAATTTCGGAGTTATTGCAGTACTGCATGGCGAAGCCGGGAGCAGAGCAGAGCGTCCACAGCGACTGGAAAGCCACGCAAATTAAGGTCTCGGACGTGCTGTTTGCCATGGTGAAGGAGGTCGAAGACCAGCGGCCGGCGGTTGCGTTGAAGGCGAGTCCGGAGCTGGCGGAGCTCCTGCGGCAGCAGCATCGCGACGTCCGGCCCAGCAAGCATCTCAATAAAGCGCACTGGAGCACCGTCTTTCTGGATGGCTCGCTGCCGGATTCGCAAATCTACTACCTGGTCGATGCGTCTTACCAGCAGGCGGTGAAAATGCTGCCGGAGCCGGTCCGGCAGCAGCTTTCCCGCTAATTATTTCAGCATCGGCTTCAGGAAGCGCGCGGTGTGCGAGGCTTCGCACTCAGCGACGGTTTCCGGCGTACCGGAAACCAGAATTTCGCCGCCGCCGCTGCCGCCTTCCGGGCCGAGATCGACAATCCAGTCGGCAGTTTTTATCACGTCGAGGTTGTGCTCAATCACCACGATGGTATTGCCCTGATCGCGCAGCTGGTGCAACACTTCCAGCAGCTGCTGGATATCGGCGAAGTGCAGACCGGTGGTTGGCTCATCGAGGATATACAGCGTCTGGCCGGTACCGCGCTTGGACAGCTCGCGCGCCAGCTTCACGCGCTGCGCCTCGCCGCCGGACAGCGTCGTCGCCGACTGGCCGAGACGGATATAGGTCAGGCCGACATCCATCAGGGTTTGCAGCTTACGCGCCAGCGCCGGTACGGCATCAAAGAACTCGCGCGCTTCTTCAATGGTCATATCCAGCACTTCGTGGATGGTTTTGCCTTTGTACTTAATCTCCAGCGTTTCGCGGTTATAACGCTTACCTTTGCACTGGTCGCACGGTACGTAGATATCCGGCAGGAAGTGCATTTCGACCTTGATCACTCCGTCGCCCTGGCAGGCTTCGCAGCGACCGCCGCGGACGTTAAAACTGAAACGACCCGGCGTATAGCCGCGGGAACGTGATTCCGGCACCCCGGCGAAGAGCTCGCGCACCGGCGTAAACACCCCGGTATAGGTCGCGGGGTTGGAGCGCGGCGTACGGCCGATCGGGCTCTGGTCGATATCGATGACTTTATCGAAGTGCTCCAGCCCCTGAATATCTCGATACGGCGCCGGTTCGGCGATGGTCGCCCCGTTAAGCTGACGCTGGGCAATCGGGAACAGGGTATCGTTGATCAGCGTTGATTTACCCGAGCCGGAGACGCCGGTAATGCAGGTAAACAGGCCCACCGGCAGAGTCAGCGTCACGTCTTTCAGGTTGTTGCCGCGCGCGCCGGTCAGTTTGAGGACTTTCTCCGGATCGGCGGGCACGCGCTGCTTCGGCACTTCAATTTTGCGCTTGCCGCTCATGAACTGGCCGGTCAGGGATTCCGGGACGGCCATAATGGCCTCCAGCGGCCCTTCCGCCACCACCTGGCCGCCGTGGACCCCGGCCCCAGGGCCGATATCGATCACATGGTCGGCGGCGCGAATGGCGTCTTCGTCATGCTCAACGACGATCACCGTGTTGCCCAAATTACGCAGGTGGATCAGGGTCCCGAGCAGGCGCTCGTTATCGCGCTGGTGCAGGCCGATGGAGGGCTCATCCAGGACGTACATCACGCCAACCAGTCCGGCGCCAATCTGGCTCGCCAGACGGATACGCTGGGCCTCGCCGCCGGAGAGCGTTTCCGCCGAACGGGAGAGCGTCAGGTAGTTGAGGCCGACGTTGACGAGGAACTTCAGGCGATCGCCAATCTCTTTCAGCACTTTTTCGGCGATTTTCGCCCGCTGGCCGGAGAGTTTCAGATTGTTGAAGAAGTCCATCGCGTGGCCGATGCTCATATCGGAAATGGTCGGCAGCGGGGTGTTTTCCACAAACACGTGGCGCGCCTCGCGGCGCAGACGCGTACCGTCGCAGCTGGCGCACGGGCGATTGCTGATGAACTTCGCCAGCTCTTCGCGCACCGCGCTGGATTCCGTCTCTTTGTAGCGGCGCTCCATGTTATGCAGCACGCCTTCGAACGGATGGCGGCGTACCGAGGTGTCGCCGCGGTCGTTCATGTATTTGAATTCAATATTCTCTTTACCGGAACCGTACAGGACCACTTTCTGCACGCTGGCGCTGAGAGTGCCCCACGGCGCTTCGACGTCGAACTTGTAGTGCTCCGCCAGCGACTTCAGCATCTGGAAGTAGTAGAAGTTACGCCGATCCCAGCCGCGGATGGCGCCGCCCGCCAGCGACAGCTCCGGATTTTGCACCACGCGATCGGGGTCGAAATATTGCTGCACGCCGAGGCCGTCGCAGGTCGGGCAGGCGCCCGCCGGGTTGTTGAAGGAGAACAGGCGCGGCTCCAGCTCGCGCATGCTGTAGCCGCAGATCGGGCAGGCGAAGTTGGCGGAAAACAGCAGTTCTTCCGCTTTCTCATCATCCATATTGGCCACGATGGCGGTACCGCCGGAGAGCTCCAGCGCGGTTTCAAACGACTCGGCCAGACGTTGCGCCAGATCGTCGCGGACCTTGAAGCGGTCGATCACCACCTCAATGGTGTGTTTCTTCTGCAGCTCCAGCTTCGGCGGATCCGAGAGATCGCAGACTTCGCCGTCGATCCGTGCGCGGATATAGCCCTGGCTGGCGAGGTTTTCCAGGGTTTTGGTGTGCTCGCCCTTACGCTCTTTAATAATGGGCGCCAGCAGCATCAGACGCAGGCCTTCCGGCTGGGCGAGGACGTTATCGACCATCTGGCTGACGGTCTGCGCCGCCAGCGGCACGTCGTGGTCCGGACAGCGCGGCTCGCCGACGCGGGCGTACAGCAGACGCAGGTAGTCGTGAATTTCGGTAATAGTACCCACCGTCGAGCGGGGGTTGTGAGAGGTTGATTTCTGTTCGATGGAAATCGCCGGCGACAGCCCTTCGATATGGTCGACGTCCGGCTTCTCCATCAGCGACAGGAACTGTCGCGCATAGGCGGAGAGCGATTCGACGTAGCGACGCTGGCCTTCGGCATACAGGGTGTCGAAAGCCAGTGAAGATTTGCCAGACCCGGAAAGCCCGGTGACGACAATGAGTTTGTCGCGCGGGATAACGAGGTTGATGTTTTTGAGATTATGGGTGCGGGCGCCCCGAACTTCGATCTTATCCATTCACCTTTCCCGGTAGGTAGATACACGGATTGCCTGGTTTGCTTGAAGGACAAACGGCAGAAACGGCTAATTATGACACAATTTAACCTGTCTGGATATACAGTATTGGAATGGCGCTGCGGGAAGCGTGTGAAAATTTGCATAGCGGCGGCATGTTTTCTGGAATTGGCTTAGCAGCTATCAAATTGTCCCTTTGTGGTGTTAGAATTCCCGGTTTACACTTATACAAAACGTATTATTCAGGAGATTCGATCATGGCCAGCAGAGGCGTAAACAAGGTGATTCTCGTCGGTAATCTGGGGCAGGACCCGGAAGTACGCTACATGCCAAGTGGCGGCGCAGTCGCCAACTTCACGCTGGCAACTTCCGAATCCTGGCGTGACAAGCAGACCGGCGAAATGAAAGAGCAGACTGAATGGCACCGCGTTGTGCTGTTCGGCAAACTGGCGGAAGTCGCTGGTGAGTACCTGCGTAAAGGCTCTCAGGTGTACATTGAGGGCCAGCTGCGTACCCGCAAGTGGACCGATCAATCCGGTCAGGACAAATACACCACTGAAGTGGTGGTGAACGTTGGCGGCACCATGCAGATGCTGGGCGGCCGTCAGGGCGGCGGCGCACCGGCAGGCGGCGGCCAGCAGCAGGGCGGTTGGGGTCAGCCTCAGCAGCCGCAGGGCGGCAACCAGTTCAGCGGCGGCGCGCAGTCCCGTCCGCAGCAGCAGGCTCCGGCAGCGCCTTCCAACGAACCGCCGATGGACTTCGACGACGATATTCCGTTCTAAGGCTTGCCTTAGACGCAATATCCGCGTAGTTAAAACAGAAAGCCCCGGTTTCGCCGGGGCTTTTTTTATGATTATTCCACCACCGCCTCAGGAGTCGTTTTGACCACTGATCGCGGATCGCGAGCGCTTCAGGCCGCGGGCACCTGAGCGGTTGCGGGCGTCGCCACGCCTGGCTGCGGTGCGGCGGGCTGTGTCGCTGGCCTTTGCCGCGGCGCGGCCGTCGCTTTCTGTTTGCGGGCCATGTCATCGACGATCAGCCGATAGGCGATGTAATACTTATAGATATTGCTGACGTAGGTCACCGTTTCCGCGCCGATTTTTTCTGCCGCCAGATTTTCGACATTACCGAACCAGACGTTTGGATCAAACCCGCGCTGTTTGGTCATGGTGCGCAGGCGGGCGATACGCGCTGGACCGGCGTTGTAGGAAGCAAAGGTAAATAGCGCTTTATCCAGCCGGGTCATGGGCTCATCAGCATAGTATCGATCTATCATCCAGCGCATATATTTCACGCCAGCATGAATGTTGGGATCCAGCTGTTTAATATCGCCCACCTTCAGCTCTCTTCCGGTGCTGGGCATCACCTGCATCACCCCGACGGCGCCGACGTGGCTTCGAACCGACTGGTTCAGCCGCGACTCCTGGTATCCCTGGGCCGCCATCAGCAGCCAGTCGACATCGTAGCGATCGCCATATTTGCGGAAGACGTCCACCATGGCGAGGAACTTGCGCCGTTCCTGACTCGCTGCGGCATTTTTGACATATTTAGCGTTTTTCAGGTAACGCAGCAGGAGAGTATTGCCCAGCGTGGTGCCCTGACGATTCTTTTTCACAAAGTTGTTCAGCAGCGCCAGCAGCTGCGGACTGTCCTGGCGTACCGCCCACGCAATGTTGCCGCCGTCACGCAGCACCACGTTGTCATGGACCTGGATTTTCGGAAACACCTGTTTCCAGAAAACAGCTTTATGCTGATCGACGACGATCAACGGCACCAGCCCGGCGTTGAGCATTTCCAGCAGATCTTCATCCTCCAGCGCTTCCGGCGCCGCTTCCAGGGTAACCGGCGGTCTTGACTCACTGGCAAATCGGGCGTTCAGCGCTTGCAGACTGTCGTAATAGCTGGAGGAGCGGCGAACAAAGACCGTTTGACCGGAGAGCTGCTCCAGGCTGTCGACCTTTGACGACGCCGGGCCGGAGATCAGCAACTCTTTGACGCCGCTGTAGAGCGGCTGAGCGAAAGCGGCCTGGGCTTCCCGCGACGAAGTGATGGTCAGGTTGGCGGCGACGATATCCCCTTTACCTTCGTTGAGCGCGGTGAAGAGATTATCCCGGCTGACCGGCACGAAAACGATATGCAGCTTCAGGTGGCGCTGTTTCAGCTTTTTATCTTTCGCCAGCTGTTTATTCAGATCGTTTTCCAGCGCCATGAAAATGTCGTGCGTCGCTCCGCGTTGGGTTCCCTTATCAATAAAAAAGAAGGTTTTGCTGTAGGTGGTTAATACCCGGATGGTGCGCCGATCAAGCATGCCAGGCAGATCGCCTTTCCACGGCTGCAGCATGTCGTCGATATGGATCGACAGCGTGTTGTCTTCGGTTGCCACCGGCGGCGCTTTTTCCGCCTCCGCCGCAAGCAGGATAGGGGCGAATAACAGCATCGCGAGGCAGGTGAGCCAGGCGATAAACAGGCGTGATAGCAAGTTGGCGTTCATGGAGGAACACTCCGCAGGGGGATGTGTTTATTTTAGCAGAACGGCCGCCGTTAGCCGGGCACGACAAGGGCGTAAAAAACATAACGATGCTGACAAATCATTTTCTCCCATTTTATCGCTTACTATTAATGTGCTTTTATCTTTACTTTAACTATGGAGATAATATGGCGGAAATGTGTTTTTTTAATGATAAATAGAAAGTAATGATAATGTTTTTATTTTATGCTTCCTCATCTGTTTTGTATTAACCTTTTGATTATTAGTGTTTATTTTATTTTTATCCGATATTGATCATTATCACCTTGATAATGAATCTCATTTTTATTACCGTAGCACAGCACATTACTCTTATTATTCGCTGTCTGGATTACGCTATCAAAGAATAGCGCGAAGCGCTTTTTCTCTAATGATGAAACAGGGCACTTAATTTTATTATGCCTCATGCTGTTTTCTTATTCCCATGACTATCGGGAAGGGGCTGACCTACGCCAAAATCTGGCGAGGCGCTGAGGCGAGTATTTTATCCCCTTGTTTTTTCAATTGGGGAAGGCGTTATGCCCGACAGCAACAGAAAACAGGGCATATTCTATGAAATACACGTCTCACTTCCCGCTGGGGATCGTCATTCCTTTGCTCGCCTGTAGCGTGCAGCTGCAGGCGGCAGAGAATATTACTGAACAATCGACTCGTGACGAGAGCACCCCAACGGCCGAAAACCAGGAGGAAACGATGGTGGTGACCGCTGCCAGGCAGAACCTGCAGGCACCGGGCGTGTCGACCATTACCGCAGAGGAGATTCGCAAACATCCCCCCGCCCGCGATGTGTCGGAGTTAATTCGCACGCAACCCGGGGTCAACCTGACCGGTAACTCCACTAGCGGTCAGCGCGGCAACAACCGGCAAATTGATATCCGTGGCATGGGGCCAGAGAATACGCTGGTGCTGGTCGATGGAAAACCGGTCACCAGCCGTAACTCGGTACGATATGGCTGGCGCGGCGATCGTGATTCCCGTGGCGATACCAACTGGGTGCCGGCAGAGATGATCGATCATATCGATGTGATCCGCGGCCCGGCGGCGGCGCGCTATGGTAATGGCGCGATGGGCGGGGTCGTCAACATCGTAACCAAACCGACCACGCCTGAATGGCATGGGTCGTGGAATACCTATATCAATGCTCCGCAGCACCGTAAAGAAGGGTCGACGAAACGTACCAACTTTAGCCTCAATGGTCCGCTGTCAGACAGTGTTAGCTTCAATCTCTGGGGTAATCTGAGTAAAACCCAGGCCGATGCTCAGGACATTAACGCCGGGCATGAAGCTGAGCGTACCGGTTCCTACGCAGGCTCTTATCCAGCCGGACGTGAAGGGGTAGTGAACAAAGATATTCACAGTAAGCTGCGCTGGGAATTCGCCCCGATGCAGGCCCTGGAGTTTGAGGCCGGCTACAGCCGCCAGGGCAACCTCTATGCCGGCGACACACAAAACACCAATACCAGTACGCTGGTGAAGAGTATGTACGGGAAAGAGACTAACCGTCTCTACCGGCAAACTTACGGCGTAACATGGACCGGCGGCTGGGATAATGGCGTGACCAGCAACAGCTATGCCCAGTACGAACACACCCGCAACTCGCGAATGAATGAAGGGCTGGCGGGCGGTACGGAAGGGATCTTCTCCAGTAACGAGTTTTCAGATATCGATCTGGCCGATGTTCTGCTACATAGCGAAGTGAATATTCCGTTTACGCTGGGGGTCGATCAGAATCTGACGCTGGGCACCGAATGGAACCAGCAGCGGATGAAAGACGGCGTGTCGACAGCCCAGGCGCTCTCTTACGGGGCGATCGACGGTGTATCGGCTACCGATCGTAGCCCGTACTCCAGCGCTGAGATTTTCTCGCTGTTTACCGAAGATAATATGGCGCTAACGGACAGTACCATGCTGACACCCGCTCTGCGCTTCGATCACCACAGCATCGTCGGTAATAACTGGAGCCCGTCGCTGAATCTGTCCCAGGAACTGACGGATGACTGGACGCTTAAGCTGGGCATTGCCCGCGCTTACAAGGCGCCTAACCTCTACCAGTTGAACCCGAACTATATTCTCTACAGCAATGGTCAAGGCTGTTACGCCAGTAGTTCCGCCTGCTATCTGATGGGAAATAGCGACCTGAAAGCGGAGACCAGCGTCAATAAAGAGATCGGTATTGAGTACAAGCATGATGGCTATCAGGCGGGAATTACCTGGTTCCGTAACGACTATCACAACAAGATTGAGTCAGGGTATGCGGCGGTGGGCACTGCCAGCAACGGTACCACCAATATCTATCAGTGGGAAAACGTACCAAAAGCGTTAGTGGAAGGCCTGGAAGGAACGCTGAATCTTCCAGTGGGGGAGACGGTTAACTGGAGCAATAACCTGACATGGATGCTGCAGAGCAAGAATAAGACGACAGGCGACCGGCTGTCAGTGATCCCGCAGTTTACCCTGAACTCGACTTTGAGCTGGCAGGTTCGTGAAGATCTCTCTCTGCAGAGCACCTTTACCTGGTATGGCCGTCAGAAACCAAAACGCTTTAATTATAAGGGCGAGGCGGTCAGCGGCAGCGAACTAAACGAAGTCAGCCCATACAGCATTGTCGGCCTCAGCGCGACCTGGGATGTGAACAAAAATCTGAGCTTCACCAGTGGGATAGATAACCTGTTTGATATCCGCCACTATCGGGCAGGGAATGCGCAAACGACTGGAAACGCGACGACGGGGGCTTACCTTTACGGTGCGGGTGCTGAGACCTATAACGAGTCGGGGCGAACCTTCTTTATGAGCGTAAATACTCATTTCTAATGGTGCTGATGAGAATGAAACCGGGTGCAGCGCGGCCCGGTTTTTTTATTTCAGATAAAAGTGGTGGAAGCGGTTATAAATGGTGACAAAATCTTCACGCCCTCTACATTATTAGCTCAAAATATCCTTTTATACTGATTTCCGTCGCGCAAGGTCGTTGATCCCGACCGGGCTCGATAATAGCATCCTGCTATTTCCCTTCTGCAATACCCCCCTGTCCCCCTTCCATTCCCAACCGCAGCGATGCGGAGGAGGGGGACCTTCCTTATTTTTGTCGCGTGACCCGGTGACGATATTGGGTGGGTGTGAGCGCATGATATTTTTTGAAGGTACGATTAAACGCACTGAGATCGTCATAACCAACCATAATACAAATATCGACAATACGGTAACCAGGCGTCGTCAGCAATAAACGGCGACAGAGCGACATACGCTGTTGACGGATATATTCCATCGGCGAACGATCAAAATAATAACGGAAGAGCCGAAATAGATGCCAGGGAGAATAACCAGAGATATCGCTCAGATCATCGACGGTTAGTTTCTTATCCAGATTATTATCGATCCAAAGGATCAGGTCGTTTAGTACCGATTGCTGGAGCGTTTTGCTACGCATGATTGAGGCCAATCCCAAAAACGAATGGCTCCTCAATGAGGAGCCCCGGGTTTATTGAACGGTGAGCTCGCCACGGCGAACCTGATAATTTTTTTGGTTATCAGGGCCAATATAGTCGCTGGCGGGTTTTGCCACCTGCAGATGACCAAACGCGGTTGATTGCTCTGCATGATAATTTTCGCCGTCATTCACGTCGCCGCTCCCGTTATAACGGGCAATAGCTGGGAAGGGATACACCGGACGCGTTGCGATAACGGCTGGAGTGGCGTCAGCGTAAGGCTGACTGATTTTCTGCACGCCGTGAAACTGCGTTTGCGCATCTGGTTTTTCTGTCATCGGCGGCAGCCTGGCGGCGGCTGACGCCCGTTTTCCGGCCATAAGCTCTTGCGGCGCGATGCCTTCCTCGGTCCAGCGCATCAGCGGGGTAAGGAGATCAATTTGATCGTAACCTTCGCCATTACCGCAATGTGCTACCCCAGGCAGCAGGAATAACCGCAGGAAGGTATCCGTTGCGGCATGGCCCATCTCTGCTTCTACGCCGCGGTAATAGGCGATAGAAAAGGCTGGGCTGACGGAGTCATCGGCCAGACCGTGCCACAGGATAAGCTTGCCGCCGCGCTGTTGATAGGCATGAAGATTGGTATTTGCCGCGTTATAGAGCGGTGCCAGTTGAGCGACGGCGTCAAAATTCTGCTGATTAAGTGGGAAATCCCGCATCGAATGGATCTTCTGTTTTCCTCCCGGCAGGAGCACGGATTGCAGAGCCGGTAGTACCATCATTTCCGACATTGAGTGGCCGGTCGGCATCTCCGGCACCGGCCAGCGTAGCTCGGAGCCCAGCGGAAGACCGCCAGCGACGAACTGGGCGCTGTGGCTGTCGTAAGCGCCGCGGTAGAGCTTTTTCACTACCTCAATCTCTTCCTGTGTCAGGCAGGCGGAACGGTCCTGAGCGTTGGCAGGACAGCGGGGGAGCCAAGTCTCAGAGAACTGACAGGCATACGGGTTTTGCAGGATGCCGTCCTGCACGCCGGAAAGCGTCGGGCAGTGAGCCAGTATGGCCTGGTGAATCAAAGGTAAGCGATCTTTCAACAAGACAGCGGTACCGTCGGGACGCTGATTGGCGGCCACATTCCAGCCGTGGAAGAAGGAATTCTGAAACTGGAAAAAGGCCGCAGGCGCGCCAGCGCTGATACCGTCAAAATCCTGCGGAAAGCGCTGTGCTTCCATCAATGCTTCGCGACCGCCGTCTGAGCAGCCCATAAAGTACGCGTATTTTGGCGGCTGGCGGTAAAGCATCTGAATCACTGCTTTGCTCAGCACTGCGGTCAGGTGGTTGGCGCGCCAGGCAAAATCGATGCGCTTTTGCGGATCCTCGGCCCATGAAGCATCCATCATACTGCCATGGTGCCCCATATCGGTTGCTGCCACCACGAACTCGCCGTTCATTGCCGGCAGGCAGCCGCTGGCATTCGACAGACTCAGGTTAATGCTCCCGCACAGTCCGCCGCAGCCGACCTGCAAGAAACGTTGACTCCAGCTCTGGGTCGGCAGGGCAATCTGCACGCCAATCTGGGGGGCGATAGTGGCGCTCACCTTGCACCAGCTTCCCTGCGCGGAGGTTTGCATTTCAGTGTGGTTGATAGTGACCTTTGCGCCAACGGCGGCGCTGAAGTCGGTAGCGCTCAGCGTATCGCATGTCAGCGCGGGGAGAACAATCTGCAGACTGGAGGCAGCCTGCGCCGGCGAAGCGAACGGTAACCCAAAGAGGGTGCAGATAATGATGGGTAAGATCGTTTTAAGTAAGCGTGACATACGCAATTCCCTGTGATTGATGGTGGGAGGCGGCAGGATGGTGAATCCTATGCCTCACCTTCCCTGGCGAGGCGCCACTGCTTGGCTATTGTAGATAACGATAGACTTTCCTTGATGCCTTGATAAGGCGTCCCTACTGTATTCTGCTATTTTGAGGAAAATATGGAGATTTTCTCCATTGTCATCTGGCGGTAAATACATGAAAGAATGTTGTGATGTCGATTGCATAATTTATTCAATTTCTCTTCATTATATCTGCTGGCTTTAAGAATATGATTGTGCCTGTTCCTGGTGATTCCAGAGAACAACATTCCTAACGAGATCCTTCCCCCTTTCCATTAGCAAGAAAGGGGGCTTTTTCAATAAAAACCGTTCAGGCAAATCTAAATATAGCTCTGGTGTTGGCCATTAGAACCACGGAGTTCAGGAAAAGTTCCATCCTTAAATATATTTTTAAAGATGATTTAACATCCTTTTTTTCTCCATTTTGTCGCCATAATTGCATGTAATTCTGCGCCTCGCTCAGGTTAATTCTGTCGCATATCTTAGATACGCAACCTGAACAAATAAGCTCAACGCCAGCAGATAACTGCTATTGCTCATTATCTCGTAGACGACACATTCATGTTAAAAAAGACTCATATCATCAGCGGATTATTGATTACCCCTTTAACGTTGTACGCCGCAACATCATATCAAGTTGATGATATCCGTTTTGAAGGGTTGCAGCGCGTGACCGTCGGGGCGGCGCTATTAAGTATGCCGTTGCACGCGGGAGAAACGGTGACGCCAGAGGAAGTCAGCGAGGCGGTGCGCGCGCTGTATGCGAGCGGCAATTTCGAGAATGTGCAGATCCTGCGCGATGGGAAAACGCTGGTGGTGCAGGTTAAGGAGAGGCCCACTATTGCCAGCATCAGTTTTTCCGGGAATAAGTCGGTGAAGGATGATGCGTTAAAGGAGAATCTCACCGCGACAGGTATTTTTGCAGGTAGCGCACTGGATAGAAATTCGCTCAGCGAAATAGAAAAGGGGTTGCAGGATTTCTATTACAGCGCGGGAAAATACAGTGCGCAGGTTCACGCTGTGGTGACCCCGTTACCGCGTAATCGCGTTGACTTAACGTTCGTCTTTCAGGAAGGCGTATCGGCGAAAATCGCACAAATAAACATTATCGGTAATCAGGCGTTTCGAGAAGAGACGCTCCTGGACCAGCTTCAGCTACGCGATAATGTGCCGTGGTGGAACGTGGTAGCGGATAAAAAATACCAGAAACAGAAGCTGGAAGCCGATCTGGAAACGCTGCGCAGTTTTTATCTCGATCGCGGCTATGCGCGCTTTGCTATCCAGTCCACGCAGGTCAGTATGACGCCAGATAAAAAATCCCTGTATATCACCATCACCCTCAATGAAGGCGAACGTTATCGGGTCGACCGAACTCAGGTGACAGGCGACCTGGCGCAGCATGGACCGGAGATCGAGGCCCTTGCCCAGCCGCTGGCGGGGGCATGGTATAGCGGGGCGCAAGTCACCACGATTGAAAATGAGATCAAAAAGCGTTTCGGCAAGTATGGTTATGCCTGGCCGCAAGTGACGACCACGGCGGAAATCGATGATGCGCATCACCGTATGACGCTGCATATTCAGGTCGACGCGGGTCGCCGCTACTCGGTACGCCAGATCCGCTTTTCCGGTAACGACACCTCCCGGGACGCGGTGCTGCGTCGTGAAATGCGTCAAATGGAAGGGGCGTGGCTCAACAACGAAAAAGTCGAGCAAGGGAAAGTACGTCTTGACCGAACGGGTTTTTTTGAGAACGTTGAACAGCAGATCGTTCCGGTTAGTGGGACGGCGGATCAGGTCGATGTGGTCTACAAGGTGAAGGAGCGCAACACCGGCTCATTTAACGTGGGCCTGGGATTTGGAACGGACAGCGGCGTGAGCTATCAGCTTGGCGTGACTCAGGATAACTGGCTGGGAACGGGCAACAGCGTTAGCTTCAACGGGACGCGCAACAGCTATCAGTCTTATCTTGAACTGGGGGCGACGAATCCGTGGTTTACCGTCGATGGCATTAGCCTGGGCGGAAAGATTTTTTATAACAGCTATGATGCTTCCGATGCGGACGCCGGGAGCTATAACCAGCAGAGCTACGGCTTAGGCAGTACGCTGGGGTTTCCAATTAGCGAAAATAACTCCCTGAACCTGGGACTGGATTATGTTCATAATCGGCTGACTAATATGGATCCGGAGCTGTCGACCTGGCGCTACCTCAGTTCTCGCGGAATCGAGCCCAGCGTGGTGACGAAAGATGGCGACAGCGGCGCGAAATATAGCGCCAACGATTATTTTGTGAGTATTGGATGGGGTTACAACGACCTCGACCGCGGCTTTTTCCCGCGAGCGGGAAACAAAAGCAGCCTTAGCGGAAAACTGACCCTCCCCGGCTCGGATAACAGTTATTACAAACTCTCCTTTGACACTGCCCAGTATCTGCCACTGAACGAGAATAAGCGCTGGATCTGGATGGAACGCCTGCGCGCAGGCTATGCCGGCGGGTTAGACGGCAAAAGTGTGCCGTTCTACGATAACTTTTATGCTGGCGGTTCGTCGACAGTGCGCGGCTTCTCATCTAACACCATCGGGCCTAAAGCGGCCTATTACCGTTGTAACGGCAGCGAAAGCAGCTATAGCGCCTGCCCGCTGGACTCCTCATCTGATGCGGTCGGCGGGAATGCCATGGCGGTGCTGAACAGCGAATTTATCATTCCAACCCCCTTTGTGAATGACAAATATGCCGATAGTCTGCGAACCTCGCTGTTTGTTGATGCGGGGACGGTCTGGAGCACCTCCTGGCAAAACACCGCGCAGACGCAGGCGGCAGGGATCCCTGACTACGGCGATCCGAGTCATATTCGTCTCTCCGCTGGGATTGCCGTGCAGTGGATGTCTCCTCTCGGTCCACTGGTCTTCTCATGGGCAGAGCCATTTAAAAAGTATGATGGCGATAAAGCAGAGCAGTTTCAGTTTAATATCGGCAAAACCTGGTAAGGCCCCAGCGGGGCTTATTAGACCGGCGTGGCAATATTCTGTAGACGGTACCCCGACATACGGATTGAGCTAAATAAGATCAATCGCCATGGCGATATTATCGCGAAGATATTCGCTATGGCGGTATACCAAAGACATTTACCCGAGCGCGGCCTGATGGCTGCGCGGGTCTGTTGTCGTACGCCGAGGCAACCGCGCAATAAATAGCTGGCTGCCGTCGTCCTCTCTGCCGGCGGAAGCTTTGGCGACGCTCAGCGCCACATCGTCTGATACGAATGGATGAAGGCTCATCCAAAGGGACTAATACATATTGTCAATTATTTTTATTTAATCTTATTTTTTATTGTATTTTCTTTTTTTAGGTTGATTTGTTTCTGTTTTTATAGGGTCTAATCATTAATCTCTCGACGAAAAGTAAACGTTACTAATAATGGAGTATGTTGTTAGGAATTGTCTTAAGTCACATAATTGTCAGGGATGCTTGCAGTTTATATTAATGAATGCTATCACTATATACGGTAACAATTTGTAGCATTTATATAAGGAAGGAATATGAAATGGACTATTCTTAATACTCTGATCTGCCCGCAATCCGGCATCGCCTTTTCGGCGATATCCAGCCTGCGTTTCTTAAAATTTATTATGTGGTACGAGGCCGATGTGATCCTGCTGCCCGGCGAGACAATGAAGCTCTATTCCTCAAGAGTTTTAATTAATGACCAGTATCATTCATTAAAAATCTACAATATTGCGGTGTACGACGAGGCGCAGTGGGAAATATTACGCGAGCGGCCATCGTGCCCGTACCATGCCGGCGGCGAGCGGTCTGACTCCTGTTTTTACCAGTCCTTTTGCGCGATTAAGCGCTGCCCGAATAATATTCCCCGCAGCGAAACCTGGCGTTAGTCAGGCCACGCCGGGGGCGGTGTAGCGTCATTTCTCCAGCAGGGCGGCCAGTCGTGGCTGGACGCCTGCGCAGCCGGCCAGCACGCGGTTACCTCGCCGCAGCCCCTCATTGGCGAGAAACGCATTGCACGTTCCGCCCGCCTCCTCAATCAACAGCATGCCTGCCAGCGCGTCCCAGCTGTTCATATGCGCTTCATAATAGGCATGGAGCTGGCCGGCGGCGACATGCGCCAGCATCAGGGCGCCCGCGCCGAAGCGGCGATATTCCAGGCCGGCGTCGAGCAGGGGGGTGATGGCCCAGGTGGAAGGGAGAGTATTGAGCCAGCCGCTGCGCAACAGCTGGTTAGCGGCCAGTTCGGCGCCGGCGGCGTTATCAGAGCAGACATAATCCACCCCGGGGGATCGTTGCCGCCAGCATCTTTGTTTTTCTGGAGTCGCTGGATGAGTTTACCGGCACCTTTTTCGTCGGGGCGCCGGATGTCACTACGCTACCGCTGCTGCTCAATAACGCCAGCATGTCGGGTAACTATCAGGTCTCGTCGATTACCGCGCTGATTTTGCTGGCGCCATCGCTGCTCTTTATGGTGGCGATCCATAAATGTATGCGTCCGGAGATGATGGCGAAGCTGGGGAAATAAGGGCTGCAGAAAACGAAAAAGCTTCCCGGTGGGAAGCTTTTTAACCTCAGGTCATCATCATTGGCCATTCTGGCGGTGTCTGACTCATGACTTCAATCATCACATCTTTGATATTGCCCCAGATTTTGGCAATATCGAGCAGGGTGATGCCGAGCAAACCGGTGGCGAACCAGCAGGCGGCGGCAAGGCCGAGGCAGCTGCAGATCACCGCCAGACCGGCATAATCGCTTTTGCGAAGTTGGATATTCAGTGAACTGGCAAGAAACATCAGTACCGCGCTCACCAGGGGCCAGCGCAACAACACAACACTGGTAGTAATGGAAGCCATTAACCTGTCCTCAAAGAAAGTCGGGGAGCCATGGACGACCTGGCGCGACTGACGATGGCATAGCGCTCTGGTCTCAACTGGCGTACTAGAGAGTGATGAAACGCCATTTCTGTTTCATCAACTTGTGTGAACTATATCACATTTGGCGCTTTATTCACCAGTCAAAAAATGAGCTTTCGCTGCGCTTAATAACACTGCTATTTATGTGGATATTAGTAAGTAACCTCTGATGATCTTATTTTCATTCTCTTGCTAATGATTATTATTCTGCGGGTTTTATTACTTGTTCTTGTTTAATACACGGAGAAACCGAGTCAGAAGCGCGTCTATTCTTAATCTTGGCGGAATATCTTCCGAATACCTGATAAATAAGTATTATTCTTCCCTGTCAGTGGTAAAGCTGACGCCCGTGAGGGCTGGCGGAAATCGGCTGATGTCTATCGCAGTCGCGATTGCTAACGTGTTTGGGCTACCTTAATTAAGGCATATCGCATGGATGTAAGCGTAAATGGGTGACAGTACGCCGCATAAGGCGCTAAGGCTCATCGGAACGGGTTTGGTTATTTTATTGCCAGTGGTACTGGCATTGTGGTTTGCCCAACTGCGGGCAAAAGCCGAAACCATTGATCAATTACACTCATTTTCGCAGCTGGCGCTGCAAAAAACGGAAATGGTCATCCGCGAAGCGGATCAGGCCCGGGCGAAAGCCAGCCAGTATCGCGGGGAGCTGTGCTCAGCGGACCATCAGCGTTATTTATTGCATATCGTTCGCGGCCTGCTGTATGTGGAAGATCTGATCTACGCTAACGGTCAGCGCTTTATCTGTTCAACGTCCGTTCATCAGCAAACCGGCTGGCGGATGCCGGCGGCCAATTACACCAAAAAGCCGGATGTCGCGATTTACTATTACCGGGACACGCCGTTTTATCCCGGCTTTGCTATGAATTATATGCAGAAGGGGCCCTATGTGGTGGTGGTCAATCCCTTCTCGTTCAGCTCAGTGATCGCCAGCGATCGCGATTTAGCCTATGGCGTGTTCGATACCAAAACCAACCTCTTTTTCTCGGTTAGTAACAATGTCGAGCCCGCGGAGCTCCATGCGTTAATTCGCGAAGGCGATACCTTTTTTAATCAGAATGGCCGGGTGTATACGATAGCCCGCTCCGCTATCCGGCCGATCGCCGTCATTATGTCCACCTCGCGGGCCAGCTATTATCACAACTTTTGTGACCAGGCCAGCCTGACGCTGCCGCTGGGAATCATCTGCAGTATTTTACTGGTGCTGGTGTGGTCGCGTACCCGCCGGCAGTATCACTCGCCGCGCAATATGCTGCAGCGGGCTCTGAGCTGCCGCCAGCTGCGCCTGCACTACCAGCCGATTATCGATATTAAAAATAACCGCTGCGTCGGGGCGGAAGCGCTGCTGCGCTGGCCAGGGTTTGACGGTCCGGTGATGAACCCGGCGGAGTTTATTCCGCTGGCGGAAAATGAAGGCATGATTGCCCAGGTGACGGACTACGTGGTGGATGAGCTGTTTTACGAAATGGGAGAGTTTCTTGCCAGCCATCCGCAGCTGTACGTGGCGATCAATCTCTCTGCGTCGGATTTCCACTCGGCGCGGCTGATTTCACAGATCAGTGAGAAAGCGCGCAGCTATGCGGTCTGTATCGGGCAGATCAAAATCGAAGTAACCGAGCGGGGGTTTATCGACGTACCGAAGACTACGCCGGTGATTCAGGCGTTCCGCGAAGCGGGCTATGAAATTGCCATCGATGATTTCGGTACCGGCTATTCGAATCTGCATAATCTGCACGCCCTGAACGTCGATATCCTTAAAATCGATAAAACCTTCGTTGATACGCTGACCACCAACAACACCAGCCACCTGATTGCCGAACACATCATCGAGATGGCGCGCGGGTTGCGTCTAAAGACTATCGCGGAAGGCGTGGAGACGCCTGAGCAGGTAAGCTGGCTCTACAAGCGCGGCGTGCAGTATTGCCAGGGCTGGCTGTTTGCGAAAGCGATGCCGGCGCGGGAGTTTATGCAGTGGTTAGCCAATGCGCCCGCGCCCGTGAACGTGCCTCAGCCGTCGCGTCACGCGGAGATCTGATGGCGGTAGTCGCTGGGGGTGCGGTCGAACTCCCGGCGGAAGACCCGCGAGAAGGTTTGCTGCGAGACGTAGCCCAGATCCATGGCGATATCAAAGATTGGCCGCTGGGTGGTTCGCAACGCCTCCGCCGCCAGCAGCAGACGGCGCTGACGAATATAATCCCCCAGCGTCTGATGCATCACGGTGCGGAACATCCGCTGCAGGTACCACTTCGAGTATCCTGACTTTCTGGCGACTACATCAATGTTAAGTGGTTGATCGATATGTTCATCAATCCATTCAATCAGTGTTTGAATAATATCCTGATGGGACATAAAGCGGCCTCTCTCAATTCTCGATTCGTCGTTTTGTCTGCGGGCGAGTATAATTCCTCAAGTTAACTTGAGGTAAAGCGCTTTATGGAAAAGAAATCACCCCGCATCAAAATGCTGCTGACGCCCGGGGAAGTGGCAAAACGAACCGGCGTGGCGGTCTCGGCCCTCCATTTTTATGAGAGTAAAGGGCTGATCCACAGCCAGCGGAATGCCGGCAATCAGCGGCGCTACCGGCGCGATGTCCTGCGCGCGGTGGCGATTATCAAAATTGCGCAACGTATCGGCATCCCGCTGGCCACCATCGGCGACGCGTTTGGCGTGCTGCCGGAAGGGCACAATCTCAGCGCAAAAGAGTGGAAAATGCTGTCATCCCAGTGGCGCGAGGAGCTGGACCGGCGTATCCACACCCTGACGGCGCTGCGCGACCAGCTTGACGGCTGCATCGGCTGCGGCTGTTTATCGCGGCGCGACTGCCCGCTACGCAACCCGGGCGATAAACTGGGGGAAGAGGGGACCGGCGCCCGGCTGCTGGAGGAGGAGTGATAAAACTAAAGCGCCACAACTGGGCGCTTTAGTTGTTTTCCGGTCTTGGTCTTTCGCATTATCTCGTTGGTTCACGAGAGGGTTTCCCCCGACGTCGACGTCCCTCAATATTGCGCAATCTGTTGATGGAGGTTCCGGTTTGCGTCGACACTTTAACTATGGCATCCGCCGCCGTTTTTTCCTCACTATTTTGCCGAAATTTTCCCGGCAATCCGCGCCTGTTCCTATAGTTAATTTGAACAAACCACGGGAGAGGCCCATGCTGACGGTACATCATCTTAATCAGTCACGATCGCAACGCGTACTGTGGGCGCTGGAGGAGCTACAGCTGCCTTATCAGATAGTCCGCTATCAGCGGGAAAAGTCGATGCTGGCGCCAGCGGCATTGAAGAAAATCCACCCGCTGGGGAAATCGCCAGTGCTGGAAGACAACGGCTATGTGCTGGCGGAGTCCGGCGCGATCCTTGAGTATTTGCAGGAGAGCTGGGACCGCGATGGGCTGCTGAAGCCACAGGGCGCGGATGACAAACTGCAGTACCGCTTCTGGCTGCACTATGCCGAAGGCTCGCTGATGCCGCTGCTGTTAATGAAGCTGGTGTTCGCCAGCCTCGGCAAACCCCCGGTGCCCTTTGGCGTCCGCTCGCTGGGCTCGCTGCTGGGCAAAGGTATACAGAAAGCGTGGCTCGATCCTCAGCTGGCCACCCATGCGCGGTTCATTGACGACCATCTTGCCACACGGCCATGGTTTGCCGGCGATCGGCTGAGCATGGCCGATATCCAGATGAGCTTCCCGGTGATGGCGCTGCTGGCCCGCGGCGGCATGCATGATCTTCGCCATATTGAGGCCTGGCGACAGCGGGTGGAGCAGCGCCCGGCCTGGCAGCGGGCTATCGAGCGCGGCGGCCCCTTCACCTTACCCGGCGCCTGAAGTATCAGCGGATCCGATGACGCGGCTAAATGAAAGCAACTCACTAAAAAATTGTTAGCGGATTGCGCATGGACGATAACGTTTGCGCATCGGCTGGTTATTTTCTGTTCGTCATAAGCGAAATTTAGCGAAATACGATAAACATCGGTTGAAAAGGGTTATCTAAAGGCCGGATAATCGTTTGCCTTTCTGTTTTGCTCCCTCTTTTTTCTGCTAGCCGGGGGGAGTTGATAAGGTTGACACACCGTAGTGTATGCGCGGAGTTAAACGTTTGCTTTTTTGCGGCCCCCCTGGCGCTGCGATTCGGTACAAGGAGATCGCGTTTAACTGGCAGTGGAAGGTCCACCACGCATATCAACGAACAATAAAAATTTTCAGGGGAAGTTTTCTATGTCTACGCCTTCAGCGCGTACCGGCGGTTCATTAGACGCCTGGTTTAAAATTTCGGCGCGCGGTAGCACCGTGCGTCAGGAGATTGTTGCAGGTCTTACTACCTTTCTGGCAATGGTGTACTCCGTCATCGTGGTGCCGGGCATGCTCGGAAAAGCGGGCTTCCCGCCGGCCGCGGTGTTTGTTTCTACCTGTCTGGTGGCGGGCGTTGGCTCGCTGGCGATGGGATTATGGGCAAACCTGCCGATGGCCATCGGCTGCGCTATCTCGTTGACCGCTTTCACCGCCTTCAGCCTGGTGCTGGGGCAGCACATCAGTATTCCGGTGGCGCTCGGCGCGGTATTCCTGATGGGCGTCCTGTTTACGGTGATCTCGGCAACCGGCATCCGCAGCTGGATCTTGCGCAACCTGCCGCAGGGCGTGGCCCACGGTACCGGGATCGGGATCGGTCTGTTCCTGCTGCTGATTGCCGCCAATGGCGTTGGCCTGGTGATCAAAAACCCGCTGGACGGTCTGCCGGTGGCGTTGGGGAACTTTGACAGCTTCCCGGTGGTAATGTCGCTGATTGGCCTCGCGGTGATCATCGGTCTGGAAAAAATGAAGGTACCGGGCGGTATTCTGCTGACCATTATCGGCGTGTCGATTGTCGGCCTGATTTTCGATCCTAACGTCCATTTCTCCGGGATTTTCGCCATGCCATCCCTGAGCGATGACCAGGGCAACTCGCTGATTGGCAGTCTGGATATCGTCGGCGCGCTGAATCCGGTCGTGCTGCCCAGCGTACTGGCCCTGGTGATGACGGCGGTCTTTGACGCCACCGGCACCATCCGCGCGGTGGCCGGTCAGGCGAACCTGCTGGACAAAGACGGACAGATCATCAACGGCGGTAAAGCGCTGACCACCGACTCCCTGAGCAGCGTCTTCTCTGGCTTAGTCGGGGCGGCGCCGGCGGCGGTGTATATCGAATCGGCGGCGGGTACGGCAGCCGGCGGTAAAACCGGCCTGACCGCGGTGACGGTAGGGGTCCTGTTCCTGCTGATCCTGTTCCTCTCTCCGCTCTCTTATCTGGTGCCGGCCTACGCGACCGCGCCGGCGCTGATGTACGTCGGCCTGCTGATGCTGAGCAACGTGGCGAAGATCGATTTCAATGACTTCGTTGACGCCATGGCTGGCCTGATCACCGCGGTGTTTATCGTGCTGACCTGCAATATCGTGACCGGCATCATGATCGGTTTCGCGACCCTGGTGATCGGCCGTCTGGTCTCCGGCGAGTGGCGTAAGCTGAACCTCGGCACGGTGATTATCGCGGTGGCGCTGGTGGTGTTCTACGCCGGCGGGTGGGCGATTTAAACCCTTTGTGCTCCTCACGGGCGGCTCAGGCCGCCCGTTTTATTTTTAAGCCACATCCTGTTTCCATTTGCGTTAATCTGGGTAGCGTATGATTCAAAGGCAAGACGCCTCACAGGTATAAAAGAAAACGCAGCAAACAGGGAACACATGGAAATATTCTTTACCATCCTCATCATGACCCTTGTGGTCTCACTCTCCGGGGTAGTGACGCGCGTACTGCCCTTTCAGGTTCCACTCCCACTGATGCAAATCGCCATTGGCGCGCTTCTGGCGTGGCCGACCTTTGGTTTGCATGTTGAATTTGATCCAGAGCTGTTTCTGGTCCTGTTTATCCCGCCGCTGTTGTTCGCCGACGGCTGGAAAACGCCAACTCGCGAATTCATTGAGCACGGGCGCGAGATCCTCGGCCTGGCGCTGGCGCTGGTGGTCGTGACGGTGGTCGGCATCGGCTTTCTGATCTACTGGATTGTGCCGGGCATTCCGCTGATCCCGGCGTTCGCGCTGGCGGCCGTGCTGTCGCCGACCGATGCCGTGGCGCTTTCGGGTATCGTCGGGGAAGGGCGGATACCGAAAAAAATCATGGGTATTTTGCAGGGTGAGGCGCTGATGAACGACGCCTCCGGCCTGGTCTCGCTCAAGTTTGCCGTCGCGGTGGCGATGGGCACCATGGTCTTTACCGTCGGCGGCGCCACCGTCGAGTTTCTGAAAGTGGCGATTGGCGGCGTGCTGGCCGGGTTTGTGGTGAGCTGGTCGTATGGCCGCTCGATGCGCTTCCTCAGCCGCTGGGGTGGTGACGAGCCCGCCACGCAGATCGTCCTGCTGTTCCTGCTGCCGTTTGCCTCCTATCTGATTGCCGAACATATCGGCGTCTCCGGCATTCTGGCGGTGGTGGCGGCAGGGATGACCATCACCCGTTCCGGCGTGATGCGTACCGCGCCGCTGGCGATGCGCCTGCGCGCCAACAGCACCTGGGCGATGCTGGAGTTTGTCTTTAACGGCATGGTGTTTCTGCTGTTGGGCCTGCAGCTGCCGGATATCCTCTCCAGCTCGCTGGTGGCGGCGGAAGCCGACCCCAATGTCGAGACCTGGATGCTGTTTACCGACATCATCCTGATCTATGCCGCGCTGATGCTGGTGCGTTTTGGCTGGCTGTGGTCGATGCGTAAGCTTAGCCAGCGCTTCCTGAAGAAGAAACCGATGGAGTTTGGCTCCTGGACCACGCGCGAGCTGCTGATCTCCTCCGTTGCCGGGGTGCGCGGGGCGATTACCCTCGCCGGTGTGCTCTCTATTCCGCTGCTACTGCCGGACGGGAATGTCTTTCCGGCGCGCTATGAGCTGATTTTCCTCGCCGCCGGGGTGATCCTGTTCTCGTTGTTCGTTGGGGTGATTGCGCTGCCGATCCTGCTGCGCCACATTGAATCGAGCGATAATGTGCAGCAGCGGAAAGAGGAGCGTCTGGCGCGCGCGGCGACGGCGGACGTGGCGATTGTGGCGATCCAGAAGATGGAAGAGCGGCTGGCGGCGGATACCAAAGAGAATATCGATAACCAGCTGCTGACCGAAGTCAGTTCGCGGGTGATCGGTAACCTGCGCCGCCGCGCCGATGGTCGTAACGATGTGGAAACCTCGATGCTCGAAGAGAGCCTGGAGCGGCGCTTCCGCCTGGCGGCGCTGCGCTCTGAGCGCGGTGAGCTGTACCATCTGCGCGCCACCCGGCAGATCAGTAACGAGACGCTGCAGAAGCTGCTGCACGACCTCGACCTGCTGGAAGCGCTGTTGATCGAAGATCAGTGATCGTCAGACCCGGTGGCGTAGCGCCGCCGGGTGATCTCTCGTAACGCACGTGTGCCCGCGGGCAGCTGACGCCTTACCGGGCCGACAACCTCCGCGGTATCCACCCGATGCGCACCAGCCTGGCGCCGCCAGGCGTTATTCCAGCCAGAACGCTTTACTGCACGCCAGCCAGGCCTCAGCGCTGCGCGACATATACACGCCTTCCCGCCAAATCATCCCCAGCTCCCACCGCAGCTCGCTTTGCAATGGGATCCAGCAAAAGTTCTGCGGGTCGAGACGCTGGCAAATCGGCTCCGGCAGGATCGCCACGCCAATGCCGGCCTGCACCATGGCGGCGAGAAAGTCCCACTGGCCGCTGCGCACAGCGATCCGCGGCTTCACATCGTGCTCGCTAAACAGGCGCATCAGCTGCTGGCTGAGGGCAAATTCCTCGTTGTAGATAACCAGCGGATGCGCCGCCAGCTCCGCCGGCGAGAGCGACGTTTTGCCTTCCCACGCCGCGGTCCTGGGCGTCAGGACGCACAGTGGGTGGTTGAACAACGGCAGGGTGGTGAGGCTGCTACCCTCTTCGATCGGCAGGGCGGTCATCGCCATATCAAGTTCACCATTGCTGACCGCCTGCTGGACCGTCAGGCCGCCAAACTCGGCGATTTTCAGCTCGACGCCCGGGTAGCGCTGGCGGAAACGGCTGATCGGCTCCGCCATCAGCATCCCGACCATCGGCGGAATGCCAAGACGCAGCACCCCCTTATGCAGGTGATTGATATCGCTCAGCTCTGACTCCAGCTGGCTGAACTCGCCGAGGATCGCCTGGCCGCGTTCAAAAACCACGCGCCCGGTATCGGTAAGCAGCAGTTTGCGGCCGTCGCGGATCAACAGCGTGCAGTTCAGTTCATCTTCGAGATTTTTAAGCATCTTGCTGATGGTGGGCTGCGTGACAAACAGCTTTTCCGCCGCGCGAGTAAAACTCTGCTGACGAACCACTTCAACGAAATAGCGCAGCGTTCGGATATCCATAATTATTCCCTGAGACTATACCTGCGATGATTTTAATTCATTTCTGTCCGCGTCGGCGGCTCTCTATACTGCATGCCTGACTTCTTTTTTCAGGACTATCGCTCATGGCCTTCGCGCCAGCTCGCGTTGCCCCTGCTGTGGCGCAGCGACTTCAGATCCCGATACAGGTGCTGCTCTACGTCGGGTTATTCATCTTCGCACAATATCTGGTGAACAGGTGGCAGGTACCCTTGCCGGCCAACTTAGTGGGCATGGTGATGCTCCTGTTGATGATCGTTTGCCGGGTGATCCCCCTCAACTGGGTTCGCGCCGGCGCCCGCTGGCTGTTGGCGGAGATGCTGCTGTTTTTCGTCCCGGCGGTGGTGGCGGTGGTCAATTATGCCCAGCTGTTGATGGTCGACGGATGGCGTATTTTCCTGGTCATTGCGTTAAGCACGCTGATGGTGCTCGGCGCTACGGCCTGGGTCGTTGACAAGGTTTATCGTTACGAAGTGAACAGGATAAAGAAATGAGCGATGCCACGCTAAGTATCCTGTGTCTGGCGGCGACGCTGGGCCTCTATTACGCTAATAAAAAACTGTATCGCCGTTTTCATAAACTGCCGTTGATGCCGCTGGTATTTACGCCGATCCTGCTGGTGCTGATCCTGGTGGCAGGCCATATCTCTTATCAGAGCTATATGGGAGAGACCCACTGGCTGCTCTGGCTGCTGGGCCCGGCGACCATCGCCTTTGCCGTCCCGGTCTATGAAAATATCGCGGTGATCAAACGCCACTGGATGTCTCTCAGCGCAGGGGTGGTGACGGCGGTGGTGGTAGCGGTGACCAGTTCCGTGTGGCTGGCGCGCGGATTGATGTTGTCTGACGAAATACAGCGTAGCCTGGCGGTGCGTTCGGTGACCACGCCTTTTGCCCTGGCGGCGGCGAAACCGCTCGGCGGTCAACCCGATCTGGTGGCGCTGTTTGTGGTGATCACCGGCGTCTTTGGTATGGCGGTGGGGGACATGCTGTTTTTACGTCTTGCTATCCGGGAAGGGATGGCGAAAGGGGCCGGGTTCGGGGCGGCCTCCCACGGTGCCGGAACCGCGCGCTCCTATGAGCTGGGCCAGCAGGAGGGCGTAGTGGCCAGCCTGGTGATGATGCTCTCAGGTGTGGTCGTCGTGCTGGCTGCGCCGGTCGTGCGCTGGCTGCTGTTTTAACATGGTCCCGTAACCGGATATTATGAAATATTGAGGGGGAGAATAGTTATGGACTATTTTCCCCTGTTTTTGTTTATACCCGTTATTACTCATCATAAAAGATTAAGTCGATTCTTATGTTTCTCCTGAATTTGTAAGAAAATATTTCAATGGCGTCGATTATTTAATTGCAATCTAAATATAATTCAGTGTTTTTATTATTTTCACGAATTATATAACTGCTTATCCAAGTGATTTTTAAGGTTTTTTATGTCGCGCCGCTAATCTTTTAATACGCGTTGTTTAAAAAATAGCATATCTGTTGATAATTGAATTTTTACCATGTGTTAGTTATTCTTTTTACGCGAGCTTGTATTATTGAATGGATTCATAGTGGGTCGTTTATTTCTACATAATAGTGCCTGTCATCAAGCCGATAGCATGTAAATGCCGGCATGACGCCGCGCTGATTGAATTTCATTCTCTAATATCGCTGCATAAAGCAATTGACGGACTGATTGTCGTTTATAATGGATATGGGAATAAATATGAAGATGAGTAAAAAATTTCTGGCAGGTGCCCTGATTTTCTCTGCCTGCAGCGCGCTGTCTACCGTTGCCCAGGCTGATAACACCATTACCTTTAATGGCATTGTTTCAGATACTACCTGTACGGCGACCATCGATGGCGGTGTGACTGCCATTGATATGGGTACCACCTCGGTGGCGGACCTGAAAGCGTATACCTTCGGCGCAGCCAAAAATTTCTCCTTTAGCTTAGCGGATTGCCCGACGGTGGAAGAGGGGGGAAATAACTCCGCCCGCGTGACTTTCGGCGGGGTTTCCGATACCGCGAATAGCGATTACTTTAAAAACCAGGCTACGGAAGACGCAGCAACGGGCGTCGCTGTGGCGCTGTATGACGAAGCCGGTAGCCTGATGAAAAATAACGAAGAAGGTTCCGATGTCGATATCTCTTCCGGTGCCGCAACGATTCCGTTCACCGTTAAGATGGTGAAATCGGGCTCTGGTGAACCGACAAAGGGTGCCGTTCAGACAACGGTAACTTATAACGTGACCTATCATTAATTCTGCATTTTATTGAAGGGAGAAAGGGGGATCGTCTGTTATTCCCCTTATTTAAGCGTATGAGATATCCTTTTTTTGTGGTTGGTTTAGTGCTGTCGTCTTCTATCGCGCAAGCCAGCGTGGTGGTTGGCGGTACGCGCCTTGTCTTTGATGGTACGAAGAATAACGCCGTTATTAGCGTTGAGAATAAAGATCAGAACAGCAATATCGTGCAGTCCTGGCTCTCTGTGGTTGATGCTGCTTCACCAGCAAAAGATGCATTTATTATTACACCACCGCTATTTCGTCTTAAAGCCAGAGAAAAAGGATTTGTGCGTATTGTCCGTTCAGGAAAGATGTTACCAGACGACCGCGAATCCATGTTTTGGCTAAATATTAAAGGGATCCCGGCGACGGAATATATTCCTGATAAAAATGTCGTGCAGTTTGCTATCAACTCGAAAATAAAATTAATTTACCGGCCTGCCGCGTTAAAAGGTAATACACCAGAAAGCTATGCCGACAAATTACAATGGGGTAAAGAAGGGACGTCCCTAACGGTAAAAAATAGTTCACCAGTGTATATGAATTTCTCGCAGGTTAGTGTTAACGGTAAAAATATTTCTGGTGCATGGTTTGCAGCCCCGTTTTCGACTTTAAAAATACCCGTCAGGAGTAACCTGTCCTCGGCAGGAAAAAAAGAAATCACATGGAGCGTGATTAATGATTATGGTATGTCAGGGAAGAAATATACCGCTCTTATTCAGTAGCATTGAGCCGCTATTTCCAACTAAAAGTCTCTGCGTCGCTATTTTTCTGTGCCTGAGTACCCTACCTACTTGCGCTGAGGCCGGCGAATATTTCAACCCAAACCTACTCGAAGTCACCGCTAATAGTGCGACTTCAGTTGATCTGTCTTATTTTTCGCAAGATGGCGTACCGCCGGGCACTTATTACCTGGATGTTTTCATCAATGATAAGTATGTCGGTTCTGAATCGCTCCTGTTTCAGGTAAATAACCCTGACGCTGGTGCAAACGCAACGGTGAGTCCCTGTCTTTCTACGGAGTTTCTTCATTCATGGCTCATCAATACCGCCGCCTATCCGAAGCTGTTCGAGGCAGGAAAAACCTGTGCTCAGCTGTCGGCGATCCCGGGCGTGACGTTTACGGTTTCACTTGCCCAACAGCGGATAGATTTTACCGTCCCACAAGCCGCCATGCTGAACCGCCCCAGGGACTATGTGCCGGAGAGCCAGTGGCAGCAGGGGATTAACGCCGGTATTCTCAACTACAGCATTTCCGGGCAGCGCAATACCCCGCGACATAACGGCGCGACTATCGACAGCCAGTTTATCAGCCTGCAGCCTGGCGTGAACCTGGGGCCGTGGCGCCTGCGCAACTACAGCACCTATAGCCACAGCGACAATAGCAGTCGCTGGGAGTCGGTATACTCCTATATCACCCGCGATATCCAAACCCTGCGCAGTCAACTGGTGGTGGGCAACACCTATACGTCGTCCGGCATCTTCGACAGCATGAGCTTTACCGGCCTACAGCTCAGCTCAGATAAAGAGATGCTGCCGGATAGCCTTCACGGGTTTGCGCCGACGATCAAGGGTATTGCGCGTACCACCGCTGAGGTCTCGGTCTATCAGAATGGCTATAGCATTTATAAAACCACCGTTGCACCCGGCGCCTTTGAAATAAAAGATCTTTACGCCACCGGCAGCGCCGGCGATCTGTACGTCAGCATTAAAGAGTCTGACGGCAGCGAGCAAAACTTTGTGGTGCCATTCGCCTCGCTGGCGATCCTGCAGCGCGAGGGCCAGCTGGACTATGCGCTGAGCAGCGGCAGAACGCGCTCAGGTAGCTCCGACGATAAAGAATATAACTTTATTCAGTCCTCTCTGGTTTATGGCGTGACCAGCAACGTTACTCTTTATAGCGGCTTTCAGCAGGCGGAAGATAAATACACCAACTTGCTGTTAGGCGCCGGTTTTAATCTTGGGACTATCGGCGCCCTCTCATTTGATGGTTCTCAGTCATGGGCTGATGTCAACGCCAACGCCGCGGCCACATCGACCAGTAAAGAACAGGGGCAATCTTATCGCGTCCGCTTTAGCAAAAGTTTTCTCCAGACCGGGACCAACTTTTCCGTGGCCGGTTATCGCTATTCCACCGCGGGATACTATTCGTTTCAGGATTTTGTCGATAACGCTTCCACTCAGTATGACTGCTGTACCAGCAACGGCAGAACGAAAGGCCGTTTTGACGCCTCGGTGACACAGACGCTGTTTGGCTATGGCTCACTTTCGCTGTCGCTGATCAATGAAACCTACTGGGACAACTCGCGCATGGCGTCGGTCGGGGTGGGCTATAGCGGAGCAATCGGCAAAGCCTCCTACTTTATTAACTATTCCTATAACCGCAACGTGCAGAACACCGATGACAGCGGTCATAACCGGCCGGCCAGCGATACGGTCGTCTCCCTGACGTTAAGCATTCCGCTGGGAGACTCACTCTCCGCGAATTACACCATGAACCATGGCCGCCATAACGACACCACGCACAGCGTGGGACTTAACGGTTCAGCGTTCGAGGATCGCTCCCTGAACTGGAGCGTGCTGGAAGGGTACAACACCCAGGATAAGAGCACTTCCGGCAACCTCAGCGTCAACTACCAGGGGGCAAAAGGCGACGTGGCGGGCGGCTATGGCTACGACCGCTACAGCAATCACTACAACTATTCGCTGCGCGGCGGCATGGTCGCCCATTCAGGTGGGCTCACGCTGTCACGCTTTCTGGGGGAGAGTTCGGCGCTGGTCGAGACCCCCGGCGTCAGCGATGTGACGGTGCGCGGCCAGACAAACGTGACGACGGATGCCACCGGATATGCCGTGGTGCCCTACGTCCGTCCATACCATCGTAATAGCCTGGCGCTGGATGAACAGGAAATCCCCGGCGCTGAAGTGGATAACGTTGCCAGAACGGTGGTACCGACGCGCAACGCGATCGTCAAAGTGCAGTATGACACGCGAATTGGCTATAAGGCGATGCTCACACTGCGCACCCGCAGCGGGATGGTGCCCTTCGGCGCGCTGGTGACCCTCGATAACGCCCGGCCTAACACCAGCGTCTCGCGCAGCAATATCGTTGGCGATGAGGGGCAGGTTTACCTGACGGGGTTGCAGAAAAAAGGCCAGCTGCTAGCACGCTGGGGGGACAAAAGCAGTGAGCAGTGCACCGCTCATTATGATTTCTCCAGCACCACGCTGAGCGACAATATTCAGTTTTATCAGGCCATCTGCCGATAATGGCCGCACGTTCGCAACAGGAAAAAAGGGCTGATATGAGCATTAAAGACTGCGGAGCAGGGGGCTGTGTACTGGCTAGCCTTTTACTGCTCTCCGCTCCCGGGTTGGCTTACGAGAGCAACAGCACGGTCAATTTTAAGGTTACGGGCACGATCGAAGCGCCCTCCTGTGAGGTGGCCGTGGAGCCGTCGAATCGTATTGATTTAGGCACCGTTCCCTATCAGACGTTCTCCGGAAAAGCGGGATCGAGCAGCGCCAGCGTGCCGGTTAAGCTGCTCTTTTCCAACTGTTCCGCCTATGCGTCGGCAGTGACGATCACATTCAGTGGGTCCGGTTTCGATGAAGCCCATACTTCGATCTATAAAAGCTATATGACAGGCAATAGCGGGGCCAGCGGCGTTGGTTTGCAACTGCTCAGTATGGCCGACCAGCAGCCGCTGGGCCCCGGTAACCAGTATCTCTTCACCTTTGATAGCGAAGCGGACATCCACACGTTCACCATGGCGGCACGGATGTACTCACCTTATGGCCAGGTGAGTCCCGGCATTGTCGGTTTTACCGCCACGTTTGATGTGGCTTATAAATAATCATTTCGACAGGGAAGTTTATGAAAAAGCTTATTTTATTTTTCATTGTGGTGCTGATCCCCTCCTACAGCTGGGCGTTATGTGAGGGGAAAAATTATGGCGATATCTCGATGACTAACCTGCCGGAAAAAATACTGATCAACGCCGGAAATTATACCGCGGGTACGGTGCTGTACGATTCCGGGAAAATGAATCACGCGCAAACGTTTATGCTCAATTGCCAGGGGCAAATTTACGCGGTGTTTGCCTGGTCTTCGAGCAATGCCGGGGCGTTGGTCGGCGATAACATCTATACCACCTCGGTGCAGGGGATCGGGATACGCGTTAAAGTGTGGCTTAATATCAGTGGTGAATATGAGAACGATACAGATGATTTCACTCCCGACTCGCAGGTGCATTATATCGGCGATGCCAACTTTAAACTCGGTGAACCTAATGGCTTTTTAGATTTCTACGCTTCCACACATTACACCCCGGCGTATCAGCTGCAGCTGGTAGCGACTGGCGGCGCGATTGCCAGCAATAGTACATTATCCTTTAACGACCCGGTGGCGACGGTATCGGCAAAGGATAAGTCAGGCTCGGTAGCGATTTCCCAACTGCATATCAGCGGAACCACCAGCATCCAGATGATCCCGATGGGGTGCGATGTCAGTAGCAATAATCTTAGTTTTGCCATGGGCAGCATCAATACCGGCGAGTTTAATAGCGCGACGAAGGTAGGATCAGCGCGGCAGTCCATGAATCTCTTTTGCGAGCCGGGAACCAATGTTTCGATGCGGGTGGTGGCGGCGGAAGCGAGTGGGAATAATCCTGATAACACCGTAATGGCCTTAACGGCAGAAGAGAATGTTGCCACCGGGGTGGGGGTCCAGTTGAATCTGGATGGCGAAGCGCTGCCGCTGAATACCGACATCAGCCTCTATACCTCGAGCCGTACGACGGTAACGAACGACGGCGCAGATGCCAGCTATAGCTATTTCACCCATCCCGACAGTCCTGGCGGGGCAGCCGCTCAGCAGTCGCTCGCTTTTTCCACAAACTATTATAAGACGGGAAATATGGTGACAGCAGGTTCAGCAAACGCAGCAGGGGTGATCACCTTCACCTACAACTGACGGGGGCAGAATAAGCCCCTTCCCCGGACGATGCAGGGGAAGGGGGAGAAGATTAATGCGCCTGACCGCGTTCGATACCGATGCCGGTTTGTGAACGGATAAACTGGGCGCGGAACTGCTCGCGCTCGCGCATCCCTTCCGGTGAGTTATCAGTCGCGGAGAAGAGCCAGATACCGATGAACGCGATAGCGATGGAGAACAGCGCCGGGTATTCATACGGGAACAGCGCTTTCTCATGACCGAGGATCTGCACCCAAATGGTCGGGCCGAGGATCATCAGAATCACCGCCGTCAGCAGACCCAGCCAGCCGCCGATCATCGCCCCGCGGGTGGTCAGCTTCGACCAGTACATCGACAGCAGAATGATCGGGAAATTACAGCTGGCGGCAATAGAGAACGCCAGGCCGACCATGAAAGCGATATTCTGATTTTCGAACAGGATGCCCAGCAGAATGGCCACCACGCCGAGGATCAGCACCGTAATTTTGGAGACCTTCAGCTCCTGACGCTCGGTCGCCCCTTTACGGAAGACGTTGGCGTACAGGTCGTGCGACACCGCTGAGGCGCCCGCCAGCGTCAAGCCAGCGACCACCGCCAGAATGGTGGCGAAGGCGACCGCGGAGATAAAGCCGAGGAACAGGTTGCCGCCCACCGCATCCGCCAGATGCACCGCCGCCATATTATTGCCGCCGATAAGCTGCCCGGCCGCGTCTTTGAACACTGGGTTCGCGCCGACCAGCATGATGGCGCCGAAGCCGATGATAAAGGTCAGAATATAGAAGTAGCCCATAAAACCGGTGGCGTAGAACACGCTTTTACGCGCTTCTTTGGCGTCGCTCACGGTGAAGAAACGCATCAGGATATGCGGCAGGCCGGCGGTACCAAACATCAGACCGAGGCCAAGGGAGAGCGCGGATATCGGATCTTTCACCAGCCCACCCGGGCTCATAATCGCCGCGCCTTTCGGGTGGACGGCCATCGCTTCGGTAAACAGATTATTGAAGCTGAAGCCGACGTGCTTCATCACCATAAAGGCCATAAAGCTGGCGCCGAACAGCAGCAGAACCGCTTTGATAATCTGCACCCAGGTGGTCGCCAGCATGCCGCCGAACAGGACATAGAGCACCATCAGGACGCCC
>ENA-UPSY01000746-UPSY01000746.1-human-gut-metagenome-genome-assembly--contig:-NODE-746-length-37912-cov-23.185384_pt1 | contig 37912 bp, 27 predicted proteins | sample MGYA00250044_ERZ773365 | MGnify/ENA primary metagenome ERZ773365 (study PRJEB29103, sample SAMN06111932) | human gut metagenome | biome: human gut; feature: ankylosing spondylitis patient; material... | reverse complement strand
TTTACGGTATTTTTGATCGTGCCAACGATATCCAGCTTTTATTACAGCTTTACCTCATGGGACGGCATCAACCCCAACATCAAATTTATCGGCTTTGACAACTACAAAGAGATTTTTACCAACGCCCGCTTCGGCAACGCACTGAAAAACACCGCCCTGCTCACCGTTGTGATCTCGATCTGTGAGAACGCTCTTGCGCTGGGTCTGGCGCTGCTGGTCGATAATGTCGTCAAGGGCAAAAACCTGTTCCGCGCCATCTTTTACCTGCCGGTCATTCTTTCGGGCATCGTTTCCGGCTTTATCTGGAAGATCATGTACAGCTACAACTTCGGTCCCGTCAACAAGGTGCTGGATATGATCGGCCTCGGTGCGCTCAAGCAGGACTGGCTCGGCAACGCCGATATTGCCATCTGGGCGGTGGCCGTGGTTATGATCTGGAAGGGCGCCGGCTACTACATGATCATCTATCTGGCAGCCCTGCAGGGCGTGCCGCAGGATGTGCAGGAGGCCGCCACCATCGACGGTGCATCTGCTTTGCAGAGGTTCCGCTTCATCACGCTGCCGCTGATCTCCGGCTCCTTCACCATCTGCTTTACGCTGTCGCTGATCAACGGTCTGAAGGTCTTTGACCAGATCGCCGTTATGACGGACGGCGGCCCCGGCTTTGCGACAGAAACCATCGTCTACCTGCTGTATAAGTCCGGCTTTGGCGAGGGCCGCCAGGGCTACGGCACGGCAGTCGGCGTGGTGCTGCTGGTTATCATTCTGGTTCTGAACAACATCCAGTCCGCGATTCTTCGTAAAAGGGAGGTGCAGCTGTAATGGCAACACAAACTGTACAGGCAACAAACACCGCGCCTAAGAAAAAAATCAAAATTGCCCCCATCGTCTGCTTTATCGTCACGGTCCTTCTGGCTGTCCTGTTCGTCTACCCGGTCTATTTCGCCGTCATCTCCGCCTTCAAGAGCAACGGTGAGATCCTGAAAGCGCCCCTCGCCTTCCCCACCGAGATGTACCTGCAGAACTTCAAGGACCTGTTTGCCAAGACCGACTTCTTCACCGCCATCTGGCACACGGTATTTTTGACCGTTGTCAGTGAAGTGCTGATCATTTTGGTCGTGCCGCTGTCTGCCTACGCCATCGAGCGCCACAACAGCAAGGCCACCAAGTTTGTCTACGCCTACTTTACCGCCGGTATGATGATCCCCTTCCACCTGTATATGTTCCCGCTGTTCAAGGAGATGAAGGTATTCCATATCTACGGTACGCTGTGGGGGCCCGTCATCTGCTACATTGCCGGCTCTGTCGCCTTCGGCACGCTGCTGTACACCAGCTTTTTGAAGGGCGTTCCCATCGACATTGAGGAGGCTGCCAAGATCGACGGCTGCACCGAGTTCAAGGCTTTCTGGCGCGTGGTGTTCCCCCTGCTGGGACCCTGCACCGCCTCGCTGGTCGTGCTGAACGGCCTGGGCATCTGGAACGACTTCCTGATGCCGTATCTGGCACTGCCCTCCAACCAGGCCAAGACCATTACGGTTGCCGTTTACTCCTTTGTCGGTCAGTATACCGCCCGCTGGGATATTGTTTTTGCCGGTACGCTGATCTCCCTTGTGCCTGCGCTGATCATCTACATCAGCCTGCAGAAATATTTTGTCAAGGGCATCATGTCCGGCGCCGCAAAGGGCTGATTTTTATCCCGTAATATGCTAAAATTGGGTGTGGGCACTGCGCCCGCACCCAATTTTGCTGCATCGTGAGGTTTTGTTATGGATACGCCGCGCCGTCCGCACCGCGTCAGTTTGTTTGCCAAGTTCACAGCCGTTATCCTGCTGCTGGGCATTGTGCCCATCGTGCTGCTGGTCACCGTGCTGCAAAGCCGTATGCTGACCGAGTACCGCGCCAGTCTGGAGGACGCCTATCAGGATGCGATCGCCTACTCGGCCTATTCTATCCGCGTCCGGTTGGATACCTATACAGACCTGTCGAAATTCTGCTATTACTACAACTATTCCTCTCAGGGGGATTTTTCCTACGACTACGACAATTACGACAACCTGCGCAAAATCTTGTCCGGTGAGGTTTTTGCCGATGCGGACAATGCCGCTGACAGCATCCGTCACGAAATGGGGCTGTTTCTGCACTATATGAATATGACGGACGCCGATATTGAGGCCTCCCACTTTATCTATGCCCCGGCGGGTGCGGCCAAGGTGGTCAGCTACCAGCTGGGAAACTACAACAACTCCCTGTTTGACAGTGAGGCGTATCTGCAGGCGGTGGATTTTGAACATTGGGACACCGAAAGCCGCAATATGGGGCTTGTGCCCACCCATGCGCTGGATTACATCGGCTTTCGCGGTTCGCGCACGCCGTATGTCTTTACCGTTGGGCGCAACTATTACGACATTACCGGCGCAGTCGGACATGAAAAATACTTGGGTACGCTCTTTCTGGACCTGCGCACCGATGTGTTTGACCGGCTGTTTGCCACGCTGAACCTGACCGACGGCGGCACCGTCTATGTTACGGACGACGCCGGACACTGCTATTTTTCCTCCGACACGACACTTGTGGGGGAGACGCTGGATGTGACGGCGGACGCACCGGACGGCACGATGCTTTTGTCCGAGCCGATCCCCGAATACGGGCTGACCGTTTGGTGCAGCCAGAGCCGCACCCCCATTGAAACGCAGATCCGCGCCATGCAGCGGGCTGTGTGGCTGGTGGTGGCGCTGGCGGTGGCCGCGCTTGTCATCGGCTCGATGTTCTTCTCCCGCAAGCTGACCCAGCCCATCCGCACCATTATGCAGCACATGGGCGAGGTCGAGTCCGGTGATTTTACCGGGCGCATCCCGGTGACCGGCAACGATGAGCTGAGCGACCTGACCGAGCGCTTTAACCAGATGAGCGCCGAGTTGGACACCTACACAAAACAAGTGTATCTGTCTAAAATCAAGCAGACCGAGGCGGAGCTGAACGCGCTGAAAAGCCAGATCTACCCCCACTTTTTGTACAACACGCTGGAGGTCATCCGCATGACCGCTGTCGGGCGCAACGACCCGATGGTGGCCGATATGATTGAAGCTCTGAGCGACCAGATACGCTATGTCATCGGCACCGTCAACGACCTTGTGCCGCTGGGGCGCGAGGTGGATATTCTGACAAAATACATCTATCTGCTCAACTGCCGGTTCAGCAACAAGGTCACCTTCTCCTACGATTGCGCGCATCTGGAAAATATCCTGATTCCCAAGCTGATTCTGCAGCCCATCGTGGAAAATTCCTTTATCCACGGCATTAAGCCGATGGACGGCCCGGGGCATATCCAGCTTATGGCCGAGCGGCTTGACAACACCGTCACCCTGACGGTCATGGATAACGGCGTCGGCATGGACGAGGATGCACTGAATAAGCTGTACACCCTGCTGGACAGTGACCAGCCCGGCCATAAAGAAAATTATGAGTGGGCGAGCATCGGGCTGAAAAATGTCCATGACCGGCTGCGCTACCTCTACGGCAGCGACTACGGCATTACGCTGTACAGCACACCCGGCGTGGGAACGGTCGTCAAGGCTACCATCCCCGCCGACCTGCAAAACCTTGCACAGGAGGAACCGCTATGCTGAAAATGCTCATTGCCGACGATGAGCCGGTCATCATCCGCGGCCTACAGATGCTGATCGACTGGGCGCAGCTTGGCATTGAGATCTGCGCCACCTGCGAAAACGGCGCCGATGCCCTGCGGGAGATCTTTGCCCAAGGCCCGGATCTGGCACTGCTGGACATCTCGATGCCCGGCAAGACCGGCATTGAAATTTTAAAGGCGCTGCACACCGCCCAAAGCCGCACCAGGGTCATCTTTATCAGCGGGTTTCAGGATTTTTCCTACGCGCACGATGCCCTCAGCTACGGAGCGGTGGACTATCTGTTAAAGCCTGTCAAAAAGGATGACCTGCTGCGCGCCGTGGAAAAATGCCTGCCGGTGCAGCCGGATCACAGCGCCCCGGCCCCGGCCTCCGACACGGGCAGCTACTCCGATGCGTTCAGCCGGGTGGCCGAGATGGAGCCGGCCAGCTATATTTTGACGGCTGTTCAGACGCTGGGGCTGAACGCCAAAAACACCATGGAACGCCAGCTGATCGAGTTTTCGATCTTCGGCCAGCTGGACACCCTCTGCCGCCAGACCGGGCAGGGGACAGCCTTCCAGAAAAAAGGGCAGTGCTATCTGCTGCTGGTCAACATGACGCAGGCGCAGGCAACCGGCTGGCTGCACGAGGCGCAGGCCCTGCTGGAGCAGCGCATCAGGTGCAAGGTCGGCTTTGTGTGCAGCCCCGCCACCGCAGAGATGAGCGCCGTGCCAACCTTTACCGCCCCCTGCCGCGATGCCTGCCGCTGGTTCTATTTTGCCGACCACTTACCGGATACCGTGCTTGCGATGGATGCACCGCCGTTTGGCGAGGCCCCTGCCGACACCGCCGCCCTGCATCCGCTGCAGGAGGCCGTGGCTGCCGGCTTTATCGAGACAGACCGGAAAATTTTCAACCGTGCGGTGGAAAACCTGCTGGCCGCTGTTCCGCCCATCACCGATGGCCGCGCCGATGCGGCTGTCTACCACTTGCTTGTCTGCCGGCGCATGGTGCAGGCGCGGCTGGAACGCTCCGGTGTGCAGTGCGCGGGCGGCAGCAGCGACCTGCTGGATGCCGCGCGCGAGACCGCCGATTACCCGGCGCTGGAAGCGCTGTTCAAAAAATCGCTGGAGGAGCTGTACGGCCAGATGGCCGGGCAGGTCAAGAAAAATGAACATAAGGACATTCAAAAGGTGACCGATTACATTGCCGCGCACTACCGCGAGAACCTGACGCTGGAGGTGCTGGCAAAGCATATCCATATGAATCCGTTCTATTTCAGCAGCTATTTTAAAAAGCAGCTGGGGCAGAATTTCAAGGATTACCTGAACCGCGTGCGGATGGAGCATGCGCTGGAGCTGCTGCTGAACAGCGATAAGCGCAGCTACGAGATTGCCGAGGAGGTCGGCTTCAAGGACTACCGCTATTTTAATGAGGTGTTCAGCCGCTACTACGGCAAGACCCCCGCCGCCTACCGCAAGAGCTTTAAGGGGCAAAACAATGGATAACGAGCGCGCACAGTGGGCCGCCCGGATGCTGGCCCTGCGGGTAAACGGCATGGCAGTGCTGTACCCGGCGGCGCTGCGGATGAAACACCCTTTCCCCCAGATGGAGAAAAAGTACGCAAAGCTAGCCTACTGCTCGCGGTATGCGTTCAGCGCCGCGCGCAGCCAGCGCACATTGGAGGAAGCCGCGCCGGATTCGGTGCTGAACTTCCGGTACCTCGGGCATATCTTCGTCAAGGCTGCGCCGGAGTCGTGGGAAATGACGGAGAACGGGACCCGCGCCGTCTGGTTGCCGCTGCCCGGCGTGCAGGTTGTGACGGAGATTGCTTTGTGTGATGGCGGGCATCTCCGCCGCCATACGGTTACGAGCGAAATCACCTGCGAGGCGTTCGATGCCGGGTTTGCCGTCCCCGATGACTGCCCCGGTGCAGCACACAGCTGCACCGCCACCGCCGCACGCGCGGAACATCCCGGCGGCTTCTGTGCGGCAGAGGACCTGACCGGCCGAGGCACGCCGCTGGTTTTGGAACCCATGCCTAACACGAGCCTGCAGTACCCCCGCACGGTCATCCCGATGGTACAGTATGCGATCCATCCCGGCACAACGGTGCTGGAAACAGAAGTAACATTTGCCTGAGGAAAGCAAGATGAATGATATTTTCGATCCCCGCAGCTACGGGGCTATGGCTGACGGCCACAGCAAAGACACGGTTGCCGTGCAGGGGGCGATAGATGCTGCCGCCGCGCAGGGCGGCACGGTGCGGCTGGCAGGCGGTACATTTGTCTGCGGTACGCTGTACCTGAAAAGCAATGTGGCGCTGGAAATCACCAACAGCGCGACCCTGCTGGCCAGCCCCGATATTGCCGACTATGGCACCGATACCCACCACAACCGCTACCGCAACGAGCCGGAGCTGGACCGCTGCTTCCTGTTTGCCCAAGATGCCGAAAATGTCACAATTTGCGGCAGCGGCGTTATTGACGGCAATGCCGCCGCGTTCCCCAACGCGGGCAGCATCTAGCGCCCCATGCTGCTGCGGGTGCTGCGCTGCCGCAATGTCCGCGTACAGAATCTGCGGCTGCTGAATGCTGCCGCGTGGACAACGGCGTTTCTGGACAGCGATTTCATTTGGGCAACCGACCTGCACATTGAAAATCACCGAAACTACAACGGTGACGGTCTGGATTTTGACGGCTGCCGCCATGTCTGGGTGCGCGGCTGCTATATCGACGGCACCGACGATAACCTCTGCCTGCAATCCAGCGGCCTGCCCGTGCAGGATGTGCATATTTCCGACTGCGCATTTACCTCGGTCTGCGCGGGCATCCGCATCGGGTTAAAGTCCATCGGCGAGATTTCCGGCGTGGTTATCTCCAACTGCACGATGCGCAATATCTGGCGCGAGGGCATCAAGCTGGAATGCACCGAGGGCGGGAGTATTACAGATATTCTGGTGGAGAATGTCACCATGCACAATGTCCGCCGCCCGATTTTTGCAATTTTGAACAACCGCTACCGCCCGGACGATTTAGGCAGCAGTGTAGAGCTGGACCACATACCGCCCATTGGCACCATGGCCCGGCTGCGGTTTGTCGGCATCACAGCTGTAGATGACGAGGAAATGGCCCACACCCAGCGCCGCTTTGACAATGACATCATGGGCGAGCCGAAGTTCGGCAGCTGCCGCTTTGATGCGAACGCTGACCATCCCATTGAGAACGTGACAATCCGGGATTTCTGGTACACCGCCGTCGGCGGCGTGCGTCTTGCTGACCTGCCCGCCGCGCCCTACCCGGAGGTCCCCGACCGCCTGCAAGCTCCCACCGCCCCCGGCAGCGAGAACTATTATCCAAATTGGAGCCGCACCACCCATTTAGATGCCCGCTATGTGCGGGGGCTTACGCTGGAAAATCTGCACTTCATCACTTTGCACTCTGACGAGCGACCTAAGATGCTGACAGAGGGTCCTACGGTTATGTTATAATTATACAGTTTCAGCAGTAGATGGTACAATTGTAAGTTGTACTCTCCGGTGTTAAGTTGTACGCATCACGGCAAGATTCCAGTGGCAAAAATCCGTTTTTTGTAGTTTTAAGGATAGGATACGATAGTATCTTAGTATTTTATTTATTTAGTTATTTATTTGTGCGGGATTTACCTGTACAGGGAAATCCCGTTTAGGTAAATCTCATTATGGCAAAACAAAAGATCCCCGGAAAGCGGGGATTTTAGGGCAATATTTGGCTGGACGAGTACCACGCCGATGCACTGCGGATGAGTCCAAACCGGGGCGTTTCTCGCGGCGACAGGGGCGGTGTGCGGGGATGGTGTAGAGTTGGTTTGCGTACAACTTCTTGCTGGAGAACAAAACTTATATACTGGTTCGTAGGGCTTTTCACTTGCGAGAACCCTGCGATGTAGGTATCTGCATTTCTCAATAGAACCAAAGCTGCTTCGATGTACAGGTGGCAGGCATGCGGGTAATTTCACGAGTCGCAGAGTTTTCATCGAGCGTTGCTTCCGGATAAAAAAGTTTATCCGCAGAAATACCAAGGCATCGAACAATTTGGTTGCAGGTTTTTAAGCTGGGGGTTCGTTCACCTTGTTCGATAGCAACAACATAGCGTTCTCTTTTTCGTATGCGCTCTGCAAGGTCCTCTCTTGTAAGACCTTTATCATTGCGAGCGTGTTCAATAGCTATAAATCAAAAATACGGCATTACCCCTTGCCCCCGCGCAGCGCCTCAAGGTCGCTGCGGGTGTCGATGTCCCGCAGCTCGGCGGCGGGGGTGGGCAGCAGGCGGATCGCCTGCGGGTGGGCGCGCAGCACGGCGCTGCCGCCGCAGCCCTCCGGCAGGTGAAGGAGGGCGGCAAAATAATCCCGACCGAACAGCACAGGGCTGCCCGGTGTGCCGTCGGGTGCGGCAGGCCGCCGGATCGTGTCCGGCGCGGCACCAATCACCAGCGCCTCCAGCGTCTGGCGGGTCAGGCAGGGCTGGTCCCCCGGCAGAAACACACACCCCTGCAGGTCGGGCTGCTGCGCCAGCAGCGCGGTCAGGCCAAGGCGCACCGTATCGCTGCGGTGCGGCTCGGCATGGCGCAGCACGGGGAAACCCTCTGCGCGGCAGAGGGCCTCGACCTCGGCTGAGCGGGTCACGGCAATGCGCCCGGCAAACACCGGCGCGGCGGCCAGTGCCAGCGCATGGACGGCCAGCGGCCGACCGTTCAGCTCGGCCATCAGCTTGTTGCCGCCGAACCGCCGCCCCAGCCCCGAGGCCATGACGATGCAGCCCAGCGGCGGCACAGGGCAGTCCAGATCGTACACAAAGGCGTCCGGGTCGGCGCAGAGCGCGCGCAGGAACGGGGTGTCCTGCTTGCGGACCACCGCGAGAACGCGGCAGACTTTCAACATATCCAGCACGCTTTGTTGAAAATCCGCGCAGCCGCTCTCCAAATAGCCAAGCTCGTCCAGCACGGCCCAGCCGCCGGTTGCCGCCATCCGCTGCAGGGCGGGCACTCCCACGGCGGCAAAGCCGGCCGGCACGGGGCGCATCCGGTTTTCACCGGGGGGCAGGGCGGCATCAAACCGGCCGATGACCGCCGTCGCCCCGGCGGCGGTATCGCGCATCTCGACCCATCTGCCCGGGACGGCAGCGGTGAGAAGCATCGGGGCATCGGGGCAAAGGGATGGCATAAGTGCGCGCAGCAGCGTTGTTTTGCCGCTGCCGCGCCCGCCGGTCAGCAGCAAGTGGCGCTTACCGCTGGCCCGGAAAGAACGCAGAATAGAGCTCGCGGCTGGTCTGTACACAGGCATCACGGTAGGCCTCATACCTTTCTAAAAATTGGCGGGCCTCGGCGGTCAGGGTGCTGCCGCCACCGCCCCGCCCGCCGATGGTCTTGCAGGTCAGGGCAAAGCCCAGTTCTTTTTCGGCGTGCTGCACAAGCCGCAGCGCCTTGGAGTAGGAAAGCCCCATCTGCGCCGCTGCGCTGCGCAGCGAGCCGGTCTCCTCGATCAGATGGAGCAGGCGGCAGGGTCCCTCGCCAAAAAAGCGCTCGCCTGCGTCATCGCAGAGCATCACGCGCAAAGCAGGTTTCATGGTATCACCTCACAGCGGCAGCAGGGCCAGACGGCGTAGGCCCCGGCAGTCGGTAACGGGCAGCAGCTCCAGCGGGCCGTACACGGCGGCAAGGGCTGCCTGCAGCACGGCAGGCGGGTCGGTTCTGGGGTGCAGCACCGCCGCGACCCCGCCGCCCTGCAATACCACCAGTATATCACAGCTGTCCAGCGCCAGCGCGGGGTCGTGCAGGCAGACCAGCGCGGTCTTGCCGCCGGTGTGGACCAGCTGCGCCAGCAGCGCGGTCATCCGGCTGCGGTTCGCAAGGTCAAGCGCACTGTCCGGCTCGTCCAGCAAAAGCAGCGGCGCATCCTCGGCAATCGTGCGCGCCAGAATACAGAGCTGCTTCTCGCCGCCGCTCAGCGTCAGGTAGTCCTGCCCGGCCTTGTCGGCCAGACCTACGGTGCGCAGGGCCTCGTCCGCAGCGGCGCGCATGGCGGCGGTGGGGCTTTGCAGGACCCCCAGCCGCGGGTTGAAGCCCATAAGCACGACCTCCCGCGCCGAGAGCGAGACCGAGATGCCGCTCTGCTGCGGGATATAGCTGACGGTCTGCGCCAGCCTGCGGGTGGACAGGCTCTCCAGCGGGACGCCGTTCAGAAGGCACTGCCCGGTGTGGGGCAGCAGCCCGGCGGCGGCCTTGAGCAGTGTGGTCTTGCCGCTGCCGTTCACCCCCAGCAGGCCGATCAACTGCCCGGGCACCGGGACCGAAAAGCTGACCCCTTGCAGCACAGCCGCTGCGCCGTACCGTACGGTGAGGTCCTGCACGCAAAGCCCCGCGGGCGGGGGCGTGGTTTGTGGCATCATGACGCATCCCTCCCTGGCCGCAGGATCAGATAAAGCAGAAACGGTACGCCCAGCAGCGAGGTAAAGATGCTGACCGGCAGCTCGGTGGAGGCAGCCGTCTTGGCCAGCGTGTCGGCTGCCAGCAGCAGGGCGCTGCCCAGCAGCCCGCTCAGCAGGCAGGCCGAGCGCCGGTTGTGCCCCGCCAGCAGCCGGGCGCTGTGGGGGGCCAGCAGCCCGACAAAGCTGATAAGCCCTGTCACGCTGACAACGGCGGCAACCGTCATGGTGGCAAGCGTCAGCAGCAGCAGGCGCATCGCACCCACCCGCACGCCGAGCAGCCGGGCCTCGCCCTCCTCAATCGAGAGCAGCAGCGCCTGCCGGTGCAGCGCAAAGATCGCCGCGCAGCAGACCAGCACGACCGGCACCGGGAACCACACCCGGCTGCGGGTCACGGCGGCCAGACTGCCCATGATCCAATACTCGATGCTGGCCAGCTCCTTCTCCGGGTCGGCGGTCAGCTTGAGCAGCATCAGCAGCGTCTGGGCCAGCGCGTGGACGGCGATGCCCGCCAGCACCAGCGACATTTTGCTGCGCCCCGGCGCGGCAGCGGCCAGCCCCAGCGAGAGGAACACCGCCGCCAGCCCGCCCGCAAAGGCACAGACCGTGGTGGACAGCGCCCCTGACGATATGAATAAGATGGCGAACGCCGCGCCGACACTGGCCCCCGAGGAAACACCGATGATGTCGGGGCTTGCCAGCGGGTTGCGGAATACGGTCTGGTAGACAAAGCCGGCCACCCCCAGTCCAAAGCCGCCGATCAGAGCCATAACGGCGCGGGGCAGCCGCAGCACGGTGAAGGTGCGCACCGCCATGGCATCGCCGGCCAGCAGCGCTGCCGGTGTTATGGGGGAGCGGCCCAGCGCAAGGGCCGCACCAAAGGCCATAAAAACGCAGAGCGCTGCGCCCAGAAGGCACAGCGCCGTGCGCTTGCGGTTATTCATAGGAGGCAGGGGTGAAGCCGTAGTAGGTCGTGTAGAAGGCATCGGCGCAGTCATGGTAGAACTGCTCACTCACCTGCTCGGGATGCAGCACGCTGCCCAGATAGACGCTGCCCAGGAAGCTGCCGGGCACGGGGGAGTCCACAGCCTCGATGGCGTGGGGCAGCTGGTAGACATGGCCCTCCTTGACGGCGGTGCAGTCGGCCAGTGCGGCATCGTTCAGGACGGAATCGACATCATAGTCGGTATCGGACGCCAGAATGATGTAGTCGGGGTCCCAGTCCAGCACCTGCTCATAGGAGACCTCGGCCCAGTAGGTGTCCTCAACACTGGCGGCGGCGTTGAGACCGCCGGCGTTCTCGATCATATAGTTCTGGTACATGGCGGGACCGGCGGTCTGCAGCACAGAGCTGTTGCCGGCCATGTAGACGGTGGGGGCATCGGCATCGCCGATGGCCTCGCGCAGGCTGAGCAGGTTGTCCTCAATCGCGGACTTCAGCTCCTCACCGCGGGCAACGGTGTTGGTGGCCTGTGCCAGCAGGTCGATGGCACCGTACAGCTTGTCCTGATCCTCCGGCTTGACGGCCAGCACGGTCAGGCCCAGCTCCTCCATCTGGGGGATGGAATCCTTCAGCTTGGCGGGCACGATGACAAGGTCGGGGGTCAGCGCGGCGCAGCCCTCAAGGTCAAACTCCTTGGCGGTGCCGATGCTGGGCAGGCTCTGCAGCTCGGGGGCGGAGAGGCTGTAGATCGTGCGCTTGTCGGCCTTGGCCTCGACGCCGACCAGCTCGTCCTGCACGCCGAGGGCGATGAGCAGGCTGGTGGAGATGTAGTAGCCGCTGGCCAGCGTCTTGGGCTCGGTCTCGATGGTGACCTCGCGGCCCAGCTGGTCGGTGACGGTCAGCGGGTAGGTGACGGCGGTATCGGCGGCAGCGGGTGCAGCGGCAGCCTCCTCGGGGCTGGCGGTGACCTCGGGTGCAGCGGTGGCGGAGGCGGCGGCCTCGCTGCTTACGGCGGCGGTGCTGCCGCAGGCGGTCAGCGCCATGGCGGCGGCCAGCAGCAGAGCGGTCATTTTGGTCATTTTCATGAATCTTTTTCCCTCACACAATAAAAAATATCGTTGTATTTTTAAAACAACAACGGTATTATACCAGATTTTATGGTAGAATAAAAGTACTTATCCACGAAAAGTGTGATTTTTTCGCCCAAAACAGAAAAAACGGAGATTGACCCATGATGACGATACGCGAATATGCCCGCCCCGCCACGCTGGAGGAGGCATGGCAGCTGAACCAGAAAAAGCCCAACCGCGTGCTGGGCGGTATGCTCTGGCTCAAGATGGAAAAGATCAATGTCGGCACGGCCATCGACCTGTCGGCCTTAGGGCTGAATACGATTGAGGAGACTGACACCGAGATCCTCATCGGCGCGATGGCAACGCTGCGCGATCTGGAAACGAACGCCGCCCTGAATGCCTACACCGCGGGGGCTGTGCGGGAGGCTGTGCGCCACATTGTCGGCGTGCAGTTCCGCAACTGCGCCACGGTGGGCGGCAGCATCTATGGCCGGTTCGGCTTTTCCGATGTGCTGACGCTGTTTTTGGTGCTGGACTGCGAGGTTGAGCTGTATAAGGCGGGCCGGATGCCGCTGGCGCAGTTTGCCGCGATGCCCTATGACCGCGATATTCTGACCCGCATCTGCCTGCGCAAGACGCCGGGGCTGAGGGTGCAGTACCAGTCGGTGCGCGCGACCCAGACCGATTTCCCGATCCTGACCTGTGCGGCCGCCCGCACGGCGCAGGGGCAGTACCGCTTTGCCATCGGCGCGCGCCCGATGAAGGCCGTGCTTGTCACGCCGGACTGCGACCCGGCGCAGCTGCCCGCCGCCGTGCAGGCAGCCGTCAAGACCGGCAGCAACCTGCGCGGCAGTGCCGAGTACCGCACCCACCTGACCGGCGTGCTGGTCCGGCGTGCCGTGGCCGCGCTGGAAAATTGACGGAGGTATACCATGCAGATCACATTTACCTTAAATCATAAAAAAGTCACCGCCGAAATCGCAGCCGACACCGTGCTGCTGGACCTTGTGCGCAGCCTCGGCTGCAAGAGCGTCAAGCGCGGCTGCGAGACCGCCAACTGCGGCCTTTGCACGGTCTTTCTCGATGAAAAGCCGGTGCTGTCCTGCTCGGTGCTGGCGGCGCGGGTCAACGGCCGCAGCGTCACCACGCTGGAGGGGCTGCAGGAGGAGGCTGCCGAGTTCGGCGCCTTTATCGCCGATCAGGGTGCGGAGCAGTGCGGCTTCTGCAACCCGGGCTTTATTATGAACGCGCTGGCGCTTTTCCGGGAAAACCCCGACCCCGGCGAGGATGAAATCAAGGAGTATCTGGCCGGCAACCTCTGCCGCTGCTCCGGCTATGAGGGCCAGCTGCGGGGCATTTTGAACTTTTTAGCGTGGAAAAAGGGGAAGGAGGCCGCCCAATGAAAACCGTGAACCAGCCCATGCGCAAAAAGGACGCCATGCAGCTTGTGACCGGCCAGCCCGTCTACATGGATGATGTCATCCCGCAGGACTGCCTGATCGTAAAGCTGCTGCGCTCCCCCCATGCCAACGCCATCGTGCAGGAGATCGACACGAGCCGTGCCCTGCTGGTGCCGGGCATCGAGGCGATCTACACATGGAAGGATGTGGACCAGCAGGGCCGCCGCTACACCCAGGCGGGCCAGACCTACCCCGAGCCGAGCCCCTATGACCGGCTTGTCATCGACCGCCATGTCCGCTTTGCGGGGGATGTTGTCGCAATTTTGGCCGGCAAGGATGAAAAATGCGTCGATAAGGCGATGAAGCTCATCAAGGTCAGGTATGAGGTCCTGCCCGCCGTGCTGGACTACCACACGGCACTGGACAACCCCGTCCTTGTCCACCCGGAGGAAAACTGGGAGTCGCTGGCACCGGTCGGGGCCGACAACAAGCGCAACCTGTGCGCCCACGATGAGAGCGGGGCGGGCGATATTGAGGCGGTGCTGGCGGGGTGCGATGTCGTCATCGACCATACATACCACACCCGCGCCTGCCAGCAGGCCATGATGGAGACCTTCCGCACCTACTGCAGCATAGATGCCTACGGGCGGCTGAATGTCCTCAGCTCGACCCAGATCGTTTTCCACTGCCGCCGGATCCTGGCCAATGCGCTGCACATCCCCAAGTCGATGATCCGGGTGGCCAAGCCCCGCATCGGCGGCGGCTTCGGCGCCAAGCAGACCTCGGTCTGCGAGGTCTACCCCGCCTTTGTGACATGGAAAACCAAAAAGCCCAGCAAGATCATCTTCAGCCGGTACGAGAGCCAGATCGCCTCCACCCCGCGCCATGAGATGGAGCTGCATGTCCGCCTTGGTGCGACAAAGGACGGCATCGTCAGGGGCATCGACCTCTACACCCTGTCCAACACCGGTGCTTACGGCGAGCATGGGCCTACAACGGTGGGCCTGTCCGGCCACAAATCCATCCCGCTCTACGGCAAGGCCGAGGCATTCCGCTTTGTCAGCGATGTCGTCTACACGAACCACATGTCCGCGGGCGCTTACCGCGGCTACGGTGCGACCCAGGGCCTGTTTGCGGTGGAGTCCGCCGTCAATGAGCTGGCCGACAAGCTGGGCATCGACCCGTTTGTGATCCGCCAGCGCAACATCGTCCGTGAGGGCGATGTGATGCCCGCCTACTACGGGCAGGTCAACACCAGCTGCGCGCTGGACCGCTGCCTGCAGGCCGTGCATGACAACATCGGCTGGGACGAAAAATACCCCGTGCGCGACATGGGTAACGGCAAGGTGCGCGCCGTGGGCATGGGCATGGCGATGCAGGGCTCCGGCATTACGAGTGTGGATGTGGGCAGCGCCAGCCTGAAGATCAACGATGACGGGTTCTACACCCTCTCAATCGGTGCAGCCGACATGGGCACCGGCTGCGACACGATTCTGGCGCAGATCGCCGCCGAGGTGCTGGAGTGCCCGCTCGACAATGTGACGGTCCTCGGCGCGGACACCGATTCCTCGCCCTACGATTCCGGCTCCTACGCATCCAGCACGACCTATGTCACCGGCAAGGCGGTTGAGCAGTGCGCCGAGCAGCTCAAGCAGAAGATCTGTCAGGTCGGCGCGGGGCTGCTGGGCCTTGATGAGCGTGCAGTCGTCTTTGCGGGCGATGCCGTGACAAGCGAGGACGGCACGCAGCGCGCCACGCTGGCGCAGATCGCCGCAGCCTCCCAGTGCGGCAGCAATACGGCGCTGGAGGCAGTTGTGACCCACAGCTCGGAGATCTCGCCCCCGCCGTTCATGGTGGGCGCGGCCGAGGTCGAGGTCGATCTGGAGACCGGCGAGGCGCAGGTCATCCGCTATGAGGCGGCCGTTGACTGCGGCACACCGGTCAACCCGAACCTTGCGCGGGTGCAGGCCGAGGGCGGCATCCTGCAGGGCATCGGTATGGCGCTGACCGAGAATGTCACCTACGATGACCGCGGCATGCCGCAGGAAAACTCGCTGATGCAGTACAAGATCCCGGCGCGCAACGACATCGGGCATATCCATGTCGTGTTTGAGAGCAGCTACGAGGGCACCGGCCCCTTCGGTGCCAAGAGCATCGGCGAGGTGGTCATCAACACCCCACTGCCCGCCGTGGCCGATGCAATCTACCACGCCACCCACAAGCGGTTCTATGAGCTGCCCATCACCCGCGAGCAGATCGCGCTGGCCGGGCAGTAAAAGGTGAAAGCTCGTTGAAACGACAAGTTTCAACGAGCTTTTTTCTGCCTTAGGGCAAAAGTGGTAACATTCTGGTAACTTTGACCCTAAAACGGCAAAGTGAAGTACAGGCAATGGCTGTACTTCTTTTTGGTATTCCTATGCGAAGATTCAGGTTTCGCCACCGCGGTTAAAACTGCGCCGGTTGTTGGGAAACCAAATGGCAGGGGTGAACACAGCCAGCCCCACCGCTGTGGTATCCCCGGGGTTGGAAACGATGTGGGGCAGGTTGGACTGCACCACAGTGGTGTCTCCGGCGTTCAGGCGGGTAGTCTTGGACTCCACCAGTACATCCAGCTGCCCCTGCTCCAGCAGCAGGATTTCCTCACTGGGATGGATCACCGGCAGGTCGCCGTCCTTGCAGTGGGGTTCCAGCTCAAAGCGTATGACCAACGACTGAGGTACAAAATTTCCGTTGGGCATGGGCGTAAGCAGATGATACCGTACATTGGAATTGGGCTGGGAGAGGATCATCATATCCGCCTGACGGGTTGTCAGGCTGGTGCTGCTCTCACCTCCCATAAACAGATAGGTGGGGATGTCCAGAGCGGCGCTGAGTTTGCGCAGGGTGGACAGGGACGGGTCGGTGAGATTGCGCTCGATTTGGGAGATATACCCGATGGACAAACCAGTCTTTTCGGCCAGTTCCTTGAGGGTGATTCCCCGCTTTTTCCGAATATTTCGAACATGTTCGCCCAGCATAAGGCCTCCTGCTTTTTCGCAAAAAAATTTATTTACAGTATATCATAAAATGCCCTGTACGTAAATAAGCAAGAAAATATTCGATATTTATAAAATTTTTTACAAAGAAAATCAGATGATTTCTTGCTTATCCTACAAAATGCTCTGAAAAATGTGAAAAAAGCAGAAAAGCTCTTGACAAAAATTTTAGAAATAGTAAAATTTATAAAAAATTATAAAAATTATAAAAATTATTGTGCAGGAGGAACCCTATGAAAATCACAGATGTAAAGGTAGAAACCATCCGTATCCCCATGAAAAAGCCCTTCCGTATTGCTTTTGCGGTACAGGATCATTCGCTGAATGTGCTGGTGAAGATCTCCACCGACGAAGGTCTGTGGGGCATCGGTGAGGCCGCGCCCTTTGAACCGGTGACCGGCGAGAGCGCAGCCACCGTTCTGGAAGCGCTGAAACTGTTCCGCACCGGATTGATCGGCATGGATCCGCTCGATGTTGAGGGCATCCACAGGATGATGGACCGCCTGCTGTCAGGCAACACCTCGGCAAAGGCCGCGGTGGATATTGCCCTGTACGATATCAAGGGCAAACTGATGGGTCAGCCTCTGTACAAGGTGCTGGGCGGCAGCGTGAACCAGATCGTCACGGACATGACGGTGGGCATTGACACACCGGAAGCCATGGCCGCCGAAGCCCGGGAACGGGTGGAAAAGGATGGCTTCACCATTCTGAAGATCAAGGCCGGCATCAACCCGAGTGAGGATATTCAGGCATTGACCCTGATCCGTCAGGCGGTGGGCCCCAACATCCGCCTGCGTGTGGACGCCAACCAGGGTTACACGGTCAGCGATGCGGTGCGCACCCTGAAAGCCTTTGAAGAGTTGGGCGTGGAAGCGGTGGAACAGTGCCTGCCCAGCTGGGATCTGGACGGTATGCGCTTTGTGCGTTCCAAGGTGGACTTGAAGGTCATGCTGGATGAGTCGATCCACACCCCCATCGACGCAGCAAAGGCCTGCAAGATCGATGCTGCAGACATTATCAACATCAAACTGATGAAGTGCGGCGGCCTGTACCCGGCGGAAAAGATCAACGCCATTGCCGAGGCAAACCATGTACAGTGCATGGTGGGCTGCATGCTGGAGACCAAGGTGGCCATTGCTGCCGGTGTGAGTCTGGTTGCCGCCAAGCAGAACATCACCGAGGCGGACTGCGACAGCTTTATGTACGCCGTGGACCCCGAGATGGGTATGCCCGGAGGTTTTGCCGTGAATGGCGGCGTCTACACCCTGTCCGACAAACCGGGCCTTGGCATCGATATTGATTTTTAAGCGGACCCCGCAGAGAGGTATATTATGGCGAATACGATTTTTTCCTCCGAAGGCGCGCTCCTGTTCATCATGGTCGTCACGGTTGCACTGGGATTCTGGCTGCAGCGGTTCAAGGTGTTCAAAACGCTGGGCCCGGCCCTGACGGTTATCGTCATGGGCATCGTGATGTCCAACCTGCGGATCGTGCCTACCTCCAGCCCTACCTATGATGCCATCAGCGGCTACTGTGTGCCGTTGTCCGTTTCCATCTGCCTGCTGAGCCTGGACCTGAAACAGATGCGCAAATTATCCAAGGAACCGATCATTGCGTTGGCCTCGGCCGTATTCAGCGTCTGCGTGGCAGCTTTGGTGTTCGGCGTACTGTTCGCCAACAAAATCGACGAGGGCTGGAAGGTGGCCGGTATGTTCGTGGGCACCTACACCGGCGGCAGTTCCAACCTGACCGCCATCGCTGTAGGCCTGGATGCCAGCAAGAACACCATCGCCTCGGCCAATGCCGCCGACTATGTGGTGGGCATCCCCACGCTGATCCTGATGTTTGCCACCCCCGCCCTGTACAAGAGTTCCAAATGGCTGAAAAAGCTGTGGCCCTATGATATGAGCGAGTCGGAGCTGCTGGGGGATGGCAACCACGAGGAACTGATGACCTCCAAGGAATGGTCCATCCAGGAAATCGCCTGGCTGCTGGCCATCGGCTTTGGCACCGTGTGGGCTGCCACCAGCATCTCCTCGATGGTATTCGGAGAAGGGTTCCGCAGTGCAGGCCGCATCCTGCTCATCACCACCTTCTCCATCATCCTGGCACAGGTGCCGGCTGTCCGCAGGCTGCGCGGCAATTTTGACCTGGGCCTTTTCGTAGCGGTGCTGTTCCTGGTGACCATCGGCTTTGCGGTGGACCTGAAGCAGTTCTTCGGATCCACCTTCTACATCACCCTGTTCTGCTTCTGTGTCATCGCCTGTTCCATTCTGCTGCACCTGCTCATCACCCGGCTGCTGAAAGTCCGTTTTGAGTATGTGCTGCTGTCCATCGTAGGCTGTATCTCAGATGGCCCCACCGCCGCCCTCATCGCCTCCAGCGCCCAGTGGAAGACCCTTATCAACATCGGCTTGCTCATGGGCGTACTGGCCGGTGCCCTGGGCAACTATGTGGGCATCGGTGTAGCCTATGCCATCCGTGCTTTCATCGGCGCCTAAACGGAAAACGGGAGAAACGGAAATGCGTAATTTTGACTTATATGTTTCAGGCATCCTGTACGGCAGACTGCGGCTGGGCGACGGCACACCCCAGATCCGGAAACTGGACGTACATACCGGCGCGCTGCTGGACTGGCAGGACCTGACTGAACAGGACCGGGATTTTTACCGTTTCTTTGTGAAGATGGACTTTGCCGCCCTGGGGCAGAACCTGTCCCATTACGAGTCGGGGCTGCATGGCACCGGGGAAGTTTCCCTGTGCGGTGAGCGTTACACCAGCGAAGACGGCTGCAGCTACCTGCAGCGGGATGTAAAATTCCCCAACAACAAACAGATGAAAGAAGGGCGGCTGATCGCCGTCACCTGCCCTGCCCGGGAGATGGTCACGGTGCTGGTGGAACCCGGTGCCGAGGAGGAGACCATCCTGCGCCTGTGGCGCTCGACCTGGCCGGAGGAACAGTTGTTCCCGGTAGAACATGCGCAGACCTTCCCGGTGCCCATGCGGGACGGGGTACATCTTTCCACCGACGTATACCTGCCTAAAAACTGCAGTACCCCGGTGCCCGCAGTGCTGGTACGCACCCCCTACGGCAAAGAGGACGGCTGTGAGATATACTACCGTTACGTCCAGCGCGGCTACGCGGTGGTAGTACAGGATGTGCGCGGCAGAAACGCCAGTGAAGGCGAATGGCTGCCCAACTACCACGAGGTGGAGGACGGCGACGATACTCTGAACTGGATCGCCGCCCAGCCATGGTGCAGCGGACGCATCGGTATGGTGGGCGGGTCCTACCTGGGTTATGTACAGTGGGCGGCCGCTGCCAGCGGCAACCCCCACCTGAAAGCTCTGATCAGCGTAGTCTGCGCGGGCAGCGCCTTTGTGGATCTGCCCCGCCGGGGTGGGTCTTTCACCTCGGGCATGCTGGCCTGGGCCTTTGCGGTGTCTCAGAAAACCTTCCACCCTGAGCTGATGGAACGCGATGACTGGGAGAAAGTGCTGAACATCCGCCCCCTGACCGACCTGCCGAAAAAGGCTCTGGGGTACGATGTGCCCTTCATCACACGGTGGCTGGAACCCAGTGACTACAACGATTTCTGGCGTATGTCCAACTGGCAGGAACGCTCCGCCGGGGCGCAGATCCCGGCGCTGATTCAGTCCGGCTGGTTTGACGACAACGGCATGGGTACCACCGAAGCCCTGGAACTGGTCCATGACTTCCCTCGGGGCATGCGTAAGGTCATTCTGGGACCCTGGCAGCACAGCGGCAACAGTAAGTACGACATGCACGGGGTATCCTTCGGCAGCCAGGCGCTGCGCTTTGATCTGGACTGGCTGTATTTCCGCTGGTTTGAGCATCACCTCAAGGAAGTGGACAACGGCATCGACCAGACTGCCCCGGTAGAATACTACACCCTGGGCCAGGAGGTATGGAAGACCGCCGAAAACTGGCCAGTGCCCGAGACCCGGGTCACCCACCTGTATCTGGATAGTGACGGCCATGCCAACACCTCTGCCGGGGACGGGCGGCTGACTTTTGCCAAGCCGGAGCGGGAGAACTGCGATGGTTACGCCTATGACCCCGAAAATCCGTCCCAGCACATCATCGATATGTCGGAGAACGAGATCGAAGTGCCGGAGGACTACACCCGGGAGGAACTGCGTCAGGACCTGCTGTGCTACACCTCCCCTGTGCTGAAGGAAGACCTGGTCCTGACCGGTGATATGACGGCGGAGTTGTATATTTCTTCTGACGCGCCGGATACCGACTTTGTGGTGCGTGTTACAGACGTGGATGAGAATGGCCGGTCCATCAAGCTGGCGGATGGCCTGCTCAGCGCCCGATACCGTAATGGCTTTGCCCGGTCGGAGTTTTTGCAGGAAGGCGAGATCGTCTGCCTGAAGATCCGCACCACCAAGTTGTCCAACTGCTTCCGGAAAGGCCACCGCATCCGGGTGACTGTCACCTCCAGCGCCAAGAATTTCATCTTCCCCAACAGCAACACCCGGGAAGGTTTTGCTTCCGCCCGGACCGTGGTGGCCCATAACCGGGTATACCACGGTGGGCTGCACGCCTCCCGCCTGACGGTGCGGGTGGAACCCTAAGCGGATTGCCCTCCCTGTCAGCGGAAGCGAACAGATCACATTCTGCTCCGCAACCATCAAGCCCCGGCCAGAAAAGGCCGGGGCTTTTCTGGTTCCAGGGGCAATGCCGCATAATTCTAAGTGCCGCAGCCGCCGGAGCGGTGCTTAAACCGTAAAGCGGGAATTATGCGGTGCTGCCTTAGTTATTTGTGCGGGCTTTCCCTGCGTGAAAACCCTGTGAGACGGGTGTCCGCATTCCTCGATGGGGCACCCCGGAAATGCGTTTGTGGGTAATCAAGGCGGATAAGCAGAACCATGATTTATTGAAAATTCGGAAAAGAATCTGTATAATACTTATCAGATAGAGCCTATAGCCAGGAAAGGCAAGCGGCATAGCAGTCGGCACATAAACACATTCGTTTGCTCTCAAAAGGAGAATTTTCGTGAACTACATCGCAGTAGTCGAGGACAGCGCGCAGGATCGGGCAGTGCTGGACTCGTATCTGGAAAAATACCAGCAGGAGAAAAACTGCCATTTTCAAATCACACATTTTTCGGATGGCGACGAGATCGCGCTGGGCTATAAGGGCGGCTATGACCTGATTTTGATGGACATCGAGATGACCTTCCTGGATGGTATGTCAGCAGCCGAGGAGATCCGCCGCGCCGACCCGGAGGTGCTTATCATCTTCATCACCAACTCGCCGCAGTATGCCATCAAGGGGTACGCGGTGCAGGCGCTGGACTATATCTTAAAGCCGCTGAGTTATTACGCTTTCTGCCAGCGGATGAACCATGTGCGGGAGCTGCTGGGACGCCGCCAGAAGCATTTCCTCACGGTGCCCTGCGCGGGCGGCGTGCAGAAGCTCGACGTCTCCGACATTTATTATGTAGAAATTTGCGACCACGACCTGCTGTTCCACACCAAGCAGGGCGAGGTGCATTCCACCGGCTCCATGCGCGATGTGGAGCAGAAGCTGCCGCCGGAGAATTTCTTCCGCAGCAGCAAGGCGTACCTTGTCAATCTGGAACACGTGGACGGCATCCAGGACGAGGACGCCATCGTCAACGGTGATCGGGTGCAGATCAGCCGCGCCAAGCGCAAGGCATTTTTGGCGGCGCTCAACCACTACATGGGGGAAACCATCTGATGGAAACGGAAGTTCTGGGCAACATTCCCCGCCTGTATACCGCGCTGGCGGACTGGCTGGCCTGCCTTTTATATCTGTTCTTCCTACCCAAGCGTACAGCAGGCTGGCGGCGGTATACGATCCACGCGGTGTTTTTGCTGCTGCTCGGCGTCTTTATGCAGGCAACGGGGCAGGTGCCGCAATTCTGGTTTCTGCCCTGCATTGCGGTATCCATCTTGATCATGTATCTGTACATCCGAATGCAGGCCGACGTGCCCGCCCGAAGCGCGGGGTATTACTGCGTCCGCGCGTTTATTTTGGGGGAACTGGCCGCCTCGCTGGAATGGCAGCTCTACTACTATATGGCCGGGCGGCAGGGCACGCCGGGCGCGGGTGTGCGTGTGTGCATTTTGGCAGTCGACTATGCCGCAGTGTATGGCGCGGTGTTCGCGCTGGAACGCAATTATAACGATATTGCCTCGCCTCTGCACGTCCACAAAAAGGAATTCCTCAGCACGCTGTTCATCGGTGTGGCGGTCTATGCCGCCAGCAACCTGAGCTATGTCAGCCCGGACACGCCGTTTTCCGGCAAAATGACGGCGGAAATTTACAACATCCGCACGCTGGTAGACCTGGGCGGCATGGCCATTCTGTTTGCGCACCACATGCAGCTGGTGGAGTACCGCCGCAAAAAGGAGCGCGACGCTTTGCAGAACGTCTTGCAGGCGCAGTACGCACAGTACCGCTCGGCGCAGGACAGCATTGACCTTATCAATAAAAAATATCACGACCTCAAGCACCAGATCGCCGTGCTGCGCAGCGAGACCTCAGAGGAAAAGGCCCACTACCTCGACGCGATGGAGCAGGAGATCCGCAGCTATGAGGCGCAGAACAAGACCGGCAACGAGGTGCTGGACACGATCCTGACCAGCAAAAGCCTGTACTGCCAGCAGCACGGCATCACGCTGACCTGCGTGGCAGACGGTGCGGCGCTGGATTTTATGGATACGATGGACCTGTGTTCGCTGTTCGGCAATGCGCTGGACAACGCCATCGAGAGTGTAGAAAAGCTGCCCGACAGCGAGCAGCGGCTCATCCATCTGGTGGTGGCACGGAAAAAGAGCTTTTTGTGGATTCGGGTCGAAAACACCTACGATGGTGCTTTCCAAGCAGACGGCAACCTGCCAAAAACTACCAAGTCCGACGCCCGCTACCACGGCTATGGATTAAAGAGCATCTACGACACCGCCGAAAAATACGGCGGCACGGCAGAGATCACCACCCAGGAGAACCAGTTCACATTAAAGGTGCTGTTTCCCATCAAGCAGAAATAACCCGGACAGCCCATTTTGGTGGGCTGTTCAGCGTGTCGAAAAACCTCCCTCTGCGAGGGAGGTGCCCCGAAGGGGCGGAGGGAGAGAACCTTGCCATAGCCCAAAATATTTCGGGCAACCGCACAGTTCTCTCCCCCACCGCCTGCGGGCGGAGCCCCCTCACAGAGGGGGCCAAGGGGTGAGCACACCTTTTTCGACAGCCTAGACAGCCCATTTTGGTGGGCTGTTTTTTGCTTTAAGCAATCTGCACATAAAGCGCATGATACGATTGTCTATTTTGCCAATGCCGCAGGCGGCTTGCGTGGGAAAAACGACCGTTCACGTAGTGAATCCCCTTTTTGCTGTACATTGTGATATAGTGCAGACAACAGAAAAGGAAAGTCTCCGGCGTTTTTTGCTATGGATAACCTTGAAAGCGAGGATCTTGTATGAAAGCAACATCCCTTCTCACCGGCTGGACGTGCCGCCATCTGGGCGATACCGCACCCGGCAAAACGGTGACCCTGCCCCATGATGCCATGCTGGCTGAACCCCGCACCGCCCTGAGCGCGGGCGGCACCAATACCGGCTGGTACGAGGGATATGACTACGAATACCGGCGCACCCTGACTGTGCCGGAAAACGCGCTGGCAGACACCCACATTCTGGAGTTTGAGGGCGTCTACCATAATGCCGAGGTCTGGCTCAACGGTCAAAAGGCAGCGTTCCGCCCCTACGGCTACACCAACTTTTATGTTGATTGTGCGCCGTATCTGCACGCAGGGGAGAACGAGCTGCGGGCCATTGCCCGCAACGCCGACCAGCCCAACAGCCGGTGGTATTCCGGCGCGGGCATCTACCGCCCGGTGCAGCTTTGGACGGCAAGGGGCGCGCATATCACGCTGAATGGTGTTAAAATCCGCACCCCGTCGCTTGACCCCGCCGTCGTGGAGGTGCGCGTAAAGACCACCGCCCCCGGCACGGTACGCCTGACGGTGGACGACCTGCCCGCCGTGCAGCAGGAGAGCGACGGCGAGGCCGTATTTACCCTGACCCTTGATAACGCCCGCCTCTGGACACCTGAAACGCCAAACCTGTACACCTGCCGCGTCAGTTTTGCCGATGATGAGGTGACCGAGACGTTCGGTGTCCGCAAGGTCGAGTGGGGTACGGACGGCTTCCTGCTCAACGGCAAACGGTACATCATCCAGGGCGCGTGCATCCACCACGATAATGGTCTGTTGGGCGCAGTTTGTGACCCCGACGCCGTGGCACGCAAGGTACGCCTGCTGAAAGAGAACGGCTACAACGCCATTCGCTCAGCGCACAACCCCTGCTCCAAGGCGCTGCTGGCAGAGTGTGACCGGCAGGGCATGCTTGTCATGGACGAGTACATCGACCATTGGTACATCCACAAAACCGAGCATGACTACGTGGATTATTTCAATGAGTGGTGGCGTCAGGATCTGACCGACATGGTGGAAAAAGACTACAACCACCCCTGCGTGGTGCTCTACTCCACCGGCAACGAGGTCAGCGAGACTGCCCAGAAGCGCGGCATCGCCCTGACCAAAGAGATGACCGACTTCCTGCACGGGCTGGACGATTCCCGCCCGGTGACCTGCGGCGTGAACATCTTCTTCAACTTTTTAAGCTCCATCGGCTTCGGCGTGTACAGCGACGAAAAGGCAAAAAAAGAAGCCGAGCGCGCCGAGAAAGCCAAGCAGCGCGGCGAGAAGGCCGCCAAGAAAAAGGCGGTCGGCAGTCAGTTCTTCAACAATCTGGCGGGGCTGCTGGGCGATGAGTTCATGAAGCGCGGCGCGACCCTGCACGGCTGCGACGTCAAGACCCGTGACGCCTTTGCCAACATGGACATTGCGGGCTACAACTACGGCATCTACCGCTATAAGCACGACCTGAAAAAGTACCCGCAGCGGTTGATTTTGGGCAGCGAGACCTTCTGCAACGATGCTTATAAATTCCGCGAGCTGGCCAAACAGGAGCCACGCTTGGTGGGCGACTTTGTCTGGGCGGGCATGGACTACCTTGGCGAAGTCATGGTCGGCTCATGGGAGTACGCCGACTACGCCGAAACGTTCGACGGCGGTCCGGGCTGGGTGTCGGCGGGTTCGGGACGCATCGACCTGACCGGCAAGCCGCTGGGCGAAGCCCTTTATACCCGCGTGGCGCTGGAGGCCGACAACGGCCCCTATATTGCCGTCTGCCCGGTCAACCATACCGGAGAACGCCACAGCCCCAGTGCGTGGAAGATGACGAATGCCATGCCCAGCTGGAGCTGGACCGGCTGCGAGGGGCGCAAGGCCAACGTGGAGGTCTACGCCCGCGCCGCCCGCGTGGAGCTGGTGCTGAATGGTCACACGGTGGGCAGTAAAACGCTGAAAAATGATTGCCTTGCGAGGTTCAGCATTCCCTACGAGAGCGGCACGCTGGAAGCCGTCAGCTATGACGCTGCCGATCACGAAATTGGTCGCTGCAAGCTGCAAAGTGCCGGCAGCACGACCCGCCTGACGCTGGACGCGGAAGAACCTACTGTAAAACCGGGGCATCTGTGCTACATCCGTCTGCGCTACACCGATGAAAACGGCATCACCAAGCCGCTGGTGCGCGGCAATATTCAGGTACAGGTGCGCGGCGGCACGTTGGTGGGGCTGGGCAGTGCCTGCCCCTTCAACAAGCACAGCTATCTGGACAACGAAACCGATACCTACTACGGCGAGGCTCTTGCCATCGTCCGCATGGGGGACGGCGACGCCATGACGATTGCTGCTTCCGACGGCGAATACAGCGCGGAGCTGACTGTGCTTGCGCAAGCATGAGGTGAGCTATGGAGGTATGGGCTATTTTGCGGCGCTTGCCATCACGCTGTTTCTGGCGGCGTTCGTGCTCATCACCGTCATCAACGGCGGCGTGCAGATGGTGATTTACTTCCCGATTTATAAAATCATCTTCCCGGAAGGGGAGCAGAAGAAAAACTAAGCTGCCCACAAAAGGGCTTGGAACAGGTCGGTACCATGCAGCATTCCTTTGTACGCATGGGACAAAATCCGTTCTGAGCCTTGGTACACAACACTACAAAACTCAACAAAAGCTCGTTGAAACGATAAGTTTCAACGAGCTTTTGTTGCCTTAGGATGCAAATTTCAGTGCAGGGCTTCGCACAGGGCAATCAGGGGCAGCGCCTGACCGCAGGCCATCGGGCGGATGCTGATGCCCTTAGCAGCTCCACGGTGCGCTGGACGCGCAGCCCTTTACAACCGGCGGGCAGGGTGCTATAATAAATCCGACCGACCGGTCGGTCGGAAAAGAAAGGGAACACTTCCATGCCGAAATACAGCGTTAAAAAGCCATTTACCATTCTGGTGGCGGTCATTCTGGTGCTGGTGCTGGGCTTTGTCAGCCTGACCGGCATCCAGACGGACCTGCTGCCCGCCATGAACCTGCCCTACCTGATGGTCATCACGACCTACCCCGGCGCCAGCCCCGAGCAGGTCGAGGCCGACGTGACCAAGCCGCTGGAAAATGCACTTTCGACGCTGAACGGCGTCAAGAACGTGACGAGCCAGAGCAATGAAAACTACAGCCTGCTCTTTCTGGAATACCAGGACGACACCGACATGGACAGCGCTATGGTCAAGGCCAGCACCGCCGTGAACCAGCTCGGCGACGCGCTGCCCGACATGGCGTCCACGCCGACGCTGATGGAGATCAGCCCGGACATGATGGCGACGCAGTACATTGCCGTGGACTACGACGGCATGGATATTTACGCGCTGTCCGACTATGTCAGCGAAAACGTGCTGCCCCAGCTCGAGCGCGTGGACGGCGTGGCCAGCGTGTCCACGACGGGCCTGGTGGAAAAGTCGGTGCAGATCACGCTCGACCAGGAAAAGATCGACGCTGTCAACGACAAGCTGCTGGTCAAGGTCAGTGACCGCCTGGCCGATGCCAAAAAAGAGCTGGATGCCAACAAGAAAAAAATCAACGATGGCATGAAGGAACTGGACGCCGCCCAGGCCCAGCTGGACGCAGGCAAGGCCCAGCTGAACAGCCAGAAGGCCGACGTGACGACCCAGCTGCGGGACGCCATCACCGAGCTGGACAAGCAGATCCCCGAGCTGGAAAAGAAGATCGCCAGCCTGCAGACCGACCTGGACGAGGCAAACCGCAAGCTGGAGGATGCCAAAAATACAAACACGACCCTGCCCGAGGTCACGCTGCCCATCGACGATGCACTGTTTGCCAGCTGCAAGACGGTGCTGGCCGCCTACGACCCGCAGTATAACGCCGACGCGCTCCCGGCCAATCTGGCCGAAGCCAAGAGCGACCTGAACAAGATGGGCGCGATGATCAACTCGATCGACCGCGCGGATGCGGCCATCCGCCAGCGCGCCGCAGACGAGGGGCTGTTGGAGCAGAACATGACGGTGGAGCAGACTGCGGCCTACTTAGATGCCCAGTATGCGGCCATGAGCGCCCGCATTCAGGCGTTGGAGGGGGAGATCGCGTCGCTGCAGGACACCCTCAACAACACCGAGGACGAGACCGAACGGGCCGATTTACAGGCACAGATCGACGCCAAGCGCGCCGAGCAGGCGCAGGACCAGGCCGTCATCGACGGCAACGCCGCCCGCCGCGCCCGCGTCAGCGAGCTGAGCGGCAATCTGTCAACGCTCTCCACGACGAAGGTCGCCCTGCAGAACGCCACGACGCTGCTGACTGCGCGGCAGGAGGCCGAGACTGCGCTGAACGACGGTATGCAGCCGCTGCAGCAGACGCTGAACGACACCGCCGCCGCCCTGCGCGACCAGCTGACCAAAGCGCAGGAAATGCTGACCCAGCTGAACGAACAGCGCGACAAGCTGCAAAAAATGCTGGCAAGCCTTGGCGACGAGGCGGTAGACCCCGCCATGGCCGATATGGCCGTCCAGCTGCTGCTGAGCGGCACCGAGGCCCAGCTGCAGCTGGGCGAGTTCCGGGTCTCCAGCGGCAAGACCCAGCTCGAGGCCGGCAAGACCCAGCTCGAGGCCGCGCAGGAGGAATACGAGTCCGCCCGCGAGGAGGCGCTGAAAAGCGCGAATCTGAACCAGCTGCTGAACATGACGACGCTGCAGCAGCTCATTTATGCGCAGAACTTCTCGATGCCCGCGGGCTATATCGAGGGCGGCGACGGCGATGACAACCGCTACATCGTCAAGGTCGGTGATGCCTTTGCCGACGCGGACGAGCTGAAAAGCATGGTGCTCTGCAATATCGACGGCATCGGCGACGTGCGCCTGTCCGATGTGGCCGAGGTCGAAATGACCGACAACGCCGACGATGCCTACGCCAAGGTGGACAAGAACCGCGCCGTGCTGCTGTCGCTGTACAAGAGCTCGACGGCGTCCACCTCGACGGTCTCCAACGCCAGCAACGCGGCGATGAAAACGATGATGGCCGAAAACGAGGGTCTGCACCTGACGCCCATCATGGACCAGGGCGACTATATCAAGCTCATCGTCAACAGCGTGCTGTCCAACCTGATCGAGGGCGCAGCGCTGGCCATCATCGTGCTGGCGCTGTTCTTAAAGGACCTGCGCCCGACCATCGTCGTGGCCATCAGTATGCCGTTGAGCGTGCTGTTTGCCATTGTGCTGATGTATTTCACCGACATTACCTTCAATATCCTGTCGCTGTCCGGCCTGGCGCTGGGCGTCGGCATGCTGGTCGACAACTCGGTTGTCGTCATTGAAAACATCTACCGTCTGCGGGGCCGCGGCGTGCCCGCCGCCCGCGCGTCGGTGCAGGGCGCGCGTCAGGTGGCCGGGTCCATCGTATCCTCCACCCTGACGACGATCTGCGTTTTTCTGCCGCTGGTGTTCACCACCGGCATGGTGCGCGAGCTTCTCAGCGACATGGCCTGGACCATCACCTTCAGTCTGCTGGCGTCCCTTGTTGTGGCGCTGACCGTTGTGCCCTGCGCGGGCTCCACCGTGCTGAAAAAGCAGAAGGACATCAAGCACCCGCTGTTCGACAAGGTGCTGAACGGCTATGAAAAGCTGCTGCGCTTCTGCCTGCGCCGCAAGGCTGTGCCGCTGGCGCTGGCCATTGCGCTGCTGGGGGTGTCGGTCTGGCGCGTCGCTACCATGGGCATCGTCATGATCCCCGACATGAGCAGCAACCAGCTGACCATTACGGTCAATGTGCCTGACGATACGGCTAAGGAGGACGCCTTCGCCACGGCGGACAGCGTCATGGACGCGGTCATGACCGTGGACGGCGTCGACACCGTCGGCGCGATGTCGGGCGGTTCCAACAACATGGTCGCCATGGCCGGCAGCAATGCCGCCGCCGACAACACCACGTTTACCTATTACGTCCTGCTGGGCGACAAGGCACCCAAGGCCAAGGTCGTGGAGCAGGAGATCTACGGCAAAACAGCAGATCTAAACTGCGAAATTGAAGTGAACTCCAATGGCATGATGGACATGAGTGCGCTGTCCGGCTCCGGCATCGAGGTGGACCTCTACGGCAGCGACCTCAATGACCTGGCCGCCGCGGGCAAGCAGGTCATGGCGCTGATGGAGGGCATCGACGGTATCCAAAACGTCACCGACGGCCAGGACGCCGGCGACGCCGAGATCAACATCACGATTGACAAGGACAAGGCTATGCGGATGGGTCTGACCGTCGCGCAGGTCTACCAGCAGATCGCCGCCAAGCTGACGACGGACACCACCGCCACGACGCTGAAGGCGGGCGGCGACAGCTACAGCGTCGTTATCGTCGATAAGACCGACACGCCGACGCTGGACGATATTTTCAATATGGAGTTCGAGACGACGACCACCGATGAGAACGGCAGCAGCGTAAAGGAGACGCACACCCTCGGTGAGTTCGCGACCCGCACCACGACGGCGGGCTATACGACGATTGCCCGCGAGAACGGCTCCCGCAAGCTGGCCGTGGCGAGTGAGACCGCCGACGGCTACAACACGACGCTGCTCTCCCGCGAGCTGGAGCCGCAGCTGGCCGCACTGGACCTGCCCGACGGCGTGACCGCCGAGCTGGCCGGTGAGACGACCCAGGTCACCGAGATGCTGAGCCAGATGGCAAAAATGCTTGCACTGGCATTGGCTTTTGTCTATTTTGTCATGGTGGCGCAGTTCCAGAGCCTGCTGTCGCCGTTCATTGTTCTGTTCACGATCCCGCTGGCCTTCACCGGCGGTATGCTCGGCCTGATGGCTGCCGGTGAGCAGCTGTCGCTGATCTCGCTGATGGGCTTCCTGGTCCTGATGGGCGTCGTCGTCAACAACGGCATTGTGTTTGTGGACTACGCCAACCAGCTGCGCATCGGCGGGCTGGAGCGCACCGACGCCCTTGTGGCGACGGGCCGCACCCGTATGCGCCCGATCCTGATGACGACGCTGACGACGGTGCTGGCGATGGTCACGATGCTGTTCGGCACCGACATGGCCAGCGAGATGAGCACCGGCATGGCCATTGTCATCATCGGCGGTCTGAGCTACGCCACGCTGATGACGCTGTTCGTCGTGCCTGTGCTGTATGACCTGTTCTACCGCAGACCGCCGGTCAATATTGACGTCGGTGATGACGGTCTGGACGACCTGCCCGACGACGCGGCCGAGTTTGCGGCAGAGTTCGCCGCCCGCCGTGCCGCCGAGGCTGCATCCACGCCACGCCGCCCGGATCTGAGCCGCGCGGCCCGTGCGCCGGAGGAAAACGACGGGGAGAAAAAGGAGGCCGACCATGACAATGGATAACCATGCAGCCCGCAAGGCTGCCGTCTACGAGGCTGCCCTGCAGCTGGTCGCCCGGGGCGTCAGCCCCGCCGCTATGACCATCCAGCAGCTGGCTGACACGGCAGGCATTGGAAAAGGTACGGTGTACGGATATTTTTCCTCAAAGGAGGAGATCCTGCAGGGCCTGGCCGAATACTGCTTTGCCCGGGAAAACGAACGCATCCGCGTCCTGTTTGCCGACTGCCGCACGCTGGCAGGGCTGGAGGAGCGGGCGGTAGCCTATTTGCAGGACATTGCCGCCAACCGGATGGGCGATTATAAGATGATTGCCCAGGCGCTGGGCACGCCGGGAAGGTGCGAGTCCGTGCCCGCCTGTGCGGACGAGCTGCGGGACATCATGCGCACGCTGCTCATACGCCTGCAGGCTGCGGGGGAGATCGACCCCGCGGTGAGTCTGGAATACTGCTGCACCGCGATCTTTTCCGCCGTTGTCGGCGGCCTGATCGGGCTGTGTGTTACCGCGGAGTGCGGGATACAGAGCGGCCTGCCGGAGAATTTAAAAATGCTGCTGCATCGGACATTACAGGTGCAGCAATAAAAAGCAGCCCGTGAGCGACAGTGCTCACGGGCTGCTTTGTGCTTATTTTACAGCAGCTTACTCCCCAGCGCGCGGCTTGTGCGGGAGAGGGAGAGGTTGGCAAGCTCCTGATTGTCCAGCGTGTAGCGCAGAACGAGGACGTTCGCCACAAAGAGGACGGCCAGCTTGACCGGCATGCTGCCGGAGTCGAGCGGGCTTTCTTTGGCACCGCACAGAAGCACGACATCGGCCAGTGCTGCGCCGGGGGCGTCGCTGTAGTGGGTGAGCAGGATGACCTTGGCACCGTTTTCCCTGGCCAGATGCAGCGTGTCCATCATATCCCGCGTTGCGCCGGAGTAGGAGACAAAGACCACGACGTCCTCGGGACCCATCAGGCTGGCGGCGATGGCCTGCATGTGGCTGTCGCCTGCCGTGCGGAACTTGGTGGAGAGCATCGAGAACCGCGCCCAGATGTCGCAGGCCAGTATATAGCTGCCGCCCTGCCCGAAAAAGAACACCTGCCGTGCCCGCTGCAAAAGCGTGGCCGCGCGGTCCACCGACTCGGGGTCCAGTGCGCTGCGGGTGCCGTTCAGTGCCTCGATGGCGGTGTTGTAGGCGTGGGTGCAGAGCGTCTGGGTGTCGACGCCCGGCTCCAGCTTGAGCGAGACCGGCATCGCCGTGGCCGTGGCCTTTGCCAGCGCGATCTTCATCTCGTTATAGCCGTCAAAGCCCAGGGCGCGGCAGAAACGGAAAATCGTAGCCTCTGCCACACCGCAGGCTTTTGCCAGCGATGAGATCGACAGGTATTGTGCGTCCTCTGCGTGCTGCATAAGGTAATCCGCAACGATGATGCCGGATTTCGTCAGGCTGTCGCGCTTGGTGCGCAGCATATCCCAAAAACTTTGCTCTGCCATGATGGAGGGTCCTTTCTGCTGTGATGGATTGGTATTGCGGGGATGGCCGTCGGGCTGATGCCCCCTCTTAGCCCCCTCGCAGAGGGAGGCAAGGAGGCTGGCCGCTGCTATTACTTATAATGTATCCCCGGTCAGCGCCTTTTGCAAGGCTTTGGCCAGGACTTTGTGGGACTGGACGGTCATGTGCATGCCGTCAAGGGGCGAGCAGCCCGCGCCGGGCAGTGTGTTGGCGTCCAGGAACCGCACATTGGCGATGTCCTTCAGCATCGGCTCCAGCTGGGCGGCAATGCCGGCGCAGCGTTCATGGCAGCCGGTGCCCATGGCATCTTTAAAAATCAGGTGTTCGTACTCCGGTGTGATGGACGGCGGAACGATGACGAGCACGTCCGGCCTGGCGTTGTCGCGCCAGCATTCGGTGTGCAGGGCCTTCTTGACGAGCCGCACGATGCCCCGAGAGATCAGATGGGAATTGCAGCCGAACCGCTCCTTGCTGTCGTTCGTGCCCAGCATGATCGTCACGGTGTCCAGCGGCGCGTGGCTCATCAGGATCGGCGTGATGACCCGCAGCCCGTTCATACCTTCTGTAATAGGGTCGTCAAACACGGCGGTGCGCCCGGGCAGCCCCTCCTCGACCACGCTCCAGCCGTCGCCCAGCAGGTCCTGCAGCACCATCGGGTAGCGCTCATCGTCGCCGTAGCGCCCGTCGCGGGCAGGGTCATAGCCGTAGGTGTTGGAATCGCCGAAACAGAGCACCCGGCGGCGGGTCATATTTTCATAATTCATAAAAAAGGCTCCCTTTCTTAAAAATGAAAAGTTATTTCGCTCCTTCCATTATATAGGGAAATACCCGCGCTTGCAAGAGGCTTTTTCCCGGAAAAATCGGCCTGTTTTTGTGCAAATGTGCAAAAATTGAGACGGATTGCGTGAAAAGGATGTTTCATTTTGACATCTTGTATTTTTTGACAAAAAGAGTATCCTAATACCAAAGCAAAGGCGCTCACCCGTAAATGTAACGGGTGAGCGCCTTTTTGCTTTACAGCACCAAAGCGCGCGCGACAGAAAATTTCAAAGGTAAAAGTTGTTTTCATTTTGTAATAAATCAAAAAAGAGGCGGTTTTCCTATGAAAAGCAAGAAAAACCGATAGAAACGCATGTATTTTGCAGCTATGTGGATGGAATTTGTGCAGCATGTACAAAAACGACAGTTTTTCTTGGCTATTTCACCTCTGGACAAAATGAAAAAAGTTTTCTAAAATGGAGACATCACGAGGGACACAGAACGAAGATGCCCCACAAAGGCCGAAAGGCAAAAAAGGAGAACAACCTATGAAGAAGCAAGTTTCCGCGATCCTGGCCGCCAGCATGGCAGCCAGCATGCTCGTCGCCTGCGGCGGCTCCACTTCCAGCGCAGCGACCTCTACCGCGCCTGCTGAGAGCACCTCTACCGCCTCCAGCGAGGCCGCTCCCGCGGAGTCCACCGCCGATGCCGGTCAGGCTGCTGACATTACGCTGTGGACCTACCCCATCGGCAAGTGGGGCGATTCCGCGTCCGTTGATGCGCTGCTGGCAGACTTCAATGCCCAGTATCCTGACATCCACGTCACCGTCGAGTACCTCGACTACACCAACGGCGACGACCAGGTCAACACCGCTATCGAGGGCGGCAGCGCACCTGACATCGTCATGGAAGGACCCGAGCGTCTGGTTGCCAACTGGGGCGCCAAGGGCCTGATGGCCGATCTGAGCGACCTGTGGACCGACGACCAGAAGGCCGACATCAGCGCCAGCGTTGAGGCCGCCTGCAAGGATTCCTCCGGCGCTTACTACGAGTTCCCGCTCTGCATGACCGCGCACTGCATGGCCATCAACAAGACCGTGTTTGAGGCTGCCGGTGCTATGCAGTATGTCGATGCCGAGAACCACACCTGGACCACCGACAACTTCCTGAAGGCTGTGCAGGCTGTCTACGACTCCGGCAAGACCGACGTCGGCGCGATCTACTGCAGCGGCCAGGGCGGCGACCAGGGCACCCGCGCCATCATCAACAACATGTACGGCGGCACCTTCACCGATGCGGCCCACACCAAGTACACCGCTGATTCTGCCGAAAACATCAAGGCAATCGAGGCCCTGTACAACCAGGACGGCATCAACTTTGACGCCTCCATCAACGGCGGCGAGGAGATCACCCTCTTCCGCAACGGCACCCTGCAGATGGCCTTCTGCTGGAACATTGCCCAGCAGACCAACGCTGACAACAGCGCAGCCGGCACGACCAACAGCGGCGACGACATCCTGTTCATGGCGTTCCCGACTGAGTCCGGCGACCCCGCACTGTGCGGCGGCATCTGGGGCTTCGGCGTGTTTGACAACGGCGACGAGAACAAGATCGCTGCCTCCAAGACCTTCATCAACTTCATGGCCAACTCTGACGAGACCGCAAAGGCCGTCAAGACCTCTACTTACTTCTCCGTCAAGAACTCTCTGTCCGACCTGTACAAGGACGACGAGGTCATGAACGAGTACCAGAAGCTCATGCCTTACCTGGGCGACTACTATCAGGTCACTCCCGGCTGGGCCGAGGCTCGTACCGCTTGGTGGAACATGCTGCAGCAGGTTGGCCAGGGCACTGACGTGACCACCGCCGTTACCGAGTTCTGCAACACCGCCAACGCAGCGGCCAGCGCATCCTGAACCTCCTGAAAAACCTCCGGTTTGTAACTAAACCCCACGGCGTCCGACCTCTGACATAAAACGCAGCGGTGGGGCGCCGCTTTTATCGAATGAACCTGTGACCTTAAAACAGAAGGGAGCGATCCTCTTGGCACATACCGCAGCTGCCAAAAAGCAGAGCGAGCCGAAGATGAGCCGCGCGCTTGTCCGGCAGGAGACCATCGCAGGTTACCTGTTCCTGCTGCCCAGCCTCATCTTCTTTATCGGCTTTGTCATCTACCCCATGGTGATGTGCATCTTCACCAGCTTCTTTGACTCCAGCATGAACCGCGCCGATGTGTTCATCGGCCTGCAGAACTATGTGGAGCTGTTCCACGACAGCGTCTTTCTGGGCGCACTGCGCAACACGCTGATCATTGTTGTCGTGTCGGTGCCTATCACCTGCATCTTCTCGCTGTGGGTGGCGTCCGCCATCGTCAACATGCCGCCGTGGGCGACCTCGCTGTTCCGCGTCATCTTCTATCTGCCCGTCGTCACCGGCTCTGTCGCTGTTACCGTCGTGTGGAAGTGGATGTTCAACAACTACTACGGCATCTTCAACTATCTGGGCAAGTCGATGGGCCTCATTGACCAGAACATCAACTGGCTGGGCGATACCCGCTACGCGCTGGCCTGCATCATCCTGATCCTGCTCACGACCTCTGTCGGCCAGCCCATCGTGCTGTATGTCTCCGCGCTCGGCAACGTGGACCAGTCTCTGGTCGAGGCCGCCGAGGTGGACGGTGCCACGAAGCTGCAGGCCTTCTGGAAGATCAAGTGGCCGCAGATCATGCCCACCACGCTGTACATCCTGGTCATCACGACGATCAACTCCTTCCAGTGCTTCGCGCTGATTCAGCTGCTGACGTCCGGCGGCCCGAACCACTCCACCGATACCATTATGTACTACATCTACTACACAGCCTTCAAGCTGTACCGCTACGGCTACGGCAACGCGATGGGCGTTATCCTCGCCATCATGATCGCCGTTCTGTCCGCTGTGCAGTTCAAGGTCACGCGGTCTGATTAAGAAGGAGGGAAATGACTATGGATACCAAAAAGAAAAAAAAGAAGATTTCCCCCTACATGGTGTTCAGCACCATCGTCATCATCCTGCTGGCCATCGCGTTCGCGTTCCCGCTGTACTGGATTCTGACGGGCTCCTTTAAGACGCAGATCTCCATCAACTCCACCACCCCCGAATGGTGGCCGAGCGAGTGGGTCGCGACGAACTATGACAAGCTGTTCAGCCGCCAGAAGTCCCCGCTGTGGGAGTTCGCGGTGCCGTTCAGCAGCCACTTCAGCGCGGACGGCAAGGACATCATCTGGTGGGCCGGTCCCCAGGTGCCCGCCGCTGTGCGCTGGCTCATCAACACGGTCTTTATGGCCGTTGCCTCGATGATCCTGACCTGCATCACCTCCGCTATGGCAGGCTATGCGCTGGCAAAAAAGCGCTTTGTGGGCCGCAGCATCCTCTTTACCCTGATCGTCTGCGCCATGGCGCTGCCGAAGCAGGTCATCCTGATCCCCCTGCTGCGCGAGATGAGCAGCCTGCAGCTCTACAACACGATCTGGGCGGTCATCTTCCCCATCGTCGGCTGGCCGTTCGGCGTATTCCTGATGAAGCAGTTCAGTGAGGGCATCCCCGGCGAGATGCTGGAGGCCGCCCGTATCGACGGCGCGAGCGAGGCCAAGACCTTTGTTCGCATTGCGCTGCCCATGATCAAGCCGGGCATCGGCGCACTGGCCATCTTCACCTTCATCAACTCGTGGAACGATTACTTCATGCAGTTGATCATGCTGTCCAGCACCAGCAAGCTGACGATCTCTCTTGGTATCGCCAAGCTGCAGGCCGAGAACTCCACCGACTACGGCCTGATCATGGCCGGTGCCGCGCTGGCAGCCGTGCCCATCATCATCGTGTTCCTGGCCTTCCAGAAGTACTTCACGAAGGGCATCACAATGGGCGCTGTCAAGGGCTAAAAACGCAAAACGGGGTGTTATGGCGGGGTTCTCTCCCCCAGTCGCTGCGGCGACAGCCCCCTCGCAGAGGGAGAGAACCCTGCCATTGCCCGAAGCCTACCCCTACACGAAGCCTTCCCCCTTGGGGGAAGGTGTCTGTGGCCCCGACCACAGACGGATGAGGGGCAGCCTGCCGGAGATTGCCCGCAAACGGGCCGTATCAGCAGGCTCCGCCCTCATCGGTCACCTTCGGTGACAGCTTCCCCCTCGGGGGGAAGACTTTACATACAGTTTTACGAACAGGGAGTGTTTGTATATGAAAGACATCAACAAATATCGCGGCATTATCCCCGCCTTCTACGCCTGCTACGCACCGGACGGCTCTATCTCCACCGAGGGCGTCAAGGCACTGACCCGCCACCT
>ENA-UPSY01000733-UPSY01000733.1-human-gut-metagenome-genome-assembly--contig:-NODE-733-length-38209-cov-62.166632_pt1 | contig 38209 bp, 32 predicted proteins | sample MGYA00250044_ERZ773365 | MGnify/ENA primary metagenome ERZ773365 (study PRJEB29103, sample SAMN06111932) | human gut metagenome | biome: human gut; feature: ankylosing spondylitis patient; material... | reverse complement strand
CTGCGCGACCAGTGGGGCTTTAAAGGCATCACGGTTTCCGACCACGGCGCCATCAAAGAGCTGATCAAGCACGGCGTGGCCTCCGACCCGGAAGACGCGGTGCGCGTGGCGCTGAAGTCCGGCATCAACATGAGCATGAGCGACGAGTATTACAGCAAATACCTGCCGGGGCTGGTGAAATCCGGCAAGGTGACCATGGCTGAGCTGGATGACGCCACCCGTCACGTGCTCAACGTCAAATATGACATGGGGCTGTTCAACGATCCGTACAGCCACCTGGGACCAAAAGATTCTGACCCGCAGGACACCAACGCGGAAAGCCGTCTGCATCGTAAAGAGGCGCGCGAAGTGGCCCGCGAGAGCCTGGTGCTGCTGAAAAACCGTCTCGATACGCTGCCGCTGAAAAAATCCGGCACTATCGCGGTGGTGGGCGCGCTGGCGGACAGCAAACGCGACATGATGGGCAGCTGGTCGGCGGCGGGCGTGGCCGATCAGTCGGTGACCGTCCTGACCGGCATCAAAGAAGCGCTGGGCGATAACGGCAAAGTGATTTACGCCAAAGGGGCGAACGTTACCGACGACAAAGGCATTGTCGATTTCCTCAATCTGTATGAGAAAGCAGTGCAGGTTGACCCGCGCTCGCCGCAGGAAATGATCGACGAAGCCGTCGCGGCGGCGAAGCAATCCGACGTGGTGGTCGCCGTAGTGGGCGAGGCGCAGGGGATGGCCCATGAGGCCTCCAGCCGGACCGACATCACCCTGCCGCAGAGCCAGCGCAATCTGATTGCCGCCCTCAAAGCCACCGGCAAACCGCTGGTGCTGGTGCTGATGAACGGCCGTCCGCTGGCGCTGGTGAAAGAGGATCAGCAAGCCGATGCGCTGCTGGAGACCTGGTTTGCCGGCACCGAAGGCGGGCATGCCATCGCCGACGTGCTGTTTGGCGACTATAACCCGTCGGGCAAGCTGCCGATGTCCTTCCCGCGCTCGGTGGGGCAGATCCCAACCTACTACAGCCATCTGAATACCGGTCGGCCGTATAATCCGGAGAAGCCGAACAAGTACACCTCGCGTTACTTCGATGAGGCCAACGGCCCGCTGTACCCGTTTGGCTACGGTCTGAGCTACACCACCTTTAGCGTCTCCGATGTCACCATGTCGTCGGCCACCCTGCCGCGCGACGGCAGCGTGACCGCCAGCGTGCAGGTGACCAACACCGGCAAACGCGAAGGGGCGACGGTCATTCAGCTGTATCTGCAGGACGTCACCGCCTCCATGAGCCGGCCGGTGAAAATGCTGCGCGGCTTTAAAAAGGTCACCCTCAAGCCGGGTGAAACGCAAACCGTCAGCTTCCCAATCGACGTCGACGCGCTGAAGTTCTGGAACCAGCAGATGAAATACGTCGCTGAGCCGGGCAAATTCAATGTCTTTATCGGCGTGGACTCCGCCCGCGTGAAGCAGAGCGAGTTTGAGCTGTTGTAAGGCAGAGCCCTTAAGCCCAACGTCACACGTTAAAGGCCGATTAATCGGCCTTTTCTTTTTCGTATCGCTGGCAAATGGACTACGCTTTTCTCTTAAGCTTCTGTAAGCGAAGCGCAAAAGAACTGAGGGAAGCGGGATGAAGATGGCGACGAAATGGTCCGGCGCGCTGGCGCTGGCCGCCCTGATAAGTGTGCCGCTGCAGGCGGCGGAGCCGGTGAAGGTCGGCTCGAAAATTGATACCGAAGGGGCGCTGCTGGGCAATATGATCCAGCAGGTGCTGGAAAACCACGGCGTCAAAACGATTAATAAAATCCAGCTCGGCACCACGCCGGTGGTTCGCGGGGCGATTGTCGCCGGCGAGCTGGATATCTATCCGGAGTATACCGGCAATGGCGCTTTCTTCTTTAAAGATGAAAACGACCCGGCATGGAAGAATGCCCGGCAGGGCTATGAGAAGGTGAAACGCCTGGATCAGGAGAAACATCAGCTGGTATGGCTCACCCCGGCGCCGGCTAACAACACCTGGACCATCGCCGTGCGCCAGGAGCTGGCGGAGAAAAATCATCTGACCTCGCTGGCCGACCTCAGCCGCTATCTGCAGCAGGGCGGCGAATTTAAGCTGGCGGCTTCGGCGGAGTTTATTGAACGCCCGGACGCGCTGCCGGCGTTTGAAAAAGCGTATGACTTCAAACTCAACCAGAACCAGCTGCTGTCGCTGGCCGGGGGCGATACGGCGGTGACCATCAAAGCGGCGGCGCAGCAGACTTCCGGCGTCAACGCGGCGATGGCCTACGGCACCGACGGCCCGGTGGCGGCTCTGGGGTTACAGACGCTGAGCGACCCGCAGGGCGTGCAGCCGATTTACGCCCCGACGCCGGTGGTGCGCGAGGCGGTGCTTAAAGCCTACCCGCAGATCGCCGACTGGCTGAAGCCGGTCTTCGCCAGCCTCGATGAAAAGACCCTGCAGCAGCTCAACGCCCGCATCGCGGTGGAAGGCCAGGATGCGAAGCGCGTGGCGGCAGATTATCTGCAGCAGAAAGGCCTGCTGAAGTAAGCTACCGGTGACCATTCGCTGTACTCACCGCGTCGGCCTGCTGCTGACAGGCCTGCTGCTGGTTACGCTGGCGCTGCCGTTTATCGCTTACGCGCCGAATCGCTTACTCTCCGGGGAAGGGCGCGGGCTGTGGCAGGTGATGCCCTGGCTCGCCGGCGTTCAGCTGGCGGCAGCCCTCGCCGGGATCCTGCTCTGCTGGCTGCCGGGCAGGGTTGCGCCGCTTCTCCATCTGCTGCTGGCCGAACTGCTCTTCCCGCTGCTTATCTGGGGCAGCGGCCAGGCGGCGATTGAGCTCTCCCGGCACGGCTCGCCGCTGGCGCGCACCTCGCCCGGCAGCGGTCTGTGGCTGTCGCTGGCGCTCTGCCTGCTGCTGGCCAGCGAGGCCATTCGTCATCTTACCGCCCGGCCGCTGTGGCGCTGGCTGCTCAATGCGCAAGTCTGGATTCTGCCCATCATCCTGCTCGCCGCCGGGGCGCTCGATCAGCTCTCGCTGCTGAAGGAGTATGCCAACCGCCAGGAGGTGTTTGACGACGCCCTGCGCCAGCATCTGCTTCTGCTGTTTGGCACCCTGCTGCCGGGCCTGATCATTGGCCTGCCGCTGGGGGTATGGCTCTGGCGGCGTCCGCGCTGGCAGGCGCCGGCCTTCACCGTGCTCAATGTGATCCAGACTATCCCGTCGGTGGCGCTGTTCGGCCTGCTGATTGCCCCGCTTGCCGGTCTGGCTCGCTATTTCCCGGCGCTGGGCGAGCTGGGCGTCTCCGGGACCGGCGTGGCGCCGGCCCTGATCGCCCTGACGTTGTATGCGCTGCTGCCGCTGGTGCGCGGGGTGGTGACCGGCCTGCAGCAGGTCCCGCGGGATGCGCTGGAGAGCGCGACGGCGATGGGCATGAGCGCCGGACAGCGTTTTCGCCAGGTGCAGCTCCCGCTGGCGATGCCGGTGCTGTTGCGCAGCCTGCGGGTGGTCAGCGTGCAAACCGTCGGCATGGCGGTGGTGGCGGCGCTGATCGGCGCCGGCGGCTTTGGCGCGCTGGTGTTCCAGGGGCTGCTGAGCAGCGCGCTGGATCTGGTGCTGCTCGGGGTCGTGCCGACCATTGCCCTGGCGGTGGTCGTGGATGCTCTGTTCGCCCTGTGTGGCGCCTGGCTGAAAGGAGAGGCCAATGATTGAATTTGAAGGGGTCAGCAAAGCGTTTGCCGGTCATCCGGCGGTGAAGGACCTGACCCTGCAGCTGCGCGAAGGCGCTTTCTCGGTGCTGGTGGGAACCTCCGGCTCGGGCAAGTCGACGACGCTGAAAATGATCAACCGCCTGCTGGAGCCGGACCGGGGCATGATTCGCTTTGCCGGCGAAGACATCCGCCAGCAGCCGCTCCTGACCCTGCGGCGGCGGATGGGCTATGCCATCCAGTCCATCGGCCTGTTTCCCCACTGGACGGTGGCGCAGAATATCGCCACCGTGCCGCAGCTGCAAAAATGGCCGCGGGGGAGGATCGCCGACCGGGTCGACGAGCTGATGGCGCTGCTGGGGCTGGAGGCGACGCTGCGCGACCGCTACCCTCATCAGCTCTCCGGCGGCCAGCAGCAGCGGGTCGGGGTGGCGCGGGCGCTGGCGGCAGACCCGGAGGTACTGCTGATGGATGAGCCCTTCGGCGCCCTCGACCCGGTGACCCGTGAGGCGCTGCAGCAGGAGATGCTGCGCATCCATCGCCTGCTGGGGCGGACGATTGTCCTGGTGACCCATGATATTGACGAAGCGCTGCGTCTCGCGGACCACTTGGTGCTGATGGACGGCGGCGAGGTGGTCCAGCAGGGGGCGCCGCTTGAGATGCTCATGCGGCCAGAGAATCGCTTTGTGCAAACCTTTTTTGGCCGCAGCGAGCTGGGCGTGCGCCTGCTGTCGCTGCGCGAGGTGCGGGACTATCTGCGTCCCGACGAGCGGCTGGCGGGCGAGGGGCTGACCGTCACCATGACCCTGCGGGAAGCGCTGTCGCAGTTTGTCGCCCGGCGCTGCGAGGCGCTGCCGGTGGTGGATGCCGAGGGGCAACCCTGCGGCACGCTGCATTTTGCCGATCTGCTGCGCCAGGAGGCGAGTCATGAAGGCGCTTCGTGAGCCGCTGTGGTGGCTTAGCGCACTGTTTATCGGCCTGCTGGCGGGGCTGCCCTACAGCGCGCCGCTGTTCAGCCGGCTGTTTCCGGAACTGCCGCGGCCGGTCTACCAGCAGGAGAGCTTCTGGGCGCTCACTGTCGATCACGGCTGGCTGGTGGCGGCGTCCAGCCTCGCGGCGACCGCTGTCGGGCTGGGGGCAGGGGTGGCGGTCACCCGGCCCGCGGGCAGCGCGTTTCGTCCGCTGGTGGAGACCATCGCCGCTATCGGGCAGACCTTTCCGCCGGTGGCGGTGCTGGCGATGGCGGTGCCGGTGCTGGGCTTTGGCTGGCTGCCGGCGCTGATCGCCCTCGCGCTGTATGGCATACTGCCGGTGCTGCAAGGGACTCTGGCCGGTCTGGGGTCGATACCGTCGGGCGTGTCAGATGTGGCAGAAGGGATGGGCATGACCGGCTGGCAGCGTCTGTGCAAGGTGGAGCTGCCGCTGGCGGCCCCGGTGATCCTGGCGGGGATCCGCACCTCGGTCATCGTCAATATTGGTACCGCGACGATAGCCTCGACGGTGGGGGCCAATACGCTTGGGACGCCGATCATCATCGGCCTGAGCGGGTTTAATACCGCCTATATCGTGCAGGGGGCGCTGCTGGTGGCGCTGGCGGCGATTATTGTCGACCGCGCATTTGAGCGCCTGGCCCGCTGGCTCAGCCGACACCGCCACGTACAATAAAGGAATAGCCGGCCAGCATCACGCCGCTGATCCCGCCGATGGCCATAAGTAAGAAGAGAGTGACGACCGCGATTTTCGCTGGCTTCATAATAGACTCCTGATGTTAACAGGGGGATTATACGGTGAAGCACAGGTGTTAATGAAACATTAATTGCGGTTTAGCGCGCCGCGCCGGGCTTTTTGCCGCTTTCGCTGCGTCACGCGCCGCAAAAAAGTGTGATCCTGCCCGTCATTTTTCATTTTTATGCAGGGCTTCAAAGAAAGTCTCCGCCAGGCAGTGTAAGGTACGCGCTTTCAGGAATGTGTGGTTTGCGGGTATGTACGAGTTTGATCTGGTGTTGCTGCTGCTTCAGCAGATGTGCGTATTTTTGGTCATCGCGTGGTTGATGAGCAAAACCCGACTGTTTATCCCCCTGATGCAAGTCACCGTTCGCCTGCCGCACAAGCTGCTGTGCTACGTCACCTTCTCCATTTTCTGCATTATGGGGACCTATTTTGGTCTGCATATCGAAGACTCTATCGCCAACACCCGCGCCATCGGCGCCGTGATGGGCGGCCTGCTCGGCGGCCCGGTGGTCGGCGGGCTGGTGGGGCTGACCGGCGGCCTGCACCGCTACTCGCTGGGGGGGATGACCGCCTTAAGCTGCATGGTCTCCACTATCGTCGAGGGGCTGCTGGGCGGTCTGGTGCACAGCGTGCTGGTCAAGCGCGGCCGGCCGGACAAAGTCTTTAGCCCGCTGACCGCCGGGGCGATCACCTTCGTGGCCGAGCTGGTGCAGATGATGATTATTCTGCTGATCGCCCGCCCGTTCCAGGACGCCCTGCATCTGGTGCAGAGCATTGCCGCGCCGATGATGGTGACCAATACCGTCGGCGCGGCGCTGTTTATGCGCATTCTGCTGGACAAGCGGGCGATGTTCGAGAAGTACACCTCCGCCTTTTCCGCCACGGCGCTGAAGGTGGCGGCGTCCACCGAGGGGATCCTGCGTCAGGGGTTCAACGAAGAGAACAGCATGAAGGTGGCCCAGGTGCTTATCCAGGAGCTGGATATCGGCGCGGTGGCGATCACCGACCGCGACAAGCTGCTGGCGTTTACCGGCATCGGCGACGACCATCACCTGCCGGGCAAACCTATCTCCTCCTCGTATACGCAACGGGCGATTGAGACCGGGGAGGTGGTGTATGCCGACGGCAACGAGGTGCCCTACCGCTGCTCGATTCATCCGCACTGTAAGCTGGGGTCGACGCTGGTGATCCCCTTGCGCGGCGAGAACCAGCGGGTGATCGGCACCATCAAACTGTATGAGGCGAAAAACCGCCTGTTCAGTTCGATCAACCGCACCCTGGGGGAGGGGATTGCCCAGCTGCTGTCGGCGCAGATCCTCGCCGGGCAGTACGAGCGGCAGAAGGCGCTGCTGACGCAATCCGAAATCAAGCTTCTGCATGCCCAGGTCAACCCGCACTTCCTGTTTAACGCGCTTAACACCCTGAAGGCGGTGATCCGTCGCGACAGCGAGCAGGCCGGCCAGCTGGTGCAGTATCTGTCGACCTTCTTTCGCAAGAACCTGAAGCGGCCGACAGAAATCGTCACCCTCGCCGATGAGATCGAGCATGTTAACGCCTACCTGCAGATTGAGAAGGCCCGCTTTCAGGCTAACCTGCAGATCCAGATGGCGGTGCCGGAAGGGCTGGCGCATCACCAGCTGCCGGCCTTTACCCTGCAGCCGATCGTGGAGAACGCTATTAAGCATGGCACATCGCAACATCTTGGCGTCGGCGAAATTACCATTCGCGCCAGCCAGGACGATCGCTGGCTGCAGCTGGATATCGAAGATAACGCCGGGCTGTACCGGGCCAACCCTCAGGCCAGCGGGCTGGGGATGAATCTGGTGGACAGGCGGCTACGGGCGCGTTTTGGCGCCGACTGCGGCATCAGCGTCACCTGCGAACCGGAGCGCTTTACCCGTGTCACCCTACGTTTGCCCCTGGAGGAGAATGCATGCTGAGAGTATTGATCGTCGATGATGAGCCGCTGGCGCGGGAAAACCTGCGTATTTTGCTGGAGACTCAGCGCGATATCGAGATCGTCGGCGAATGCGGCAACGCGGTGGAGGCGATTGGCGCGGTCCATAAGCTGCGTCCCGACGTGTTGTTTCTCGACATCCAGATGCCGCGCATCAGCGGCCTGGAGATGGTCGGGATGCTCGACCCGGAGCACCGCCCCTATATCGTGTTTCTCACCGCCTTTGATGAATACGCGGTGAAAGCCTTTGAGGAGCACGCCTTTGACTATCTGCTCAAGCCGATTGAAGCTGCCCGGCTGGAGAAAACCCTCGCCCGCCTGCGCCAGGAGCGTAATCTGCAGGATGTGTCGCTGCTGGATGACGCCCGGCAGACGCTGAAATACATACCCTGTACCGGCCACAGCCGTATCTGGCTGCTGCAGATGGAGGATGTGGCCTTCGTCAGCAGCCGGATGAGCGGGATCTACGTGACCGACCGCGAGGGCAAGGAGGGGTTTACCGAGCTAACCCTGCGCACCCTTGAGAGCCGCACGCCGCTGCTGCGCTGTCATCGCCAGTATCTGGTGAATATGGCGCACCTGAAGGAGATTCGCCTGGAGGAGAATGGTCAGGCGGAGCTGCTGATGCGCGCCGGGCAAACGGTGCCGGTGAGCCGGCGCTATTTAAAAAGCCTGAAAGAGGCGATTGGCCTGTAAAGCTGCTACACTGCGCCCCATTGCATCATCGACAGTAAAAGGCACTCATGCTCAGTAATGATATTCTTCGTAGCCTGCGCTACACCCTGAAAGTCAATAATAACGATATGGTGCGCATTCTTGCGCTATCCGATATGGAATCCACCTCCGCCAGCTTTGACACCTGGACGACGAAAGAGGATGAAGAGGGCTTTGTCCGCTGCCCGGACATTATCCTGTCGGGTTTCCTCAACGGCCTTATCTATGACAAGCGCGGTAAAGACGATTCAGCGCCGGAGCTGGCGCTGGAGCGCCGGGTGAATAACAATACGGTGCTGAAAAAGCTGCGGATCGCCTTCTCGCTGAAAACGGATGATATTGTGGCGATCATGAGCGAGCAGAAATACCGCGTCTCGGTGCCGGAAGTGACCGCCATGATGCGGTCGCCTGACCACAAAAACTACCGCGAGTGCGGCGACCAGTTTCTGCGCAATTTCCTGCGCGGCCTGACCCAGCGGGTGCATAACCCGAAGGCGTGATGGTTAGCCGGGGGGCGGCTTCGCCTTACCCGGCCTACAAAACCCGTCGGCCCGTGCAAGGGTAGCGCCGCCGGGCAAAAAAAAGCCGGAGATATTCTCCGGCTTTTTTATTATTTCACCTGCTGACCCGGCTTCGCGCCGTCGTCAGGGCTTAACAGGAAGATATCCTTCCCGCCAGGGCCGGCGGCCATCACCATCCCTTCCGAGATGCCGAAGCGCATTTTGCGCGGCGCCAGGTTGGCGACCATCACCGTCAGGCGGCCAATCAGCGGCTGCGGATCCGGATAAGCGGAGCGGATGCCGGAGAAGACGTTACGCTTCTCGCCGCCAAGATCCAGCGTCAGGCGCAGCAGCTTGTCGGAGCCCTCGACGAATTCCGCGTTTTCAATCAGCGCCACGCGCAGGTCGACTTTGGCGAAATCGTCAAAGGTGATGGTTTCCTGAATCGGATCGTCCGCCAGCGGGCCGCTGACCGGCGCCGCGGTGGCTTTCACCTCTTCTTTGGAGGCTTCCACCAGGGCTTCCACCTGCTTCATCTCGATGCGGTTGTACAGCGCCTTAAACGGATTGACCTTATGCGCCAGCAGCGGCTGCTGGATGGCGTCCCAGCTCAGCTCGCTGTTGAGGAACGCTTCCGCGCGCGCGGCCAGCTGCGGCAGGACCGGCTTCAGCCAGGTCATCAGCACGCGGAACATATTCAGGCCCATGGTGCAGATGGCCTGCAGGTCGGCGTCGCGGCCTTCCTGTTTCGCCACCACCCACGGCGCCTGCTCATCGACATAGCGGTTGGCCACGTCGGCGAGGGCCATGATTTCGCGGATGGCCTTACCGAACTCGCGGCTGTCCCACGCTTCGCCGATGCTTTCCGCCGCGTCGGTGAAGGTTTTGTACAGCGCCGGGTCAGCCAGCTCAGCGGCCAGCACGCCGTCAAAACGCTTGCTGATAAAGCCGGCGTTGCGCGAAGCGAGGTTAACCACCTTGTTGACGATGTCGGCGTTAACGCGCTGGATAAAGTCTTCCAGGTTGAGGTCGATATCATCGATGCGCGAAGAGAGCTTGGCGGTGTAGTAGTAGCGCAGGCTGTCGGCATCAAAGTGCTTCAGCCAGGTGCTGGCCTTAATGAAGGTGCCGCGCGACTTAGACATCTTCGCGCCGTTGACCGTCACGTAGCCATGCACGAACAGGTTGGTCGGTTTACGGAACTGGCTGCCTTCCAGCATCGCCGGCCAGAACAGGCTGTGGAAGTAGACGATGTCCTTGCCGATAAAGTGATACAGCTCGGCCGTGGAGTCTTTCTTCCAGTATTCGTCGAAGCTGGTGGTGTCGCCGCGCTTGTCGCACAGGTTCTTGAAAGAGCCCATGTAGCCGATCGGCGCGTCCAGCCAGACGTAGAAATATTTGCCCGGCGCGTTCGGAATTTCGAAGCCGAAGTACGGCGCATCGCGGGAGATGTCCCACTGCTGCAGGCCGGATTCGAACCACTCCTGCATTTTGTTCGCCACCTGCTCCTGCAGCGCGCCGCTGCGGGTCCACGCCTGCAGCATTTCGCTGAACGACGGCAGGTCGAAGAAGAAGTGTTCGGAGTCACGCATCACCGGCGTGGCGCCGGAGACCACCGATTTCGGGTCGATCAGTTCGGTGGGGCTGTAGGTCGCGCCGCACACTTCGCAGTTATCGCCGTACTGGTCCGGAGATTTACACTTCGGACAGGTGCCTTTCACAAAACGGTCCGGCAGGAACATGCCTTTTTCCGGATCGTAGAGCTGAGAGATGGTGCGGTTTTTGATAAAACCGTTCTCTTTCAGACGGGTGTAGATAAGCTCCGACAGCTCGCGGTTCTCGTCGCTGTGCGTCGAGTGATAGTTATCGTAGCTGATGTCGAAGCCGGCAAAATCGGTCTGATGCTCCTGACTCATCTCGCCAATCATCTGCTCCGGGGTGATACCGAGCTGTTGCGCCTTGAGCATGATCGGCGTGCCGTGGGCGTCGTCGGCGCAGATGAAGTTGACCTCGTGGCCGCGCATTCGCTGGTAACGGACCCAGACATCAGCCTGGATGTGCTCCAGCATGTGGCCGAGGTGGATGGAGCCGTTGGCGTACGGCAGGGCGCACGTTACCAGAATTTTCTTCGCGACTTGAGTCATAGTGAGCATTACATCTTCTGTTGTAAAAAGGGCTTCCGATATTACCAAAAGGGCTGTGGGTGCGCCATAAATGGCTGCCCATATATGGATAATCCTTTCCTGTGATAAACTCTGTGATTACTGAAAGCATCTCAAAACAACAAAGGAGTCGGGATGAATTCGCAATCCCAGGCCAAATCCCCCGAGCGCCTCCGCGCGATGGTCGCCGGAACGCTGGCCAATTTCCAGCACCCAACCCTGAAGCATAATCTCACCACCCTCAAGGCGCTGCACCATGTCGCCTGGCTGGACGATACCGTTCATATCGAGCTACAAATGCCGTTCGTCTGGAGCAGCGCCTTCGAAGCGCTCAAAGAGCAGTGCAGCGCCGAGCTGTTGCGCATCACTGGCGCGAAGGCCATCGACTGGAAGCTAACCCACAGCATCGCGACCCTCAAGCGCGTGAAAAACCAGCCCGGCATCAACGGCGTGAAGAACATTATCGCCATCAGCTCCGGGAAAGGCGGCGTCGGTAAATCCTCCACGGCGGTAAACCTGGCGCTGGCGCTCGCCGCGGAAGGGGCGAAGGTGGGCATTCTGGATGCCGATATCTACGGCCCGTCGATTCCGACCATGCTTGGCGCGGAAGACAGCCGCCCGACCTCGCCGGACGGTACCCATATGGCGCCGATCATGAAGTTCGGTCTGGCCACCAACTCCATCGGCTACCTGGTGACCGACGACAACGCCATGGTGTGGCGCGGGCCGATGGCCAGCAAGGCGCTGATGCAGATGCTGCAGGAGACCCTGTGGCCGGATCTCGACTACCTGGTGCTGGATATGCCGCCGGGCACTGGCGACATCCAGCTGACGCTGGCGCAGAACATTCCGGTCACCGGCGCGGTGGTAGTCACCACGCCGCAGGATATCGCGCTGATCGACGCCAAAAAAGGCATCGTGATGTTCGAAAAAGTGGAAGTGCCAGTGCTGGGGATCGTGGAAAACATGAGCATGCATATCTGCAGCAACTGCGGGCACCATGAGCCGATCTTCGGCACCGGCGGCGCGCAAAAACTGGCCGAGAAATACCACACCCAGCTGCTGGGCCAGCTGCCGCTGCATATTACGCTGCGGGAAGATCTGGATAACGGCACGCCGACGGTGGTGGCGCGTCCGGAAAGCGAATTTACCGACATCTACCGCCAGCTGGCGGGTCGGGTGGCGGCCCAGATGTACTGGCAGGGAGAAGTGATCCCGGGTGAGATTGCCTTCCGCGCCGTTTAAGGCCGCGGCGAGCGCATCAGCCAGTATCCGCCCTCGGGCGAGGCGCCCTGTGCTTCGATGGTCCAGCCGTGACGCTGGTAGAAGCGCAGGGCGTTTTTATTTTCCATCAGGCACTTCAGCGTCCCGCTGGCGGTAAAGGTCCGTTCGACCTGCGCCAGCAGCGCGCTGCCGATATGTTTGCCCTGCCAGTCCGGGTCGACGAATAGATGGTGAAGAAAGTTATCGGCGGTCCATACGGCGGCAAAGCCCACCGGCAGGCCGTCGTATTCCGCGATCCACAGCTGTTCATCCGCGGTGGCGGCATCGAAATCTTCCAGCCGCCACGTCGTGGAGGGAAGCCAGGTCCACGACATACTGCGCGCCCGCAGAAAGAGCTGGCGCAGCGCCGGAGAGTCCGCTGGTTCGCCGGGGCGGATGCGGAGTTTGAGCGGATCAGCGATGATAGAAGATCTCGCCATCGTACACCTTGAGGATTTTGCCTTCGGTGTCGGTGATCAGCACGTAGTTACCGCCCATATAGGTCCAGTGGCTGCCGGCGTCCGGCGCGGGCAGATTACGCTGCTGCCACCCTTTGATGTTGTATTCGGGGGTGAGGTACATCGCCGGAACGGTGTCGCCAATGTGGAACTGGGTGAAGTCGGCGGTGAACTCTTTCAGCGCATACTGATCGATCCCCGCGGCAGAAGCCGTCCAGCTGGCGCCGGCGGTGGCAAGGAGTACGCCCAGAAGCATCATTTTTGTTTTACGCATAGTTTCCTCAATATTACCTGGACTCAAAATAGCAGCCTCGTATCATTCCTGATGCGTTGCTGAAATGGCAAGCACTGGATTTTTAAAAAGTGTAAGCAAAACACGGCGCAAGTCCTGCGCCGCTTGCGTTGCAGCGACGGTGATGCCTATTTTGGGAGCAATCTGAAGCAGGGGAGAATCGGCATGTTCAGGCTGGAAGATCTGACCTTATTTGTCCGCGCCGCGGCACTGGGCAGTTTTAGCGACGCCGCGCGCGAGGCGGGGCAGCAACCGGCGCAGGTGAGCGCGGCGATTAAGCGTCTGGAGACGATCCTCAATATTCGCCTGTTCGCCCGCTCGACCCGCAGCCTGCGCCTGACGCCGGAGGGGGAGACCTGGCTGCCGTATGCCACCCAGATGCTCGATACCCTCGAGGCCGGCCTGCAGAAGATCCAGACCCCGGACGATGAAATTCGCGGCATGCTGCAGATCGCCGTGCCGTCGGATCTCGGGCGTAACCTGCTCCTGACCCTGTTCCGCGACTTTCGGCAACGCCACCCGGCGCTGCGCCTGCGGCTGCTCTTTTCCGACCAGCTGACCGACGTGTTTAAAGATCCGGTGGACGTCGCGTTTCGCTATGGCAATAACGATGACGCCTCGTTTATTTCGCTGCCGGTGGCGCCGGAAAATCGTCGGGTGCTGGTGGCCTCTCCTGAGTGGATCGCCCGCCACGGCGAGCCGCAGACCCTTGAGGAGCTCGGCCAGCACAATGCGTTGATCTATATATTGCGCGGCCGCCCGTTCGACCGCTGGTCGCTGAGCCTCGACGGCGAAGTTCTGCAGCAGAAGGTCTCCGGCACGGTGATGAGCGACGACGCGGAGGTGATCCGCCGGCTGGCGGTAGCCGGGGAGGGCATTGCCTATAAATCGATGCTCGACGTCAGCGACGATCTGCGGGCGGGCCGCCTGCGGCGCCTGCTGCCGCGTTACCAGGGGGATGTGGTGCCGTTGAACCTGATTTGTCCGCACCGCAAACAGCTCTCTGCCGCGGTGCGTTTGTTATATGAAGAGGTGAAATCACATTGTGAAGGGCTTAATGTCTAACTAAGGTCGCGAAGTAGTAGACCAGCGGGACGGCCAGCACCCACAGGCCAATCGGGATTTCCCGCCACTTGCCGGCGATGGCCTTGATCACAATGTAAAACAGCAGCCCGCCGGCGATGCCGGTGCCGAAGCTGTTGGCGATGAGGGTGATCATCACCATCATCAGCACCGGCAGGCCGTCGGTGAAGTTGCCGAGATCCACTTTGCGCAGGCCGCTGAACATGTTCAGGCCGATCAGGATCAGCGCCGGGGCGGTGGCCTCCTTCGGGATCATCAGCGCCACCGGCGTGAACAGCAGCATCAGCAGGAACATCACCGCCGCTGACAGCGCGGTGAGGCCGGTTTTGCCGCCGGCTTCCGCCGCCGCCGAGGACTCAATCAGCGCCGTTGCCGCCGGAATACCTACCCACGGCCCGAGCGCCGCGGCAATCGAATCGACCATAAACGGGCGATTAATCTGCGGCATGTTGCCTTCTTCATCCAGTAGACCCGCCTCGCCGCCCACCGCCAGCGTCGTCCCCATGGTGGAGAAAAACTCAGAAGCGAAAAAGACGAACAGGAACGGCAGGAAGGCGATGTTTAACGCCCCCAGCAGGTCAACCTCTCCCAGCACAGGGGCCAGCGAGTGGGGGACATCGATAAAATGCGTCGGCAGTTTCGTGACGCCGAACGGGATCCCCACCAGGGTAGCGCACAGAATGGCCCACAAAATGGCGCCCGGCACCTTACGCGCCTGCAGGGCTATGGCCAGGAACAGGCCGCACAGCGCCACCAGCGCGCCGGGGGCGAGGAAGTCGCCGAGCATCAGGGCGTTGGTTTTGGCATTGGCGAGCACCAGCCCGGCGTTGCGAAAGCCGAGGACGGCGACGAACAGGCCGATGGAGGCCGTCAGCCCCAGCTTGATCGACTGCGGCACCGAGCGGGTGACCACTTCGCGCAGGCCAAAGCGGGTCAGCAGGAAGAAGAGAACCCCCGACCAGCAGGCGATCCCGAGGCCTGTCTGCCAGCCAATCCCCTCGCTACCGGCCAGCGTGACCCCCACCAGCACTGAGCCGCCAATGCCCGGGCCGACGATAAACGGCAGGTTGGCGTAAAACGCCATCAGCAGCGAGCCGACGACGAAGACCAGAATGGTGCCGGTGGTGGCGGCGCCTTTGTCCATTCCGCCTATCGCCAGCAGTCCCGGGATGACCACCAGTAAATAGGCGGCGGCGAGAAAACCGGTGATCCCGGCCAGGCATTCGCTGCGCAGCGTGCCGCCGCGCGAGCGCAGCGCAAAGCGGCGCTCCAGCCAGTTATCGCGGGCGGAAGAGTGAAGTGTGTTATCGGCCATGCTCAGGCTCCCTGAGGATTATTGTTGTGAGGCGTTGGCGCCGGGGTTTCCCGGCAGGCTATCAACGGGTCGACTATCTGGCGGCTGCCGCCGTCGGTCAGACCCAAATCGGTTAAATGCGGCCCGGCGTTACAGGCAAGACAGGTGCCTTCAATGGCCTTAAAGACCCGGTACGGCGGCTCCCAGTCGGCGACTTTGCTGCTCAGATCGCGCAGCTCGCGGAACTGACGCGCCAGCTCGGCCGCCGGGAGATCCGACAGCATGCCGGCAATCGGCATCGCCACATGGGCGAGGATCTCGCCCCGTTGCGCCAGCGCCATCCCGCCGCCGGAGGCGATAAGCTGGTTGGCCGCCTGCGCCATATCCTCAGCATTGCGCCCGAGCACCACCAGATTGTGTGAATCGTGGGAATAGCTGGTGGCGATGGCGCCGCGCAGCTCGCCCCAGCCTTCAAGCAGGGCGATTTGCGGCGTCGCCTGATGGCGGCCGTGGCGGTGCTTGACCCAGATCAGGCTGAAGCCGGCGGGCAGCTGGACCTGGCCGTCGCGGATCTGCACTTCGACCTCACCCCACTGGGTGAAGCGCGCGCCGCGGATATGGCGCAGGCGGGCGACGCCGTGGCGAATACCCTTGATGCGCAGGATAAAGTCATCGGCGGCGAGGGGGGCTATCTGCAAGGTATCGCGCGGCGGCGTCACCCCCGGCGCCGGGGCGATCGGCTTCAGCAGGCGGCCGGCATGGGCCAGCCGTTCCCCGCCAACGTAGACTTCGCGGGCCGCCAGCTTCTCCAGGGAATCAAACACCACCAGGTCGGCGCGTCGCCCGGCGGCAATCAGCCCGAGATCGTGGCGCTGCAGGCGAATAGCGGCGTTGAGGGTGGCGAAACGCAGCGCATCGACCGCCGGTAATCCATGCTCGATCAGCAGGTTGAGCAGGGCGATGATCCCGCCTTTCTCCAGCAGCATATCCGGCGGCACGTCGTCGGTGCAGACGGTGATCTGTGAGGAGAGGTGCGGCAGCGTTTTCAACGCCGCCACGATATCCGGCAGCAGGTAGGGGTGCGAGCCGCGGATCTCGATCGTCAGCCCGGCGCGCAGTTTTTCCAGCGCGTCGTCCGCCGAGGTCAGTTCATGATCGGAGGTGACGCCGGCGGCGAGGTAGGCCTGCAGGTCGGCGCCGCTCAGCCCGCGGGCGTGGCCTTCAATCAGTTTTCCGCTGTTGAGACCGGCCTGGACAATCTCCTGCATCCGCTCGCTGCCGTGCAGCACGCCGTGCATATCCATCACTTCCGCCACGCCGCGCACTTCCGGCCAGCCGAGCATGGTCTCCATTTCCGCGCCGGCGAAATCGGCGCCAGACATTTCGAGGCCGGGGGTGGAGGGCACGCTCGACGGCGCGGCGACCATCACCTGCAGCGGCAGGTGGCGGCTGGCGTCTACCGCGTAACGCACGCCCTCGACGCCGAGCACATTGGCCAGCTCATGCGGATCCCAGAACACCGCGGTGGTGCCCTGAGTGAGGACGATTTCGGCGTAGCGCTCGGGCGGCAGGTGGGAGCTTTCAAGGTGCACGTGGGTGTCCATCAGGCCGGGCGACAGGTAGCCGCCGGACAGGGAACGCACTTCATGGGCGTCGACGCGGCTGCCGCGCGGGTGGACGCTGGCGATCATCTCGCCGACGATACCGACGTCAGCCGGGCGGATTTCGCCCGTGGCCATATCGACGATCTGCGCATCGACCAGCAGCAGATCAAACGGGGATTCGCCGCGCGCGGCCTGCACGGCGCGACGGCGGACTTGAGCATTGCTGGACATAACCACTCCGGCACAAGGATAATGCGGATACTCTAGGGGCACAGCAAACGTTTGCCCAGATGAATAAATTTATCACCCGATAAGCTCGGGTTATTGTGCAGGACCACCGTAGCGAACCCGATGATGAACGAACCCTGGCAGCGGCTGCCCGCGCTCTCTCTTAAACAGCTTCAGTATTTCGTCACCCTGGCCCAGCTGCGCCATTTTACCGATACCGCCAGTCGGCTGGCGATTAGCCAGCCGGCGCTGAGCAGCGCTCTGCGGCAGATTGAAACGGTGCTCGGCGGCAAGCTGGTCAACCGCACCGCTTCGGCGGTCACCCTGACTGAACTGGGGGCGGCGATTTTACCCCACGCCCAGCGGATCCTCAGCGTGGCGCAGGCGGCCTTTTTCGATATGCAGCAGATCGTCGAGGCGGGCGGCGACGGGACGGTGCGCATCGGCCTGGTGCCGTCGGTCAGTTCGCTGCTGTTTCCGCTGCTGCCGCAGACCCTGGCCCAGGCCTTTCCCCGCCTGCGTATTGAATTTCACGATCAGACTAACGATGCGCTCATCCAGGCGCTGCTGCGCGGCGAGATTGATTTCGGCATCGGGGCGATCGACAGCTCACTGCCCGCAGAACTGCTGGTCTATCCGCTGCGCGACGATCCCTTCGTGGCGGTGCTGCACCGCGACGATCCGCTGGCCGCGCAGGCGCATCTGCCGTGGAAACAGCTGGTGGGGCGGGACATTGCCGTCTTCTCGAAGGGCAATATTCAGCGGCTGGTGGCGGCATTAGTGGAGAGCCATCGCCTGACGCTGACCACCCGCTACCAGGTGGACTATATCGAAACCCTGTATGGCCTGGTGCGCTCGCGCTTAGCGGTGGCGATACTGCCGGAGCTGTACACCACCCATCTGCAGGACCCGGCGCTCAAGGTCGCCCAGCTGCAGCAGCCGGCGTTGACCCGCACGGTGGCCCTGATGCGCGGGCCGCAGGCGCTGCCGCCGCTTATCGAAGACTGTTTTTCCCTGCTGCAGGCCGCCTTGCGCTAGGGCAGGTGCTTGATCAGCACGTCTATGGTTAAGTGGTTGATGTACTCCAGCGAGTGTGAGGAGAGGACGCCCAGCAGCCGGTTATGGTGTCCGGCAATAATTAAATCGATCTGCCGCTGTCGAACGCAGGTTTCGACATCTTCAAAGCGGCGGGTGGTCACCAGCGAGAGGGTATCCACCGGCAGGGAGACGGTGCAGGCCAGCTCGTTGAGCAGGGCTTTGGCCTGGATCACCTCCTGCGAGACCTGATCGTCGCGCAGGCTGTCGGAAACATAGTTCAGCGCCCGGTAGTCGGTGCTGATGTGGGCGATAGTGATGCGCATGCCGTTCTCTTCCGCCATTCTGGCGGCATGCTCGAGCAGCGGGACGCCGTCCTGACTGCTGTTAATCAGTACCAGCGCATGGTGATAAAGCGCCATAAATACCTCCGCGCAAAAAAGTTGTCCTCAGCGTATTTTGAGCCGCGGGCGGGGGGATGGCAAACCCTCGGCGCGTTTGCCTGAAGATAAAGTTCCCCCGCGGCCTGACGGGCGGCGGGGGAGCGTGGGGAGCGTGGGGCGCGTTGCGCTTACGGGGTGACGATGTTGAACCAGAAGGCAAAGGTGTCCATGTAGCTCAGCATTTCGTCGAGCTTAGCGCCATTGCCGCTAATGTTAACCTCGCCGTTGGCCTGAGCCTGCTTCAGCGTCTCCTGTTTCAGGATGATCTTATTCAGGGTGTCGCGGCTGAGCGAGATGCTGGCGTCTGCGTTGTCGGCTACCGCATTGGCGGTATGGTTAAGCACGCCGTTTTCCAGCTCCAGTTTGTACTTGCCGCCGTCTTTACCGAGGTCGATGTTAAAGACCGCTTTAGCCGCCCCGGCTTTTTCGCCGTTGATATGCACCCCGAGATAATCGAAGAACATTTCCGGCGTCATCGCCCGCACGGTATCCGGGCTGGCGGTGTTCGGCGTCGGCAGTTTCTGCACGCCGTTACGCAGCTCCTGAGCGCCGGTGAGGTAGAAGTTGCGCCAGGTCCCGGCTTCCGCCTGATACCCGAGCTGCTCCAGGGCGTCGGCTTCCAGATGACGCGCCTGCTGATTGTTCGGATCGGCGAAGACGATTTTGCTGGTCACCTGCGCCACCCAGCGGTAGTTCCCCTGCTGGTAGTCGGCTTTGGCTTTCTGCATGATGGCATCGGCGCCGCCCATATATTCCACGAACTTCTTCGCCGCCTGATCTGGCGGCAGCTCGTCGAGGGTGGCCGGGTTGCCGTCGAACCAGCCGAGGTAAAAGACGTAGGTCGCTTTCACATCGTGGCTGACGGAACCGTAGTAGCCGCGGCTGGACCACTGTTTCTCAAGGGACTCCGGCAGCTTGAAGTTGGCGGCGATCTCATCGCGGGTCATGCCCAAATTCGCCATCCGCAGAGTCTGGTCGTTGATATAGCGATACATATCGCGCTGACCTTTCATCAGCTTAACGATATTGTCATTGCCCCAGGTCGGCCAGTGGTGCTGCGCGATAATCACTTCCGCATCGTTGCCCCAGCGGTCGATGGCGGCGTTGATGTATTTCGACCACGCCAGCGGATCGCGGATTTTGGCGCCGCGCAGCGAGTAGGTGTTGTGCAGGGTATGGGTGACATCCTCTGCCGCCTCGATCATTTTCTTCTCTTTGACATACCACAGCATCTCAGACGGCGCTTCCGAGCCCGGCGCCATCATAAAGTCATAGGTCAGGCCGTCGATCACTTCCTGCTGACCGGTATGGGTAATGTAGTTGGTCGGCGGGATCAGCGTGACGGTACCCGCCGAGGTGGTGGTGCCGAGACCGGCGCCAACCTGACCTTTGGCGTCCGGCTTCAGCAGGTTGCCATACATATAGCTGGCGCGGCGGCTCATCGCGGTACCGGCCATGATATTTTCGGAAACCGCTTCTTTCATAAAGCCGTCCGGGGCGTAAATCTTCACTTTTCCGGCTTTGACATCGGCTTCATCCACCACCCCGCGGATACCGCCGTAGTGGTCCACATGGCTGTGGGTAAACAGCACCGCCACCACCGGTTTTTTCGGCCGGTGGGCAAAATAGAGCGCCAGAGCCTCTTTAGCCGGTTCGGCGCTTAGCAGCGGGTCGATGATGGTGATCCCGGTTTTGCCTTCAATAATGGTCATATTGGAAAGATCGAGATTACGGATCTGGTAAACGCCGTCGGTGACTTTGAACAGACCGCCGATATTAAGCAGCTGCGACTGTCGCCACAGGCTGGGATTGACGGTGTCCGGCGCCTCTTCGCCCTCTTTGACGAAATTATATTTGGCCGGATCCCAGATAATATTTCCCTGGTCACCTTTGAGCATCGCCGGCGGCAGGGGCGCGATAAATCCCTGATGGGCGTTGTTAAAGTCGGTTTTATCCGCAAACGGCAGTTTACGATATAGCGCCTGGTTCGCCTCCCGCGTGGCCGGTGTGGCATCCTGTTGTTGCTCGGCGGCAAAGGCGGTTACCGACAAAGACGATAACATTCCGGCCAGCGCCAGATTTTTGGCTATCTGATTTAATTTCATCACTACCTCTCAGGTAATTTATTATGCGGAAATAAAAAATATCTCCCGCTTAAAAAGTGAATGGCTTGTCGTTTATTCTAAAGACTAATATTCCGCTGAATAGTCCCATATGGGACTGGCGCGGCGCCGCTAAAGGATCTCCTCGTCTTTAGCCGGCGAGGACTGCTATACTGTCGCTAACGGCGCAGGCGAGGGCAGAGAATGAATTTCCAGGAAATACATAGTTATTATAAGACGTTAGCCATAGCCGACTTTTTTGCCGATATCCTCGTGGAAGGTGAAGAGGTTATTCTCGCCGCCAATAAAAAATGGTGCCCGCAACCGGGGTATATTTATTTTTGCACCGAGGGTTCGCTATCCATATTAATGCCGGATGATGGGTTGAATATCGGTAATACTATTGAGCATATGCCGATTGGCCTGATGGAGCGGTATTGCCCGCTGGCGAAATTTGAATATACCGGAAGCGCAACCGTGACGCTGCGTAAAATTTCCTACGCCACTTTTGATCGCCTTTTTATTGCTACCCACCCGCAGCGCGTTGAGGCGCTGGCGCAGGTGTTGGTGTTCATGAGTATCTTTACCATCGACCTGCACAATGAACGTCGCCAGGTCACCAGCTACCAGACGATTCGTCCGATGCTGTATCGCTATTTGTATCGGCAGCATACGCATGAGGGTGAAAATGAGGGGCTGGCGTTATTTATCATCCGGCGTACCAATCTTTCGCGCACTCATGTGTTTCGCGTGCTGGCGGACTTAAAGGCGGGGGGATATATCACGATGAAACGTGGCAAACTGATCTCTATCGATCGACCGCTGCCTGCGGAGTACTGACCGGGCAGGAGAGGGTAACAAGGCGGGATCGCCGCCTTGATACCAGGATAGCCGTCAGCGAATCATTACGGCGTCACGATGTTAAACCAGAAGTCAAACGGGTCCATATAGCCCAACATTTCATCGAGTTTAGCCCCGTTACCGCTGATTTTAACTTCCCCCTTATCTTCCGCCTGCTTCAGGGTCTCTTCTTTGAGAATGATTTTATTCAGGGTAGCGCGATCCAGCGTCAGGGTGGCATCCGCCTCTTTGGCTTGCGCATTGGCGGTGTGGTTCAGCACGCCGTTTTCCAGTTCCAGTTTATATTTACCGCCGTCATTGCCCAGATCGATATTGAAGACCGACTTCGCATTGCCCGCTTTTTCGCCATTAATATGGACCGCCAGATAATCAAAGAACATTTCCGGGGTCATGGCGCGGACGGTGTCCGGGCTGGCGGTGTTCGGGGTCGGACCTTTCACCACGCCGTTGCGCAGTTCCTGGGCGCCGGTAAGGTAGAAATTACGCCACGGGCCGGACTCCGCCTGATAGCCTAATTGCTCCAGGGCATCGGCTTCCAGATGACGCGCCTGCTGGTTGTTAGGGTCGGCGAAGACGACTTTGCTCACCACCTGGGCAACCCAGCGGTAGTTACCCTGGTCGTAATCCTCTTTCGCTTTCTTCAGGATGGCATCCGCGCCGCCCATGTACTCGACGAACTTCTTCGCCGCTTCTTCCGGCGGCAGTTCGTCAAGGGTGGCCGGGTTGCCGTCGAACCAGCCGAGATACAGCACGTAGGTGGCCTTCACATCGTGGCTGACCGAGCCGTAGTAGCCGCGGTTAGCCCAGGTATTGGCGAGGCCGTCCGGCAGCTTAAAGTTAGCGGCGATTTCATCGCGGGTCAGGCCTTCGTTCGCCATCCGCAGGGTCTGGTCGTTGATGTAACGATACAGGTCACGCTGACTCTTCAGCAGGTTAACCACGTTCTCGTTGCCCCAGGTCGGCCAGTGGTGCTGGGCCATAATGATCTCAGCCTTATCGCCCCAGCGAACGATCGCCTGGTTGATATATTTCGACCACGGCAGCGGCTCACGGATCTTCGCCCCGCGCAGCGAGTAGGTGTTATGCAGGGTGTGGGTGACATCCTCTGCGGATTCGATCAATTTCTTCTCTTCGATATACCACAGCATTTCTGACGGCGCTTCGGAGCCTGGCGCCAGCATGAAGTCATAGGTCAGGCCGTCGATCACCTCTTTCTGGCCATCCTTATCAATGATGTTGGTTGGCGCAATCAGGGTGACGGTGCCTGCCGAGGTGGTAGTCCCCAGGCCCGCGCCCACCTGGCCTTTAGCGTCCGGCTTCAGCAGGTTGCCGTACATATAGCTGGCGCGGCGGCTCATGACGTTCCCGGCCATGATATTTTCCGCCACCGCCGCTTCCATAAAGCCAGACGGCGCGTAGATTTTTACTTTACCCGCTTTGACGTCGGCTTCATCCACCACGCCGCGCACGCCGCCGTAATGGTCAACGTGGCTGTGGGTGTAGATCACCGCGACGACCGGTTTTTTACCCCGGTTTTTATAGTAGAGATCCATGCCGACTTTGGCGGTTTCAGCCGAGACCAGCGGGTCTACGACGGTGATCCCCTCTTTACCCTCAATGATTGTCATATTGGAGAGATCGAGGTCGCGGATCTGGTAGACCCCGTCGGTGACTTCAAACAGGCCGCTGATGTTGATCAGCTGCGACTGACGCCACAGGCTCGGGTTTACGGTTTCGGGCGCTTTTTCCCCTTCTTTAATGAAGGCGTACTGGCCCGGATCCCAGATGACATTGCCCTGTTCGCCTTTGATGACCTCTGGCGGCAGGGCGGCAATAAAGCCTTTATGCGCATTGGTGAAATCGGTGTTATCGGAGAAGGGGAGTTGGTTGTAGAGGGCATCGTTCGCTTTTTTGGTCGCTTCGGTTGCCTCTTTGGCTGACGTATCTGCCCAGGCGGCGAAAGCGAGACTACTCAACATGCCCGCTAACGCTAACCCTTTCACTATCGGGGTTAATTTCATTGCAATCCTCATTTATTGCATGGTTCGTTCGGTTTTACCGATTTAACGCAGGTGACTGTTTGTTACAGATTTTTTAAATATAACCACACATTTACATTCATCCAGTTTTGCTTGCAAAAAACACATTTTTAATCAGAAATTACGCCTTTTGTATTAGCTGGCGAACGGGGAAAAAAAGCCGGTCAGCTTGTGTTACACCGCCACATTTCGTACCCTGCTTCAGGAAAATGTTGTACCGCTTTTATGACTCGGGGTGCCCTTCTTCGTTGAAGGCTGAGAAATACCCGTACCACCTGATCTGGATAATGCCAGCGTAGGGAAGTCAGAGACCGCAGGGTCATTGCTTCTACCTCGTCTGGCGGGAGCAAACCATGCCTGAGCTGTTGAATCCCGCGCCTGTCGCGCACCTGCGCCATCTGCTGCGCGCTCATTCCCCCCTTGTGCACTGCATGACCAATGACGTGGTGCAGACCTTTACCGCCAATGTTCTGCTGGCCGTCGGCGCCTCGCCGGCGATGGTGATCGATCCCCGCGAAGCGGCGCAGTTCGCCGCCATCGCTGATGCGCTGTTAATCAACGTCGGCACCCTGACCGAAGATCGCGCAGTGGCCATGCGTGCCGCAGTGGAGCAGGCCCGCCAGGCCGGCAAGCCCTGGACGCTGGATCCGGTGGCGGTCGGCGCCCTGACCGTGCGCACGGCCTTTTGTCACGCGCTGCTGGCCTTCCAGCCGGCGGCCATTCGCGGGAATGCCTCCGAAATTCTGGCGCTGGCCGGGATGAGCGCCGGCGGGCGCGGGGTGGATACCACCGATACGGCCGCCGCGGCGCTGCCGGCGGCCCAGGCGCTGGCTCGTCAGTTGACCACCGTCGTGGCGGTCACCGGTGAGGTGGATTACGTCACCGACGGCGAGCGGGTGCTCAGCGTGGCGGGCGGCAGTGCGCTGATGACCCGGGTGGTGGGCACCGGCTGCGCGCTGTCGGCGGTGGTGGCGGCGAGCGCGGCGCTGCCGGGAGACCGGCTGGAAAACGTGGCCGCCGCCTGCGGGCTCATGAAGCAGGCCGGGGAAATCGCTGCCCGTCACGGGGGGCCCGGGAGCTTTGTTCCGGCGTTTCTCGACGCGCTGTATCAGGAGGTGCGCGCATGAAACGCATCAATGCTCTGACCATCGCCGGCACCGATCCCAGCGGCGGGGCCGGTATCCAGGCCGATCTGAAAACCTTCTCCGCGCTGGGGGCCTACGGCTGCTCGGCGATCACCGCCCTGGTGGCGCAGAACACCCGCGGCGTGCAGTCGGTCTATCGTATTGAACCGGACTTTGTGGCGGCGCAGCTCGATTCGGTGTTCAGCGATGTGCGCATCGATACCACCAAAATCGGCATGCTGGCGGAAACCGATATTGTGGAAGCCGTGGCCGAGCGGCTGGCGCGCTACCGGGTGGCCAACGTGGTGCTGGATACCGTCATGCTGGCGAAAAGCGGCGATCCGCTGCTGTCGGCCTCGGCGGTGGAGACCCTGCGTCAACGATTGTTGCCGCAGGTGTCGCTGATCACCCCGAACCTGCCGGAAGCGGCCGCCCTGCTCGATGCTCCCCATGCGCGCAACGAGCGCGAAATGCTGGAGCAGGGGCGGGCGCTGCTGGCGCTGGGCTGCGGCGCGGTATTGATGAAAGGCGGCCATCTCGACGATGCCGAGAGCCCGGACTGGCTCTTCACCCGCGAAGGGGAACAGCGATTTACCGCGCCGCGAGTACAGACCAAAAACACGCACGGCACCGGCTGCACGCTCTCGGCGGCGCTGGCGGCGCTGCGTCCGCGTCACGCCGACTGGGCGGCCACCGTTACCGAGGCCAAGGCCTGGCTGTCGGCGGCCCTGGCGCAGGCCGACTCCCTGGAGGTGGGCCACGGCATCGGGCCGGTGCACCATTTCCATGCCTGGTGGTAAATGGCAGCGTAACGGGACAGCAGAATCTCCTGAAAAAATGCCCTCCCGGCTGGAAAATAGGCTAAGTCGGTACCAGGCTTAACCTGCCCAAAATAATTGGGTTGGGATAATGCATGCCGGCTCCGGCCGGCCTTACGGGAGATTGCTATGACTGATATTACGCAGTTGCTGGGCAAAGATGCCGAGAGCCTTTTGCAGCACCGTTGTATAACCATTCCGGCCGACCAGCTGTATCTGCCTGGCGCAGATTATGTTGATCGGGTGATGGTGGATAACAACCGGCCGCCGGCGGTGCTACGCAATATGCAAACCCTGTACAACACCGGACGACTGGGGGGGACCGGCTACCTGTCCATTCTGCCGGTCGACCAGGGCGTGGAGCACTCGGCGGGGGCCTCCTTCGCCGCCAACCCGCTGTACTTTGATCCGAAGAATATCGTCGAGCTGGCGATCGAAGCCGGCTGTAACTGCGTGGCGTCGACCTACGGCGTGCTGGCCTCGGTGTCGCGCCGTTACGCGCATCGTATTCCTTTCCTGGTGAAGCTCAACCATAACGAAACGCTGAGCTACCCCACCGAATACGACCAGACCCTCTACGCCAGCGTTGAGCAGGCGTTCAATATGGGGGCGGTGGCCGTGGGCGCGACGATCTATTTCGGCTCGGAACAATCGCGTCGTCAGATAGAAGAGATCTCTGCGGCCTTTGAGCGAGCCCATGAGCTGGGCCTGGTCACGGTGCTGTGGGCCTATCTGCGCAATTCGGCATTCAAGAAAGACGGTGTCGACTACCATGTTTCCGCTGACCTGACCGGTCAGGCCAACCACCTGGCGGCCACCATCGGCGCCGATATCGTCAAGCAAAAGATGGCGGAGAATAACGGCGGCTACAAAGCGGTTAACTTCGGCTATACCGACGACCGGGTGTACAGCAAACTGACCAGCGATAACCCCATCGATCTGGTGCGCTACCAGCTGGCCAACTGCTACATGGGCCGCGCCGGGCTGATTAACTCCGGCGGCGCGGCGGGCGGGGAGACCGACCTTGCCGACGCGGTGCGCACGGCGGTGATCAATAAACGCGCCGGCGGCATGGGGCTGATCCTTGGCCGCAAAGCGTTTAAGAAATCGATGGCCGACGGCGTGAAGCTGATCAATGCCGTACAGGATGTCTATCTCGACGGGAAAGTCACCGTCGCCTAAGGCGAAAATCCGGGCGTCACCGCCCGGATTGCTCGTTGTTCATAGCAGATGTCGGGTTTATTAAGACTCCGCCGCGTTGGCGGTAAACGGTTTCGCACTCTGAGCGCGGGTAATGCCAGGCTGTTCAACGCGGATTAACGGGCACAGGAAGAAGGCCAGAATATATAAGGCGGTATAGGCAATCACCACCCCGATGGTGCTGAAATAGGGCAGCAGCACCACGGCGATCGCCGGCGCCAGAAAGTTCGACAGCCCGGCAGACAGGTTATAGACCGAAATCGCCGCGCCTTTATGGTTCGGCTCCAGCGCCGGGAACACCGCCGCCATCGGCACGAACGCGGCGACGAAAATACCCAGGGCAATAGCCGGCACCAGCGCCATCGCAAAGCTGTGGCCAAAGTGCTGAGGGATGTAGTAAAACGCCAGGCTGGAAAGCGCCATCCCGATGCAGCCGAACCAGCGAATCACCTTCATCCAGCCCATTTTCTCCGCCACGATCCCCCAGAAAACGTTCGAAAAGATGGTGGTAAAGAAGAAGGCCGCCCACACCTGGAGCCACTCCGAGGTGGTAAAGCCCAGCTCATCAACGAACATCATCGGCATAATCACCGCAAAACCAAACAGCGACAGGGTGTTAATAATGCGCACGATGCTGGAGAACAGGATGCTGCGGTTGGTATAGAGCAGCGTCGCGGCGCGCCCCAGTTCGGCGAGTTTTTCGCGAGTGGTCAGGTTCTGCATATGGCGCGGCGTTTCGGTATGACGCATCGACACCAGCGCAATGATGCCGCCGGCGGCACAGAAGACCAGCGCCAGCCACAGGGTGCCCATTTCGCCAATGTGGGGAATGGTGAAGCTCGGAATATAGCTGCCGAACACGCCGATACCCACGGAGTAGACCGCCCAGAACCAGCCCAGCGCAGAGCTGGAACTGTCGCTGCGAACGTTGTGGATAATGGCGACGATAAATGAGTAGAGGAACAGCGGGTAGGCCAGGCCGCGAATGCCATAAAACAGCAGGATCAGCGCATAGTTGGCGCGACCGAGGCCGAAGACGAGGAACAGCACGTGGAATACACACCACAGCACGAAGCCGATCATCATGGCCTTGCGCGGGGTGATGATTTCCGCCACCACGCCGGAAATCCACGCCGAGAGGGCGGCGGCCAGACCGTAAAGCGTAAAGGCAAAGGAAGCCTGCGCCGGGGTGAATCCGAGTGTTTTGATGTAGTGCGACAGAAAAGCCAGCTCAAAGCCGTCGCCGGTCATAAACACGGCGATGGCGACATATCCCCAGATGAGGTTGAGCGGTAGACCATACCACTGTTTGTTATTTACGGACATGTTGACCTCGATTTCAGAGTGCAGATGAGTGTCTCCGCTGCACAGCAGCGGAGCATTATTGTTATTAAAAAAGAGGGATGTTATTCGCGAATCAGCCTGCCGGCCTGTTGTAGCGCCTTATAGGCCTCATATCTGCGCTGATGTAACGAGCTAAACGCAGTCTCGCTGTGATAGGTGGCATCCACCTGAGTGAATTGCTTCATGGCCTCCGGCAGCGAAGCCGCGACTCTGCCCGCCACCGCGCCGAGGATGGCGGAGCCTAACAGCACTGGCTCGCTGCTGACGGTGCTCACGACGCTAACGCCGCAGGCGTCGGCCAGCAGCTGACGCACCAGCGGATGCTGTCCGGCCCCGCCGCTGATGACGATATTTTCACTCTCAATCCCGCAGGCGCGCTGGGCGTCGAGGATCTGTCGCAGGCCATAGCCAATCCCGCATAATCCGGCAACGTACAGCGCGGTCAGGTTATCCAGGTCCCGCTCCATCCCCAGCCCGGCAATCAGCGCTTTCGCGTGTGGGTCGGCAAGCGGCGCGCGGTTACCGAGAAATTCGGGCACCACGTGCAGACCGGCGGCCAGCGTTACCGCCTCAGAAGGCGAAGCCGTCTGCGCCAGTACGCGATCCGCCAGCCAGACCGGCAGAGGGACGCCCGCCGCTTTCGCTTGCTCGCGAGCCTCCGCCGCCGCCGGATGGAAGCTCAGCAGCTGGTCGATAGCCGCGCCGGCGGCGCTTTGTCCGCCTTCAATCAGCCAGTAGCCAGGCACCATCGCCGAATAGTATGGGCCCCAGACGCCGGGGACGAACACCGCTTCCTCAGTGGTGGTCATGGTGCAGGAGGAGGTGCCGAAGACGTAGGCCATATTGTTGACCGCGCCGTTAAGTACCCCGACGGTGCCGATGCCGCCCGCGTGGGCGTCAATCATCCCCACCGCCACCGGCGTACCGATCGGCAGGCCCATCTCCTCCGCCGCCGTGGCACAAAGACCGTCGCCGCAGGGGGTTCCAGGTTCGACAATCCGTTGGCCGATGCGGACAAAATCTTCATCCGCCAGCTCTTCGAGGCCAATCTGGCGGAAGTAGCCGGCATCCCAGCGTTGTTCATGCGCCAGGTAGGTCCATTTACAGGTCACAGTGCAGACCGAGCGGGCTTCATCGCCGGTTGAGCGCCAGGTAAGGTAATCAGCGAGGTCGAAGAAGTGGCGCGCCTGCTGATAGATGTGCGGGCGATTCTCCTTCAACCACAGAATTTTCGGCGTTTCCATCTCCGGCGAAATTTTGCCGCCAACGTACTGCAGCACCGGGTGGCCCGTCGCGTTGATCTTTTCCGCCTGCCCGGTGGCGCGATGATCCATCCAGACGATAATATTGCGGTCCGGATCGTCCGAAGGCCCGACCGCCAGCGGCGCGTCGTTATCGCCAATCACCACCAGCGAACAGGTGGCATCGAAGCCGATCCCGGCGATCGATGACGGCGGGACGCCGGCGCTGGCCACGGCGGTTTTAATGCAGTAGCACACCGCCTGCCAGATCTCACGGCTCGACTGCTCCACCCTGTTTCCGGCGCTGCGAAAGAGGGTAATTTCCCGGGTCGCGTGGGCGAGAAGCTCGCCCCGCAGATTGAATACCCCGGCGCGCGCACTGCCCGAACCGACATCCACACCAATAATGTTTTGCGTATCGTTTTGCATCACATCCTCTCACAGGCTGGTTACGGATCAGAGATCCACGCTGTTCGGCAGGATCACAATGTCGCGTACGGTGACGTTTTTCGAACGCGTCACCATAAACAGCACTGACTCCGCCACTTCAATCGGCTGCATCAAACTGCCGTTGGCCAGCGCTTCATCCATTTTGGCTTTTGGCCAGTCGTCCAGCAGAGCGGTCACCACCGGGCCCGGTAGTACGGCGCCGACGCGCACGCCATACTGCGCCACCTGGCGACGAGTCGTATGTACAAACGCCTGCACGGCGAATTTCGACGCGGTATAGACAGGCTCCCAGATCACCGGCACCACGCCCGCGATGGAGCTGGTGAAAATAATATCCCCGGATTTTTGCGCGATCAGATGCGGCAGGACGCTGCGCACGCAGCGGAAGGCGGCGTTGATGTTGAGGTGCAGCACGCGGTCCCAGACGTCCGGGTCGCCCTCGGCCACCGGCCCGCCGATATAGGCGCCGGCGTTGGCGTGGAAGATATCGAGACGCCCGGTGAGCTGCAAAATGCCCTGCAGAAGGTTATCGACCTGGTCCGCCTGCATCAGATCCACCTGCAGAGCGAAGGCGTTTTCGCCAAGTTCGGCGACCAGTTTGTTGAGCTTTTCGCCTTCGCGGTCGATAAGCACCACTTTTGCGCCAGCTCCCAGCAGGGTCCTCGCGCACTCGAGGCCGATACCGGACGCCGCGCCGGTGATCGCGGCGACTTTACCGCTGAGGGAAGTATTCATAGAGGAGACAGAGTGGTTCATTTTATAATCCTTTGCCGTGTCTGGTTGCAACTATCGAACCCGAGGGCATCGCGTTCGAGGTGATGGACAAAAACATGGTAACCTATTGAATATCAGCATCATTATTCAGGCTTTCTGGCATGTTAAGGCGGTATGCGCGCGTACTTCCTGGCGTGAAATGGATGCTCAATCGATGAAGCTATGTTGCTCTCGCTTCATCGATTGAGCAAGTGGGGAAATTAACAGCGACATGATTTTGTGACGCAAGTTGGAAAAATGAAGAAGATAACGATTTACGACCTGGCGGAGCTTTCCGGCGTTTCGGCGAGCGCGGTGAGCGCAATCCTCAACGGCAACTGGAAAAAACGCCGCATCAGCGCAAAGCTTGCCGAAAAGGTGACACGGATTGCTGAGGAGCAGGGCTATGCGATTAACCGCCAGGCCAGCATGCTGCGCAGTAAAAAATCACACGTCATTGGCATGATTATCCCCAAATACGATAACCGCTACTTCGGCTCTGTCGCCGAACGCTTTGAGGAGATGGCCCGCGAGCGTGGCCTGCTGCCGATTATCACCTGTACGCGCCGAAGCCCGGATCTGGAGCTCGAAGCGGTAAAAGCGATGCTCTCCTGGCAGGTTGACTGGGTGATCGCGACCGGGGCGACCAATCCGGATAAAATCACCGCGCTGTGCCAGCAGGCGGGCGTGCCCACGATCAATCTCGACCTGCCGGGGTCTCTCTCTCCGTCGGTGATTTCAGATAACTACGGCGGCGCGAAAGCGCTGACCCACAAGATCCTCGCTAATAGCGCCCGCCGTCGGGGAGAGCTGGCGCCGCTGACCTTCATCGGCGGGCGCAGCAACGACCATAACACCAGCGAGCGCTTACGCGGCTTTCACGATGCGCATCACGAGCAGGGGCTGCGCGTGCCGCAGGCGAATATTCTGGCTCCCGGCTATTCGAAAGGTCACGTTGAGGCCTGCCTGCAGGAGCGGTTTGGCAGCGCGAAGACGCTATTGCAGGGGATATTTGTTAACTCGACGATATCCCTCGAAGGGGTTGTGCGCTGGCTGTCGCAGGTGGGGCTGACCGGCAGCGAGCAGCCGCCGATGGGCTGCTTCGACTGGGATCCGTTTGTCTATCTGCTGGGGCACGATATCGACATGGTGCAGCAGGACGTACCGGCGATGCTGGACACTGTTTTTTCGATTATTGACGCCGGCGAAGCCAGCCAGCAGCGGATTGAAATTCCGCCGCGATTGATGAGCAGTAGCTGAGTCGCCGTCTGCTGATTGCCGTTAGCGCGTCAGCAGCCAGCGCGCGGTATGTTCATCGGTCACCAGACCGTTGATCCAGCCGCCTTTAAGGGCGGCCAGGATCGCCGGTCGTTTGTAATCTCCACAGGCCGCGGCAATCCGCGGGCAGTGGTTCTGGCGGATATCATAGCTGGTGATCATGCGGTTGATCTCGCTGTCTACCACCTCGCCTTCTGCATCGATAAACCGCCCGAGGATCTCCCCGATGCCGCCGCGGGCGGTCAGCTCATCCATCTGCGCCTGATTGATAAAGCCGTCTTTAAAGATGGGACTTTGCGTGCCCAGCGGACCAATGCCGACAAAAATGACGTCCGCCTCCCGGGCGACGCCAGAGACGCTGCGAAATAAACGATTGGTGCACCACATCTCATACTCATCCGCGGTCTGGGCGTAGCGCGGCGCAGGCCACTGATAGTACTTGGCCTTAATTTTGCGGGTGAGCAGCAGGGGCACGTCATCGTAATAGTTGCACTGCCCGTCGGCGTCCATGGCGCTGATCAGCGCCACGCAGCGGGTATTCAGGCTGTCGAAATCGATGCGCTGCAGCGCTTTTTTCAGGGTCAGGCCCGAGCCCAGGCCGATGATTTTCTCTTTATCATCCTGCAGATAGCGAGCCATCAGCTGATAGCAGCCAAACGATACGCTGTCGAGGGTACTCTCTTCGCTAAAGGCGGGGACCACATTGCATTCGATAAGCCGGTACTTTTCCTGCAATAACTGCGCATAATCGAGGCAGTTCGCCACCGGATGGTGCAGATTAATCGACACAATCCCTTCTTCTTTCGCGGCGGCGATCAGCCGTTGCACCACCGGTCTGGAGGTGCCCAACTGGCTGGCGATCTCGCTCTGATTCTGGCCGGCGATGTAGTACATCCATGCGGCACGCACCTTCTGATCCAACCGGATATCGTCTTCTTTACTCATGGTTTCCCGCCCTAAGTTGCTGGCCAGGGCACGCAATTGGCCCGGCGAATATCCGATTCTCGCCGTGGTTGCCATAACTGGCAAGCTTTTGCTCTTTATTGGTCATTTGTAATTTAAGTGGGTAATTGCTCTTTTGTGATCCGTGGCTCTTATTTTGGTCAAATGATCAATTACAGTGGCGCCATCCACTCAAGGAGAGCAGAACATGAACAATCAATTCACATGGCTTCATATCGGTCTGGGTTCTTTTCATCGCGCGCATCAGGCGTGGTATCTGCATCGTCTGATCGCTTCCGGCGATAAGCGCTGGCGCATCGCGGCGGGCAATATTCGCAACGACGCCGAGCAGGTGGTGCAGGCGCTGGCGGCGCAGGGCGGACGTTACGTCCTGGAGACCGTCAGCCCGGAAGGGGCGCGTGAATATGAAGAGATCACCTCAATTCAGAAACTGCTGCCGTGGCAGGCCGGGCTGCAGCCGCTGATTAACGAAGGGGCCAACCCGCAAACCAAAGTTATCGCCTTTACCGTGACGGAAGGGGGGTACTACCTGAATACCCGCCATCAGCTGGAAACCAGCAACCCCGACCTGCAGGCTGACCTGAAAGGCGAATGCAAAACTATTTACGGCACCCTCGCGCGAATTCTGGAAAAGCGCATGGCGGACAACGCCGGGCCGCTGACCCTGCTCAACTGCGACAACGTGCGTCATAACGGCGAGCGCTTCCACGACGGGATGGTGGAGTTCCTGCAGCTCACCGGCAAACAGGCGGTGATTGACTGGATGGCGGCCAATACCACCTGTCCGAACACCATGGTGGACCGCATCACCCCGCGTCCGGCGGCCGATCTGCCGGCCCGTATCAAAGCGCAAACCGGCATTGACGATAAGGCGCCGGTCATGGGCGAGACCTTTATCCAGTGGGTGGTGGAGAACAACTTCCGCGATGCCCGCCCGAACCTGGAAGCGGTCGGCGTGGAGATGGTCGAGTCGGTTATTCCGTATGAAGAGGCGAAAATCCGCATCCTGAACGCGTCGCACAGCTGCATTGCCTGGGCGGGGACCTTAATCGGCCAGCAGTATATTCACGAAAGCACGCTCACCGATGTTATCTACGCCATTGCCGACCGCTACGTCACGGAAGATGTGATCCCATGCCTGGGCGATAACGGCATTGATTTGCCGACCTACCGCGATGTGGTACTCAAGCGCTTTACCAACCCGCATATCCAGGACACCAACCAGCGCGTCGCCGCCGACGGTTTCTCGAAAATTCCGGCGATGATCGCCCCAACCCTGCAGGAGTGCTATCAGCGCGGCGTCCGCCCGGAAGCGACCGCCATGCTGCCGGCGCTGTTCTTCGTCTTTATGGAGCAGTGGCATAAGGGAACCCTGCCGTATCAGTACCAGGACGGCATCCTGGATGAGCAGGCGGTGCATGAGATGTATGAGGCTCAGGATCCGCTGGCTGTCTTCGCCCGTGATAAAGCTCTGTTTGGTGACCTGGCCGACAACGCGGATTTCCTGGCGCTGATGCGCGAGAAAGTCGCCGCCGTTTATACGCTGATTAAATAAGAGGTGGCTATGTATCTGGGTATCGATCTTGGCACATCGGAAGTCAAAGCGCTGGTCATTGATGAGAACAATCAGGTTATCGCCAGCCATAGCGCGCCGCTGAGCATTCAGCGGCCTCATCCGCACTGGTCAGAACAATCACCGGAGTTATGGTGGGAGGCGACGGAGTATCTGATGGCCACGCTGCGGGAAAAATGCGCCCAGCACTGGCAGGCCGTCAAGGCGATTGGCCTCTCCGGACAGATGCACGGCGCGGTGTTGCTGGATGAAAAGGGGGAGACGATCCGTCCGGCCATTCTGTGGAACGACACCCGCTGCGCCGCAGAGTGCGCGGAGCTGGAGGAGATGGCGCCGGAGCTGCATCAGGTGGCGGGCAACCTGGCGATGCCCGGCTTTACCGCGCCGAAGCTGCTGTGGGTGCGTCGTCACGAGCCGCAAAACTTTCAGCGCACCGCCACGGTGCTGCTGCCGAAGGATTATCTGCGCTACCGGATGACCGGGAAGAAAGTCTCCGATATGTCGGACGCCGCCGGGACGCTGTGGCTGGACGTGGCGAAGCGCGACTGGTCCGATGCGCTGCTGGACAAGTGCGGTCTGTCGCGCAGCCAGATGCCGACGCTGGTGGAAGGCTGCGAGGTTTCCGCCACCCTTGACCCGCAGGTGGCCGAACGCTGGGGGCTGAACGCCTCGGTGGTGGTGGCCGGGGGCGGCGGCGATAACGCGGTCAGCGCCATTGGCGTCGGCGCGGTCTCGCCGGGGGACGCGTTTATTTCGCTCGGCACCTCAGGGGTGCTGTTTGTGGTGACCGACGCCTATCGTCCGGCACCGCAGTCGGCGGTCCATGCGTTTTGTCACGTTCTGCCGAACCTGTGGCATCAGATGAGCGTGATGCTCAGCGCCGCCAGCTGTTTGCAGTGGTTCTGCCGCCTGACCGGCACCACGGAGGTGGCGCTGCTGGCGGAGATTGCCGAGCTAAGCGAGGAGGAGAAAGCCAACGCGCCATTCTTCCTGCCCTATCTCTCCGGGGAACGTACCCCGCATAACGATCCTGACGCTCGCGGCATGTTCTGGGGTATGACCCACTCCAGCCTGCGCGCCCAGCTCGGCTACGCGGTGCTGGAGGGGGTGAGCTTTGGCATCAACGACGGCCTACAGGTATTGAAAGAGAGCGGGACGCCGATCGCGCAGTGCTCGCTGGTGGGCGGGGGCGCCCGCAGTCCGTTCTGGGCCCAGCTGCTGGCCGATATTCTCGCTATGCCGGTGGTGACCCACAAAGGCGGAGAGACCGGCGGCGCGCTGGGCGCGGCGCGGCTGGCCTGCCTGGCGGCGGGCAAACCGGTTGCCGCGGTATGTGAAAAACCGGAAGTGTGGCAGACCTGGCGTGCGGATCCCGTTCGCCACCACACCCTGATGCAACGCTACGCGCAGTTTAAGGCCCTGTATTTAAACGATCTGCACTATCGGCAGCATTAATTTTTATCACCATAACCGCTCCGGTGAACTGACCGGAGCGGCCTCCTGTACCCTGAAAACGAGGTCATTATGTCTATCAATAATAAACAGTGGCTCGGTTTACCCCTGAACCTGCTCTGGGGATACATCGCCATTGCCGTATTTATGACCGGCGACGGTTTTGAATTAGCCTTTCTCTCGCACTATATCAAAGCGCTCGGATTCTCCCCGGCGGAGGCCTCCTTTGCCTTTACCCTCTACGGCCTGGCCGCCGCGCTGTCGGCATGGATCTCCGGCGTGGTGGCGGAAATTATTACGCCGCTGAAAACCATGATGATTGGCTTCGTGCTGTGGTGCGTATTCCACGTGCTGTTCCTCGTTTTCGGTCTCGGTCACGCCAACTATGCGCTGATCCTGGTTTTCTACGGCATTCGCGGCTTCGCGTATCCGCTATTCCTCTACTCGTTTATCGTGGCGATTGTCCATAACGTCAAAAGCGACAACGCCAGCTCGGCCATCGGCTGGTTCTGGGCGGTCTATTCCATCGGCATCGGCGTCTTCGGCAGCTATATTCCGAGTTTCACCATTCCGCACATTGGCGAAATGGGCACCCTGTGGCTGGCGCTGGCCTTCTGCGTTACCGGGGGCGTGATTGCTCTGGCTTCCCTGCGCCATATTAAAACGCCGCAGCATATGCAGAACCTGACCACCCGCGAGAAGTTTGCCGAGCTGGGCCGCGCGGCGACGCTACTCTATACCAACCGCAATATTCTGCTGTCGAGCATGGTCAGGATCATCAATACCCTCTCGCTGTTCGGCTTTGCGGTGATTATGCCGATGATGTTCGTCGATGAGCTGGGCTTTAGCACCTCGGAATGGCTGCAGGTGTGGGCGGTCTTCTTCTTTACCACCATTTTCTCTAACGTGCTGTGGGGCATTCTGGGCGAAAAACTGGGCTGGATGAAGGTGGTGCGCTGGTTTGGCTGCATCGGGATGGCGCTCTCCAGCCTGGCGTTTTACTACATCCCTCAGCACTTTGCCCACAGCTTTGCGATGGCGCTGATCCCGGCCATCGCCCTGGGGATCTTTGTCGCCGCCTTCGTGCCGCTGGCCGCCGTGTTCCCGGCGCTGGAGCCGAAGCACAAAGGCGCGGCGATTTCGGTGTATAACCTGTCGGCGGGGATGTCGAACTTTCTCGCCCCGGCGATCGCCGTGGTGCTGCTGCCGTTCTTCAGCACCATTGGGGTCGTTATCGCCTATACCGCATTGTACGTGGTGGCCTTTTTCCTCTGTGCGTTTATCCGCGTCGAGCAGCCGGGATTTTCCCACAAGGAAGCGCCGGCCAGCGAGCAGGTTGAATTCTCTTAAGGTGATACGGCTGGCGTGCCAGGCATGCCAGCCTTAATGAGGTGAATGATGAGTATTCAGGCAGTGATTTTTGACATGGATGGCGTGATTATTGATTCCGAAAGCCTGTGGCGGCAGGCGCAAATCGACGCCCTCGCGCAGTGGGGGGCAACGGCGAGCGTCGAGGAGTGCGAAACCCTGACCAAAGGCAAGCGCCTCGATGAGATCGCCGGCACCTGGTGCCGCTACTTTCAGCTTAACCTTGCCCCGTCGCTGCTGGAAGACGCCATATTGCAGCGCATCACCGGCCTGATCGCCGCCGAAGGCGAGCCGATGCGCGGGGTGCATGAGGCGTTACGCTATTTTCGCCATGCCGGTTATAACATTGCGCTCGCGACCTCCTCTTCCCGCCAGGTTATCGCCGCCGTGCTGAACAAGCTCTCGCTGTGGCACTTTTTTGACGTGATCTCCAGCGCGGATGATGAAGCGCAGGGCAAGCCGCACCCGGCGGTGTATCTGACGACGTTGCGTAAGCTTAATCTCGACGCCAGCCGGTGCCTGGTGATCGAAGACAGCTTCAACGGCTTTTGCGCGGCTCAGGCCGCGGGTATTCCTACGGCGGTGATTGCCGAAGATAGCCAGCACGCGCGTTTTCAGGCCGCCGTGGGCCGCTACCGGGCGCTGCCTGAACTGCTGGAAGTCCTCACCGCCGAGCCAGAGGCGGCGGTTTAAGTCAACCATTTGTGGGCGCAGACATTCCCGGGATGTAGCTGGTCGGTTAATCTCTTCTCTGCGCTCACGCCCCATTTATAGCTTTAACACCCTCGGAGGCAGGGGAGCTGCGCCGAACCGGTGTTTTGCCGGGTGGCGGCTGACGCCTGACCCGGCCTACATTGATCCACCCGGCTGGCGCGGCGCTTGTCCGTGCTGCATGAGAGCCGCGGACCGCAGGCCCGGCAAGCGCAGCGCCGCCGGGCGATGGGCGCCTGTCCGCCTCAGCGCAACAGCGGGCAGTCGGGCGGCAGCCGGCAGCGCAGGGCCGCCGGTAACAGCTCCATGCGGAAAGTTTTGCCGGTCAGCGGTTCGCCGTCGAGGTTAAACGTCATCTCATGGGGGGCGGTGATCTCAAACCACGAGGAGACGCCGTCGACAATATTCGGCGAGTTTTCCGGATTCGCCAGGGTGCTGAAGAGGGCAGGGATCAGCTCTTCGCCGGTGAAAATG
>ENA-UPSY01000689-UPSY01000689.1-human-gut-metagenome-genome-assembly--contig:-NODE-689-length-39860-cov-5.734208_pt1 | contig 39860 bp, 35 predicted proteins | sample MGYA00250044_ERZ773365 | MGnify/ENA primary metagenome ERZ773365 (study PRJEB29103, sample SAMN06111932) | human gut metagenome | biome: human gut; feature: ankylosing spondylitis patient; material... | reverse complement strand
TCACGAACGGACTCATCAAGACCGGACATCTCTGCGATACCACCAGCGTTGTCTGCGATCGGACCATATGCATCAACTGCAACAGTGATTCCTGTTGTAGAAAGCATACCAACTGCTGCAAGAGCAATTCCATACAGACCAAATACATTATAAGAAACAAAAATACCAACACAGATCAGAAGCAGCGGGATAGCTGTTGATTTCATACCAACTGCAAGACCACTGATGATTGTTGTAGCTGCACCTGTCTCAGACTGCTCTCCGATTCCTTTAACCGGTTTGTAATCTGCTGATGTATAGTACTCTGTGATGTTACCAATGATAACACCAACAACCAGACCAGCGATAACTGCGATTGCTGCGTTCATGTTTCCGAAAAGCACCCAGCTAAGTGCTAAAGAAGCAATGATTACAATTGCTGAAGAAGCATAGCTTCCTTTTGTAAGAGCTTTCTGAGGATTTGTGTTCTCTCCGCCTCTTACGAAGAATGTTCCAAGGATAGAAGCGATCAGACCACATCCTGCGATTGCAAGTGGGAATAATACTCCTGAAACTTCGCTTACTGCAACACCAAGTGTCAGTGCTGAGATCAGAGACCCACAGTAAGACTCGAAAAGGTCAGCTCCCATACCAGCTACGTCACCTACGTTATCTCCAACGTTGTCAGCGATAACAGCCGGGTTACGCGGGTCATCTTCCGGGATACCTGCTTCTACTTTACCTACAAGGTCAGCTCCAACGTCTGCTGCCTTTGTATAGATACCACCACCAACACGTGCAAACAATGCGATGGAAGAAGCACCAAGGCTGAATCCGAATAATACATCTACATTCTTAGTTACGATGTACACAAGGCTGACACCAAGTGCACCAAGTCCAGCAACACACATACCCATAACGGCACCACCTGAAAATGCGATGGAAAGAGCTTTGTTCATTCCGCTCTCTTTAGCTGCGTTAGCTGTTCTGACATTTGCCTTAGTAGCAACTGTCATTCCGCAGTAACCTGCGATTGTTGAGAACAGAGCACCTACTACGAAGCAAACTGCCGTTACCCAATTACCTACTCCTAATCCGATCAGTACGAAAAGTACTACTACGAATACAATAAGGATCTTGTACTCTGCTGTCAGGAAAGCACGTGCACCTTCTGCGATCGCACCGGCGATTTCCTTCATTCTTTCAGTTCCGGCATCCTGTCTGCTAACCTTTGCTGCAAGATACGCTGCAAAAAGAAGAGCAATGACAGCTGCAACTGGAACCAGATACATATAATTGTTCATTCTTAATTTTCCCTCCTGAATTTCAATATCATATGTTGTATTACACTATATCACATTTTTTTAGGTTTTTAAAGAAAAATTTTATATTTATTTAACTCTCTTTACATAAAATAGTATTTTTTTCACATTTTTCTTTTCAAATCAAAAAATCTCCTAAAAAATTTTTAGGTCATTTTTACCATCCTGTGTCGATTTTAACGCTGTTTCTACTTATTAAATATAATAATATATAAGAATACTCTTTTACTTATAAAAAAATTCTTTTAAAAATTGTTCAATAATCATAAAAAATAATCTCCGGGAAATCAGGTTTTTCACCTCATTTCGGAGATTATTTCTTTTTAATCAAGTATTATTCTACATCTTTCAATGCTTCGAGATCTTCTTCTCCTGTACGTACTTTTACTACTTTCTGCACGTTGTATACAAAGATCTTACCATCACCGACATGTCCTGTATACAGTGTCTTGGATGCTGTTTCGATAACTTTCTCAACCGGAATATTTCCAACGATAACTTCTACTTTTACCTTTGGCAGAACAGTTACGTCCATCTCAACTCCACGGTATTTCTCGCCGGCACCTTTCTGGATACCACATCCCATAACCTGAGTCACTGTCATTCCTGTTACACCAAGATTATTCAATGCTGCTTTCAGGCGCTCGTACTTGGAAAGTTTTGCGATAATAACTACTTTATGCATTCCTGTATCTGCATCTACCGGTCCGGCTACAGGTACAGCTGCTGCTCTCTGGATTGGAGATGCTGCGTCATAATCTGCTACACCAAGATCTGTGTTTTCATTTTCATTCATTGCACCTTCTGTAATATCCATGATGCTGAATCCTGCATATGCTGATGCAAGACCATGCTCCTTGGAATCCAGACCAACAATCTCTTCTTCCTCTGAAACACGAAGTCCAATTGTCATATCGATTACTTTGAAGATAATTGTCATTGTTACAACTGTCCAAGCAAGAACTGTTACTACACCAAGAAGCTGTGTTCCGAGAAGTCCGAATCCACCGCCGTAGAACAGACCTTTCAGTGTGCTTTCCGGCGCATTTGTTGTTGCAAAAAGACCAACTGCGATTGTTCCCCAGATACCATTTAAGCAATGAACTGCTACGGCACCAACCGGGTCATCTACATGCACTACATTATCACAGAACCAAACGCCAAATACTACGAGAACTCCTGCAACTGCTCCAATGATCAGTGCTCCTAATCCATCTGTCACATCACAAGGTGCTGTGATTGCTACCAGACCTGCGAGGGATGCATTCAGACACATAGACACATCTGGTTTTCCATAACGAAGCCATGTGAAGATCATACATACAACGGTTGCTGTTGCCGGTGCGATTGTTGTTGTCATAAAGATAGATGCAAGCTGTGGGCCTGTTGTTGCTGCCGCACCGTTGAATCCATACCATCCAAACCAGAGGATGAAACATCCAAGAGCACCTATTACAAGGTTATGTCCAGGAAATGCGTGGACTTTTGTTACTTTTCCATTCTTATCTCTTGAGAATTTACCAATTCTGGCTCCTTCCATTGCAGCTCCGATGAATGCTGTTGCTCCACCTACCATGTGGATTGCACAAGATCCTGCAAAATCATGGAAGCCAAGCTGTGAAAGCCATCCGCCTCCCCAGATCCAGTGTGCTTCAATCGGATACACAACTGCGGAGATCATTGCGGAATAAATACAATAGGAAAGAAACTTTGTTCTTTCTGCCATAGCTCCTGATACGATTGTTGCTGCTGTCGCACAGAATACCAGGTTGAATACGAAATTAGACCAGTCAAAGTTTGCATAATCTGTGAATATTCCAAGTGTCGGAATTCCTACCAGTCCGCCAAGTGCATCTTCTCCAAGCAATAATCCAAAACCAAGAAAAATAAACACGATTGTTCCAATACAAAAATCCATCAGATTCTTCATGATAATGTTACCGGCATTCTTTGCTCTGGTGAATCCTGTCTCTACCATAGCGAATCCTGCCTGCATAAAGAATACAAATGCAGCTCCGATCAGGAACCAGATGCCGAACACTTCTGTTCCGACTGTGTCTGTAATCTGAGTAATAATTTCTTGTGTCATACTACTTCCTCCTCATACCTAGAAACTAAAAAGACGTATCTTACAGTTTCGTTGAACCATCCCCCTGAATCGGTTCTTTCTGTAAGACACGCCTTTGTGTCATTGAGACTTGCTGCTGTTCGCGGCAAATCTATAGGTACCATATTTTATTAAAAGAAAAGGCACTCTGAGATCTGTTTCTCAAAGCGCCTTTGCTTTTATGTCACGTAGTTTACTCCCCTAGCCCAATGTTGTCAACCTATATTTTTACTTTTCGTAAATTTTCTGATTTTTTATACTTTTCATGCATTTCTTTCATATATTTTCACAAAACAGAGTGCACTCTTGCAATATAAACCACCATCTGCTAAAATTTATCTTATGAATCAAGAGCAATCCGCTCTTTTCAATAATTGTAACTATTTCAAGCATATTAAATTATAAGGAGGACTCTAAAATGAGCAAAATTGATGAAATCAGAAGCGCTATGGTCGCTGCAATGAAGGCAGGAGACAAAGAACGAAAAGCCGCACTTTCCTTTCTGCTCTCCTCTCTGAAGAATAAAGCTATCGACAAACGTGCCGACCTGACAGAAGAGGAAGAAGGACAGGTAATCTTAAAAGAAATCAAACAGTTAAAAGAAACAATTGATATGACACCTGAAGATCGTACAGATCTGATTGAAGAGGCTCAGAAGCGTCTTGCTGTTCTTGAAGAATATGCACCAAAGATGATGAGCGAAGATGAGATCAAAGCAGTGATCACATCCGTTCTTGCAGATCTTGGTATCGATGCTCCTACAGCAAAGGATAAAGGTAAGATCATGAAAGAACTCATGCCGAAGGTAAAAGGCAAAGCTGATGGTAAAGAAGTCAATCAGATTCTTGCCGGCATGATGAAATAAATACAGATTCCAGAATAAAGACGTAGCAAAGAGGGTGTCGCACTAAACGACACCCTCTTACTTTTTGTTAATTATTTCATTTTTTCTGCTTATTTTGTTATCTGTTTTCCCACTTATGATAAATCGCCTCAAGTGCATCTACCGCACCATCAATTCCAAGAAGACTTGTATTCAGCAGGATTGCATTCGCATCAATACTTCCCCACTTACGGTCTGTTCTACCTTCATAATACAGGCGTCTCTCTCTGTCAATCTTCTTAATCTTATCTACAGCCTCTTTCTCGGAAAGCTTATAGATATCCATGATTCGATTGATTCTATCATCCTTATAAGCATAGATAAATGTATTCACAACATTTGAATAATCCCCAAGAACATAATCTGCGCAGCGTCCCACGAAGATTCCAGGTCCGCGTTCCGCAAGCTTGCGGATGATTGCCGACTGTGCGTCAAAAAGTTGATCACTTAATGGTTTCTCCACTTCCGGACTGAGCATAAATGTAGTATAATCACCCATTCCAATATAATAGCTTGATAACACATTTCCAAGTCTCGTCTCATCTACTCTTCCAGCATCTTCGTTCGAAATTCCAAGATCTCTTGCTGCCATTCGAATCAGATTGTGATCGTAAAGAGGAATGTTCAGTCTCTCTGCCAGTCTGTTTCCTACTTCATGACCGCCACTTCCGAACTGTCTTCCAATTGTAATAATTGTGTGATCCATCATAAGCAAGTCCTCCTTTTTCTGATAATTCTATTCTATCACTCTTTGAATTAAGAAAAAAGACTTTCTTCCTGTTTTCCGCTAACAATTTTGTAATACTGTTTCGAAGTCACCATGTAGACAATGATATAGAATAATGCAAATACTAAATAGGAGCACACTGTCACCAGAATCAGGAATTTTCTGTCAGAAAAAGCAAGCAGATGCACCATTTTTTCTATCATTGGAAATGCAAATGCCGTATGAATTCCGGCAGCCACAAGAGGCAGGAAGAATACTGTCATTACCTGAGAATTGATCGTCTGACGCACTTCTTTCTGTGTCATCCCCACTTTCATCAGAATCTGGAATCTGTCCTGATCCTCATAGCCTTCTGTAATCTGTTTATAATAAATGATCAGCACCATTCCAAGAATGAATACGACTCCAAGAAGGATTCCAAGGAAGAACAGACCGCCGTACAAAGCCTGGTAATCAGCTCTTGATGCGGCTCTGCTGTCTGTAGAAGCTCCAAAAAATAGGGTATCTGATTCCTCTGATTCCTGTTCAGCCAATGCATTGATTTTCTTGTCAATCTCGTTTTGAATCTGGATCTGCTCTTCATCTCCACAGGACAGATCAAAATTGTAGTACCATTTCTCATAAGAACCATTGACACCGTAAACGGAAACATTTCCTTCTTCCAAGGCTTTTATATCTTCCAGTCCGGAAACCACCAGATAGAAGCTGCTGTTCATATTTGCCATATTATTTCCATTTGAAATCATTTTATCCAAATGTCCTTTAATCCTCCATGTCCCGGAATTCTCCACCGTGATCTGATCATAGGGGAAATCGGAATCTTTCGCATACAGATACGCTTCCCCGGAAGCAAGCTCCAGATTCGTCCCCATGATCCGATTATACGCTTCCAACGGCAGAGCATAGAACATTTTTAAATGATCAAATGTATTCACTTCATTGACTCCCGGAGCATTCTCCGGATTAAAATAGATTTCATTTTTTGAAACAATTCCACTGACTGTAAGCATCCGGTAATTCTCCGGATTCTCCGCGGTCTGGTTATGTTCTTTCAAAACCTTCTGTACAAGCTCTATAATCTGTCCATTCTGATTCTCTTTCATTTCTTCCGTCTGCTCCGGTTTCGTGTACATCTCAATCTGGACAGATTTCGGATATCGAAGATTCAAGCCATGTTCCATACTCAGATACAGGCTGGTTGTAGAAGATACCATAACCAGAACCATTGTGGACAGAATACAAATAGACGCTAATCCTGCCCCATTTCGTTTCATACGGTAAATCATGGATGAAAGTGAAATAAAATGATTTGTTTTATAATAATATCCTTTCTTTTTCTGCATTATTTTACAAAATGTGACCGAGCCGGCAATAAATAACAGATACGTTGCAAGGATTACCAGCACGACGGCAACCATAAACCAGATCATCGCTACAAGCGGATCTTTGATTGTCAGGGATAAATAATAAGCCACACCAAGCAGAAGCAACCCGAGTACTGCAAAGATCCAGTTTGCCTTCGGAGGTTTCTCTCCTGTCTTTTCACTTTTTAAAAGTTCTACAGGTTTTAACCGATAGACGGACACGATCATCCGAAGCATGATTAATGCAAAAATGACCAGGAATAACAGTGCCGTAGCCACAAGTGCCGGAACACTGATTTTCATAGAAAGTCCGGCATTACTTCCAAGTATCTTCGCTGCCAGAAGTTCCCCTAATTTAGAGAACAGGATTCCTCCCACGATTCCTCCTGCAATCGTCAGAACACTGATGATCAGATTCTCAAGAACCATGATTTTTACAAGGTCAATTTTTCCCATTCCAAGAATGTGATACAACCCAAACTCTCTCTGTCGTCTGCGGATCAGAAATGAATTTGTGTAATACAGAAGGATCAGAGAAAAGATTGAGATCACACCAGAACCAAATCCAAGGATCATCTGCATAGTATCCCCACCTTTGATCTTGGCAAACTGCGGACTCACTGCAAGATAATCGATCAGATAGAACATCATAACCATACAGATACAAGTGATCAGATAAGGAAGATACAGCTTCTTATTTTTCTTAATTCCATTAACAGAAAGTTTCAGATAAAGTCCACTTTTCATTGTCTCTCACCACCTGTCGCAAGCATTGTCAGTGTCGCTGAGATATTCTGATAGAACTGTTCATCTGTCTGTTCGCCTTTATATACCTGGTGGAAAACTTCTCCGTCTTTAATAAATAACACTCTCCCGGCCTTGCTCGCTGCTTTGACAGAATGTGTTACCATGAGGATCGTCTGTCCCGATTGATTGATCCGCTCAAATACCCCGAGCAATTCATCCGTTGATTTCGAATCGAGTGCCCCGGTCGGCTCATCTGCCAGGATCAGTCTCGGATCTGTGATCAGCGCTCTCGCCACTGCTGCACGCTGCTTCTGTCCTCCTGATACTTCATACGGATACTTCTCCAGAAGTCCTGCAATTCCAAGTTCTTTCACGATTGGCATCATCCTGACATTCATTTTCCTGTAATCAACTCCCTGCAGTACCAATGGCAGTAAGATATTGTCCTTTAGATTAAATGTATCCAAAAGATTGAAATCCTGAAATACAAACCCAAGATGATCTCTCCTGAACTTGGACAGATCCTTCTCACGGATTGCTGATAACGGTTTTCCATCCAGATAAACTTCCCCTTCAGTTGGTTTATCCAATGCCGCCAGCATGTTCAGTAATGTCGTCTTCCCCGAGCCACTCTCTCCCATGATTGCTACATATTCGCCCTCTTCTACTGAGAATGTTACCTTAGAGAGTGCCTGTACCTGATTACCGCCAAAACGGGGACGGTATATTTTTTTCAAATTTTCTACTTCCAAAACTGTCATTTCTTACGACCTCCTCTTCTTTCTTTCAACATCCTCAGTATAACAATACAGCCAGAATGCCAACATTGATTTCTGTGACATTCCAGCTGTCTGATGTGACAATTTTGTCACTTGCTTCTCTCTGTGTGATTTAGTGGTTTACTCTGTTCTCAACGGATACTCTTCCAGATCTATTGTAAAACTGCTACCTTCCCCCAGCTTCGACACAACCGTGATCTGATGCCCAAGTTTCTTTGCCGCCATCTGACTCAGATACAGACCAATTCCCGTTGATTTCCGTTCCATTCTACCATTATATCCCGTATATCCTTTTTCAAAGATTCTCGGCAGATCCTCCGGTGCAATCCCCATTCCGGTATCTGTAACTGTCAGTTTCTTTTCTTCACTGACAATAATCGTCACAGTTCCTTTCAGTGTATATTTCACTGCATTGGATAACAACTGTTCAATAATAAACGAAAGCCATTTCTCATCCGTCAAAACAATCTGATCTGTCCCTTCATAGATCAGACGGATTCTCCTTCGAATAAACTGTCCTGCATATTTACGGATCGATTTTCTTATAATTTCATCCAAAGGATACCGTGCGATCACCAGATCCTTCGTGCCACTGTCAAGACGCACATACCCAAGTACCATCTCCACATACTGCTCCACCCGGAACAGTTCGGCTTTCAGATTCTGATTCGTCTCGGTATCTTCCTGCTGAAGTAATACATTCATCACAGCAATCGGTGCCTTGATCTGATGCACCCAGGTTGCATAATAATCCTCCATGTCCTGACCGGACTTCTCCCATCTGGCATGTTCTTTTCTTTGCTGTTGTTCTTCTTTTCTGATTAGCTCCTGATATCCTGACTCAATCCCATCTTGTGCGATCGGAAGTGAATCCTCATAAGGTCCTTCTCCTTGCAGCAAATGCTCCAGCTTCTGCCCGGTTTTCTTATACCGCAAATATCCACAGAGAAGAAAAAGTAATCCAAATGCCAGACACAACACTGTCGGATAAACCGCTGCCTTCAGATTAATCTCTTCCAGCACAAAAATCAGAAAAAAGATTCCCGCACACAGCAAACTCCACAGAAGCACAAATCGGATTCTTTTCAAATATTGTAAAAACATTTTTACTCCTTCTCGATGATATATCCACCGCCGACTTTCGTCTTGATAAAGCCTTCCAGTCCCGCTTTTTCCAGCTTTTTCCGAAGTCTTCCGACATTGACTGTCAATGTATTCTCTTCGATATAATTGTCTGTCTCCCACAGCTTTGTCATCAGCGTGTCTCTGCTGACCACGCGTCCTTTATTCTCCATCAATGTCTGCAAGATACGAAATTCATTCTTTGTTAACTCAATTTTTTCTCCATTATAAGTCATTGTTGTATCATAGAGGTTCAGGATTGCTCCTCTATGTTCCAACATCGGCACTTTTCCTGATAGATCATATGTTCTCCTCAGCAGAGCCTGAATCTTCGCTGTCAGTACACTTAAGTCAAACGGTTTTGCCACAAAGTCATCTCCGCCCATATTCATCGCCATGATAATATTCATATTATCCGCTGCCGAAGAGATAAAGATCACCGGCACGCTTGATATCTTACGGATCTCGCTGCACCAGTGGTATCCATTATAAAAAGGAAGCGTGATATCCAAAAGCACCAGATGTGGACCATACTCTGCAAATGTCTCAAGAACCTTTGCAAAATCTTCCACATAACGTGCTTCATTTCCCCACGCTTCCATCTCTTTTTTAATTGCCCCTGCCATCACAAGGTCATCTTCTATGATTAGAATCTTATACATTCTGCGGATTCCCCTTTCGCTCTTATCCACTACTATATATCATAGTATACAGTATTTCAAGAGCACACGGTCATACCGTATCCGGCGAAATAACCCGCTGGATATGGATTGCAAGAAATCCGATTTCTTCTTTTGCGACCGGCTGTTTCAGCTGTCTGGACATATAGTCACACACTCTCTTTGCCGCCTCTCCGGTCCTTGGGTAATTCTGAAAAATGAAATCATTAAAGTCTGCATTCGTCCCTTCACCCTTACGGGTTCTCAGAATCATATAATACATATGACTCATCAGACGTGTACATCCAAGTGAGCCGCTCTCCAGCTTCTGATCGAATTCCTGTTCAATCATGGCAATCCCTTCATTTACAATCCTGGTCGCATCCAGCGTCTGGGACACTGCCTCATCTGAAAGGCCTGCATGGATATGTAGCGTAATGAATCCGACTTCATCCTCTGAGATTTCATATCCTGTCAGCTGCTGTATAATTTCCCGCCCTTTCAGAGCCACTTGATACTCCTCTCCAAACAACACACGGATATCCGGTGTAAATGGATTCGGAAGCTGACGGTTCTCCTTCGCTCTCTTCGCTGCAAGCGCAATATGATCTGCCAACGGAAGCAGCATCTCATGATTGATCTTCTGAAACACGTTCTCTGCTTCTTCAATGATCTTTCCTGTTGCCTCAATAAACTCCGGGCGGATTCCATTGACTGTTTTCAGAACAGACTCCTGCTTTCTTCTTGTGACAAGGGAATATACTTTGGCTCCGGGAAGTTTCTCGATCTGTTCTGTAGGTTTCTTTCCAAATCCCACACCGTTTCCGAGAAGGATCATCTCCTTCCCTGTCTCAACATGATATACAAGAATCCCATTATTATTCAGAACTTTAATGACTCGATACATCCCCCAGGAGCCTCTCTTTCTTTCTCTTAATTCAAGCTTACGATTTCTGCTGTCTTCTCAAGCTTCTCTACTTTTCCGCTCTTAGACATTCTGATCTCTTCACCTTCCTGAAGACTTGTAAATACAACCATACATTCATCGGATTTTGCATGCTCTTGGATATATTTTATATCAAAACCTATCAGTTTGTCACCCTTTTTTACTCGGTCTCCGTCATTTACAAAAGTTTCGAATCCTTTTCCATCCAGATTTACAGTATCCACGCCAATGTGAAGCAGATATTCGGTTCCGTCATCACTAGTCAGACCAACTGCATGTTTTGATGGGAAGATAAAAGATACAGTTGCATCTTCCGGTGCATAAGCCATTCCCTCTTCCGGGCGAACCAGATAACCGTCTCCCATCATTTTCCCTGCAAATGCTTCGTCACACGCTTCTTCGATCGGTGCTGCCACTCCTGTGAATGGAGAGCAAAGCTCTTTCTTTACAGTTCCGGCTGCAACAGTTTTGTTCTCATCTTTCTTCGCTTCATCTTTTGTTTCTGCACATTTATTCGTTTCTTCTGCGCTGTTTTCGTTTTCTTCCGGAAGATATTCCACATTCGGAGCTTTCTCCAGATAATCTTCCAGATTGGATTTAATCACAGAAACAGCCGGTCCGTAGATTACCTGGATTCCCTGTCCTTCTCTTACGATTCCGGATGGGGATGTCATTCTTAAGACATCTTCATTTACCAGTTCCGGCTTTACTACCGTACAACGAAGTCTTGTCGCACAGCAGTCTACATCAGAAATGTTTTTCTTTCCCCCAAGTCCTCTTGTGATCAGTGCGCTCTTCTGATCTTCCGGTGTCATTTCATTTTCAGAATCTGCATCATTTCCATCTACTTTTGCTTTATAATCAGCTTTTGTATACAGCTTCGTTTCCGCATCATCATCTTCTCTTCCCGGTGTCTTCAGATTCAGTTTCAGAATCAAAGTACGGAAGATGATATAATATAAGAAGAAATAAATAATTCCAACCGGGATGATTCTGATCCAGCTTGTCTTAGCATTTCCCTGAAGGATACCGAAAAGGAACAGATCAATAAATCCACCGGAAAATGTAAGTCCTACTGCAATATTTAACATATGTGCGATCATATAAGCAGATCCGGCAAGGATCACCTGTACCGCAAAAAGAATCGGTGCTACAAACAGGAATGAGAACTCCAGTGGCTCTGTGATTCCGGTCATCATACATGCAAGTGCTGCAGAAAGCAGAAGTCCGCCTGCCTGTTTCTTCTTCTCCGGTTTTGCACACTGATACATTGCAAGTGCCGCACCCGGAAGACCAAAGATCATGAAAATAAATTCACCGGAAAAATATCTTGTCGCATCCGCACTGAAATGTACTGTGGATGGATCTGCAAGCTGCGCAAAGAAGATGTTCTGACCGCCCTGTACAAGCTGTCCCGCAACTTCCATTGTTCCTCCAACCGCTGTCTGCCAGAATGGAAGATAGAATACATGGTGAAGTCCAAATGGAATCAACGCTCTCTTAATAATACCAAAGATCAATGTTCCAATATAACCTGTTCCTGTTACAAGTCCGCCGAGTGCATAGATTCCATTCTGAACGGTTGGCCATACAAAATAGAGTACGATTCCGACAGCCACATAAGTCAATGTTGAAATAATCGGAACAAATCTTGATCCACTGAAGAATGACAGTGCATTCGGAAGCTGGATTTTGTAAAACTTATTATGAAGTGCTGCTACTCCAAGTCCAACGATAATACCGCCAAATACACCCATCTGTAATGTCTGGATTCCGCAGACACTTGTCACAGTTCCTTCCAGAACTCCGGCTCCAAGCGTTCCGTCTGCAAGAAGATCTCCACGGATCAGAAGCATGGCATTCATTGTTGCATTCATTACAAAGAAAGAGATCATTGCCGCAAGTGCCGCAACTTCCTTCTCTTTCTTCGCCATACCGATTGCTACACCGACAGCAAAAATGATCGGCAGGTTATCAAAAATAATACTTCCCGCTTTGCTCATAATTGTGAGCAGGGAATTCAGAATTGTCCCCTCGCCTAAAATTGCCTGAAGATGATATGTCTCAATCATCGTTGCATTTGTAAATGAACTTCCTACTCCAAGCAGAAGTCCTGCTACCGGAAGAATTGCGATTGGAAGCATAAAACTTCTTCCGATTCTCTGCAATACTCCAAAAATCTTGTCTTTCATCTGTAATCCTCCTCGTATCATTTCTCACAGAGTTGACGCATCCCATAGTTTCTTGTGCTGGCACAGTTCTGCAACTTACTTATCCTATACTATAATGCGCAAAAAAGGCATAAACTAATCCTCAATAACCAAGTCCACCTTATCTGGTGAACTTATTAAGGATAGTTTATGCCTGCTTTACCAGTAACACTCTATCATGCGCTTTTCTCTTTTAACCACGTATAGTATAACCAAACTCACTTCCAACAGTCAATCTGTAATATTCAACAATATTTGTCCTGTTTTTTTGTTGAATATGTTACTTAGTGATCATTCCAGTAAATCATTTTTTTCTTTTGATTTAAATTATTTTCTTTTCATTTTACGCTTCTGGCTTTTGCTTATTTGCTTTTGTAATATCCAGACGTACATTCACACCAAATGGATTGATTGCAACTCCCTTTGCATCCGGAATCAGTATCTCCGGAATCTTATCTGCCGGGATTGCTGCTGTCTTCATCTTCTTGCCCTGTGCAAATCTGGTAAATTCTATCATATCTGTAAAGATCGGCTGATACAGACTTCCGTCCGGCTGTCTCAGAAGTGGAACCTGATTATCTTCCTGAACTCCTACGATAAAGGTTCCTTTCTTATAATGCGCCATCATCTCTTCCTGAAGTTCCTTCACATTCTCCGGCATCTCCGGTCCGATATTGCGGTGCATCTCCTGCATCAGATACATTGCTGTCAGATGAAGCTCCGGATTCTCGATCAGTTTCTTTCCTTCAGGCAGTTCTTCCTTATTCTTACGAACTACAAGATGTTCCAGCTGAACCCTGATCTCCTCCTCTGTACCAACATTCACTGCCAGTGCATTCACGCCCATTGTATACAGGTTTGTAAAAAATCCAAGTCTGACATTCTTTTCAATCTTGGCAATTCCCACATGATAACGATCTTCTGCAAGCGTCTTTGCCTTTTCCTTTGCAGACTCTTCCTGATAATAAACCAGAACCTCGTCATCAAATGTCTCTTCATCACAGAGGACAAACGGCATCTTCGTCACACCTGACATGATCACATAAATCTCTTCGAGATTTCGCAGATTCACCAATGCCTGCTTCATCTCTGTACTGACAATTACTTTATTCTCATCCATCTCTTTGTTTTCCTTTCTGGTTGCCTTTCTTTCCATTACAGTAGTGCAATTAAATGAGGTATAAATATGATACACCCTATGATCACAGCCATGATTGCCGTAAAAAGCACTGCACCAGCTGCCGTATCCTTCGCGATCTTAGCAAGTGGCTTTCTCTCTTCTGTCACTAGATCGACAACAGCTTCCACTGCCGTATTCACAAGTTCCAGTGAGATCACCATTCCAAAAAGGAGAAGACAGATACACCATTCCATCGGTGTTAATCCTACAAAGGTTCCAACTGCTGTTACAAGAATCACTGCAAGGCAATGAATCTTCATATTCCTCTCTTTTGAAATCCCTGTCCAGATTCCTTCAAAGGCATAGCCAAAGCTTTTGAATAAAGGCTGTTTTCGATTCTTCATTCGTAGTCTCCTTTCGGATTCGTATCATAGATCAAGCAACAAATCTAATATCTATGATACCACATCTGGCTCCTTATCAAAAGAGGTATTTTCCTATTATTATCAAAAGAAGACTCGGATTTCGAATCTCATATCCTTTTCACTTATTTACAAGCTTCAACCATACTCTTTACATATTCAGCAACATACGGTACGCAGTCTTTTCCGTATTTCTCACACAACTTAACGATTGCACTTCCAACGATCGCACCGTCTGCGCTCTGACACATCTTCGCCGCCTGCTCTGGAGTGGAGATTCCGAATCCGACCGCACATGGAATATCATTTTCCTCTTTTACAAGCTTCACCATTGCTCCGATGTCCGTCGTGATCGCAGATCTTGTTCCTGTTACACCAAGTGAGGAAACACAATATACAAATCCCGATGCTTCTTTTGCAATCATCCGGATTCGGTCATGAGAAGTCGGTGCAATCAATGAGATCAGATCGATTCCGTACTTTTTGCACACGATGTCAAATTCTTCTTTCTCTTCAAATGGAACATCCGGAAGAATCAGACCATCCATTCCGACATTTTTCGCTTTCTCAAGAAATCTTTCTGTTCCGTAAGAGAATACAACATTTGCATATGTCATAAAAACAAGTGGAATCTGTGTATTCTTGCGGATTTCTTTTACCATATCGAAGATCTTGTCTGTCGTCACGCCTCCTGTCAGCGCACGCAGGTTTGCGCCCTGTATAACCGGTCCTTCTGCTGTCGGATCGGAAAATGGGATTCCAAGCTCGATCAACGCCGCCCCTGCTTTCTCCATCTCATAGACGATCTGTTTCGTCGTCTCAAGATCCGGGTCACCACATGTGACAAATGGTATAAATGCTTTCTTCCCTTTAAATGCTTCCTGTATTCTACTCATGAAGATCCTCCCCTCTGTAACGTGCGATTGCTGCACAGTCCTTATCGCCGCGTCCCGAAATATTAATTACGATAATCTGGTCTTTTCCCATTGTCGGCGCAAGCTTTCTTGCATATGCAACTGCATGTGCACTCTCGATCGCCGGAATGATTCCTTCTAATTTAGAAAGGTACTCAAATGCATCGACTGCCTCATCATCAGTGATTGCTACATATTCTGCTCTTCCCTTATCATAAAGGTCTGCATGCTCCGGTCCAATTCCCGGATAATCCAGTCCGGCTGAGATTGAGTAAACCGGTGCGATCTGTCCGTACTCATCCTGACAGAAATAAGATTTCATTCCGTGGAAGATTCCAAGCTTACCGGTCGCGATCGTTGCAGCTGTCTCTGCTGTATTCACGCCGCGTCCTGCCGCCTCGCATCCGATCAGGCGCACGCCTTCATCTTCAATGAAATTATAAAATGCACCGATCGCATTGGATCCACCGCCGACACAGGCAAGCACTGCATCCGGGAGTTTTCCTTCTTTTTCAAGGATCTGCTCCTTGATCTCTTTAGATATAACTGCCTGAAAATCACGCACGATCTGCGGAAATGGATGCGGTCCCATACAGGATCCGAGTACATAATGTGTGTCATCAATTCTTCTTGTCCACTCACGCATCGTCTCCGAAACAGCATCCTTTAAAGTACCAGTTCCACTTGTAACCGCGTGTACCTGTGCTCCGAGAAGACGCATTCTGTATACATTCAGTGCCTGACGCTCTGTATCTTCTTTTCCCATGAAAACTTCACATTCCATTCCCATCAGAGCCGCTGCTGTCGCTGTTGCAACCCCATGCTGTCCTGCACCGGTCTCAGCGATCACTCTTGTCTTTCCCATCTTCTTTGCAAGAAGAACCTGACCTAACACGTTGTTGATCTTATGGGCACCTGTGTGATTGAGGTCTTCTCGTTTCAGATAAATTTTCGCCCCGCCAAGATCTTCTGTCATACGTGCTGCATAGTATAAAAGAGACGGTCTGCCTGCATATTCATTTAATAATGTATTCAGTTCGTCATTAAATTCTTTGTCATTTTTATAGTAGTTGTACGCCTTTTCCAATTCGATCACTGCATTCATCAGTGTCTCCGGAATGTACTGTCCACCATGGATTCCGTATCTTCCTTTTGTCATGGTTGCCTCTCCTTCTTTCTTGTTTCTATTGTTTTGGTAAATTTATTCATTCACCCGTATACTCTTTTGTTTTCTAAAAAATGTTTACTGCTTTCAAAATTTCTCACAGTTTTCACAGCTTGAAGAATTTTCTCACGATCTTTCTTTCCATCTGTCTCCACTGCACTGCTCAGGTCAATTCCCCAAGGGTGTATTCGCTGTATTGCCTCCGGTATGTTCTCCGGATTCAGTCCTCCTGCGAGGAAATACGGCCGCTTTGTCCAGCCTTCCAAAAGACTCCAATCAAATGTCTCGCCGGTTCCGCCTTTTCCGTGATCGAGAAGAATCAGATCTGCACTGCTCGCTGCCGCCGCATCAAGATCTTTTTTCTCCTGAATCGAAAATGCTTTCATCACCGGATGGTCTGTCAGACTTTTCAACTTCTTTATATATGCCTCATCTTCCTGCCCGTGAAGCTGAGCAATCTGAATGGTTCCTTCATTTAATAATTGTGCGACCTCACCGCAATCTTTATTGACAAATACTCCGACCGGGCAAATCTGCGATTCAAGATTTTGAACCAGTTCACGAACTTTCGAAATGGATACATTTCTCCGGCTCTTTGGCACATCGATGATAAATCCGCAATAATCCGGTTTTGCTTCATTTATATAGGTAATATCTTCCGGGCGGCTTAATCCGCAGATCTTAATCTTGGGCATGTTCATTTTTTCTTGTCTCATACTATATCTTCCGCTAATTCATATCTAGCTGCCTTCCTGTCTGCTGCTTCAACTCCATCAGTGCTGCTTTCCGATCAGATTTTCTCATCAGAAGTTCTCCGATCAGTACCGCATCGGTTCCATTTTCATAAAGTGCTTTCATATCTTCCACTCCGCGGATACCGCTCTCAGATACGAAAACTGTTTCCGAACTGACCATTTCTCTTAGCCGAATGCTATTCTTGATATCCACTGTGAAATCTTTCAGATTCCGGTTATTTACACCGATAATCTTTGCACCGATCTTCTGTGCTCTTAAGATTTCTTCTTCGTTATGTGTTTCTACCAAAGCAGATAATCCGAGTTCGTCTGCCAGCCGATGATACGCTTTTAACCTGCCATCTTCTAATACCGAACAGATCAGAAGTACTGCCGAGGCTCCCATTGCTTTTGCCTGATAAATCATGTATTCATCACAGGTGAAATCTTTTCTGAGTACCGGAATGGATACATTTTGCACAATTTCTTTCAGATACGCATCACTGCCCCGGAACCAAAACGGTTCTGTCAGACAGGAGATTGCTGCCGCGCCGCCTGCTTCATAGTCTCTGGCGATCTCAACATATGGAAAATCCGGTGCGATTAATCCTTTGGATGGAGACGCTTTTTTTGCCTCGCAGATAAAAGACAATCCTTCTGCCCGAAGTGCCTGTTCGAATGCAGGGATTTGATCTTTAATTCCTTTTTCTTCCGCCTGTCTTCGAACCTCTTCTAATGGAACTATTTTCTTTTCTTCTTCGATCCGCTCTTTCGTGCGCTCGGTAATTTTCTCGAGTATATTCATACTATTTGTTCCTCTTTTTCTTTCAAGTTGCTTCTTTCATTCTCCCCTGCATAGCCGGGGATCAGACTTTTTATTTATTACTTTCTTCTTTAAACTGCTCCAGCTTCTTCAGTGCAAGTCCTTCGTCAATGATCTGTTCTGCTTTTCTTACACCTGCTTCGATTGAATCTGCTTTTCCTGCAAGATAGATTGCTGCTCCTGCATTCAGGCAAACTGCATTCCTCTTTGCTCCCTGCTCTTTTCCTGAAATGATATCCAATGTGATCTGTGCGTTTTCCTGAGGTGTTCCTCCTGTCAGTGCACCTTTTTCGCATCTCTCATAACCAAACTGCTCCGGTGTGATCTCATAGCTTGTAAATGTTCCGTCTTTAATCTCACAGACTGTAGTCGGTGCACACATGGAAATCTCATCTAACTTATCCTGTCCGTAAACGACCATTCCGCGAACGACTCCGAGATTCGCCATGACTCTTGCAAGTGGCTCTACAAGGCTTTCATCATAAACTCCCATCAGTTCCATGTTCGCTCCTGCCGGATTGGACAGTGGCCCAAGAATATTGAATACGGTACGGATACCAAGTTCTTTACGGATCGGCCCGACATATTTCATTGCAATATGATAATTCTGTGCAAATAAGAAACAGATTTGAATGTCTTTGAGAAGCTGTGTGCTGCGCTCCGGTGCGACATCGATCTTCACTCCAAGTGCTTCAAGTACATCTGCCGCACCGGACTTAGAAGATGCTGCACGGTTACCATGCTTTGCGACCGGGATTCCTGCTGCCGCAATCACAAGGGAGGATGTTGTTGAAATGTTAAATGAATTTGCTCCGTCTCCCCCTGTTCCTACGATTTCCAGCACATCCATGTCATGCAAAAGCTTGATGCAGTGTGCACGCATTCCCGCTGCTGATGCTGTGATCTCATCGATTGTCTCACCTTTCATGGAAAGTGCTGTCAGATATGCTGACTTCTGAACATCCGATGCCTTTCCTTCCATAATCTCATTCATTACTTCTTCTGCTTCTGTATAGGTGAGATTTTCTTTCTTTGATAATTTTATAATTGCTTCTTTTATCATTTCTTAATTCTCCTTCAACGCTTTTGCATGGTTAATAAAGTTCTCTATCATCTGAAGTCCCTGCGGTGTCATCACAGATTCCGGATGAAACTGTAACCCAAAGATCGGATATTCTCTGTGTTCCATCGCCATGATCTCGTTATCCTCGCTTCGCGCTGTCACAACCAGTTCTTCCGGCAGTGTCTCTTCCTTTACTGCAAGCGAATGATATCTTGCCACCTGGATTGGAAATGTCAGATTCTGAAACAGGACACTGTCTGTCTTTACATCTTTCAGCTTTGAAGTCTTCCCATGCATCAGCTGTCCGGCGTGACCTACGGTTGCTCCAAATGCTTCCGCCATCGCCTGATGTCCGAGACATACCCCGAGCATTGGAATCTTTCCTTTCAGCTTCTGAATTGCTTCGATACAGATTCCGGCATCAGAAGGTTTTCCCGGCCCAGGTGAGATTACCAGCGCCTCGGGCGCAAGTTCCAGAATCTTTTCCGGTGTGATTTGATCATTTCGTATTACTTTCACTTCTGAATCAATCTGATCTTTTTGCATGTCACCTCTTTTTGATTCTACTCCTGCGATAAACTGATACAGGTTATATGTAAAACTGTCATAATTATCAAGTAATAGTATCATTCCAATCCTCCTTTCGCAGTTTCCACTGCCTGAAGCACTGCCCCTGCCTTATTTAAACACTCCTGGAATTCATTTTCCGGGATACTGTCTGCTACGATTCCGGCTCCTGACTGTACACGAATGTATCCATTTTTCTTATAAGCAAGACGGATGGAAATGCATGTATCTACATTTCCTGCAAAATCGAGATAGCCGACTGCCCCTCCGTAGATGCCTCTTTTCTCCTGTTCAAGTTCTGCGATAATCTCACATGCGCGGATCTTCGGTGCTCCGGAAAGCGTTCCTGCCGGGAGAATCGCATCTACTACGTCCAGCGCATCTTTATCTTTCCGAATCTTGCCTGTTACTGTGGAACCAATATGCATTACATGGGAATATCTCTGGATTTCCATATATTTATCAACTTTAACTGTTCCCGGCTGGCTGATCTTGCCGACATCATTTCGCCCAAGATCTACAAGCATGTTGTGCTCTGCAAGCTCTTTCTCGTCTGCAAGTAGCTCTTTCTCCAATTCCTGATCTTCCTCTTCGGTTACTCCTCGCTTCCTTGTACCGGCAAGAGGAAAAGTGCACACCTGTCCGTTTTCTAACTTCGCCAGCGTTTCTGGTGAAGCCCCTGCCACTTCAATATCATCACTTGAAAAGTAGAACATATACGGAGATGGATTCGAGGTTCGAAGCACCCGGTAGGTATCAAAAAGACTTCCTTTTGCCTTCGCTGTCAGCGGATTGGATAAAACGACCTGGAAAATATCACCTTCATAAATGTATTCCTTAGCTTTCTCAACCATCTTGCAATAATCTTCTTTATCCACTCCCGGATGGAACTCTTCTTCTAAAACAAGTGGTCGGAAATCTGCCTGCGCCCCGCTTCGGATCAATCGTTCCATCTCTTCTAATTCCTGCTTCGCGTTCGTATAATTTTCTTCCAGATCACCTTCCAGCTTCACGCCTGTAATCAGGATCAGCTTCTGTCTGTAATTGTCAAATACGATGACACGGTCAAATAACATCAAGTCCGCATCCCGGAAATCTCTTACTGCCGTTTTTGCTGCTGTCTTTCCTGTAGTCTCATTCTTCTCTTCCAGAACCGGCTTCAATGTCGGTTCTGCATATTTGATGTAGTCATAAGAAAAATATCCGACAAGCCCTCCGGTAAATGGAGGAAGTCCCGGAACAACCGGACTTTTATATGCTTCGAGAATTTCTCTTAGAACCTTTCCCGGATGGTCGGTTAAAACTTCCCGTCTGGTCTTATCCTCATCTTCATGCCCTTCGCTGATGATCACACGCCCATCGGTACAGGTGATCTCCATCGTTGGTGCATATCCAAGGAAGGAATATCTTCCCCACTGCTGTCTGTCCTCCGCACTTTCCAGCAGATAGCAATGCTTGCTTGCCGCCCGCAGCGTCCGCATCACACTGATCGGCGTAAATGCATCTGCATACAGCTCTTTGCTGATCGGAACTCGCTTGTATCTGCCTTGTTCAGCGTAGGATCTGATTTGTTCTAATGTCTTGTCCATGTGTATTCCTCCTTGAAGTTATGCTGCAAAATGAATTTCTCTTTTATCTCGATAGGAAATATATGTTTATGGTAGAAAAAAAGTCCCTGACAGAATATTCCTATTCTGTCAAGGACGGTAAATCTAAATCTTTTCCGCGGTGCCACCTTGATTCACGGGTACACTCCCATGCGCTCTGTAAGATACTAACATATCTCCGGCAACTGACGTATGCCTTCACGTCACAGAGTACTCGGATTCTCAAATCCTTTGACTGTGCCCTCAGCGGTCCATTTGGCAACCTGCATCTCGATCCGGCTCTCAGCTTCCCGGACTCTCTGTGCGCGCATAATTACTTTGATCTCCGCTTCATCGGTTTAAAGCGTTATTCCATTTGCTAGGAGTTTATCACTTTAAAGCGATAGTGTCAATGCACTATTTTAATCTTTTTCGCGAAATTGTTGAAAATTTTCTCAATTTTCTTGTCTTTATTTTCTTTTTCTCTTCCATGCAAATCCGCCAACTCCTGCTCCGAGTGAGGAGAATGCAAGTCCTAATAAGCCAAGAACATTTGCCGGATCACCTGTCTTTGCGGCTTTTGATCCACTTGTTCCTTTGGAAGCTGATCCATCCGTAGTTGTTCCAGCCTTCTTTGTAACAGTCGGAGTTGCACTTCCATTCTGACTTCCCGCCTGGCTTCCATTCTTTACAAGTGCTTTGATTGCTGTATTTAACTCATCTGTTGCTTTATCAACTTTTTCCTGGCTTTCTTTTGCGTTTAATGCACTCTTAGCGTCTGTCAGGGCACTCTGCAATGCTTTCCAGCTGTCAGCTGTGTAATCAGCTTCTTTCAGAGCTGCCGCATCACTGATCACTTTCTCAAGGGAAGAAGTATCAACTGCTGCCGGCTCTTCTGTCTTATCTCCCTCTGCCTTAACAAGTGCTTCAACAGCTGCATTGAGGTGGCTTACTGCCTCGTCTACAGTTGCCTGAGTTTTTGGATTTTTCAATTCATCTTTTGCTTCCTGAAGTTCCATCTGCATAGATGCCCAGCTTTCCGCTGTGTAGTCACTTTCTGTCAGTGCCTCTGCTTTTGCAATAGCTGCCTCAAGCTCTGTTGTTGTGATTGTTTTATCCTCAGATGCTTTTACAATGTTCTCCTCTGTTGCCTGGAATTTGTATGTCACGTCATTATATCCAAGTGCTGTCAGTGTAATGGTCCAATATCCTGTTCCATCCGTTCCTTCCGGAAGTTTACAACGAAGAGAATCTGTCAGTCCAAGCTGGATTCCCATTGCTTTGTGCATCCAGTTATCTGCTGCAAATTTTGTTCCATAAGTAGCTTTTACATTTGTATATGTGCTGTCATCTCCATAGTAAGTCCATGTAACAGTCTGGAGATTTGATCCAAGATCACCATAATTTCCTGTCAGATCAACTCTTAAGAATTCTCCATAAGATCCGCTTGCTTCTTTTACTTTCAGCCCTGCTTCCTCTGCTGTTGGTGCTGTCTTGAGTGCCTGATCTTTGATTCCGGACTCTGATCCATGATTCACTCTTGCAGAGAAACTGAAAGATCCATCCTCATTCTTTGTTGCTGTTTTCAGACCGTTTGTATTCTCTGTTACATTGGCAACCAGTCCTGTATAGCTTACCAGATTCTTTTCTGAATATCCTCCTGCAAGTTCACTTCCGTTTTCGATCACACGATAGCTTGCTTTCAGTGCATCCAGATCAGATGTTTTTACTTTCACCGGCACATATTTCAGTCCGAGTACATCATACTCTGTCATCTTTGTTGTTGCACCGGATTCTTCTGTGATCTCTCCTCTGTTAAATGTAATCTTGCTTCCGTCTGTCAGAACTGCAGTAGTTCCATCTGTCCAGTACTCTACTGCATACTCTTTTCCATTTTCCGCCTTGATTACTGCGTTGCACTGGAAAGAACCTCTGTGAAGTCCATGATTTACGGTAGCTCTTGTTACAGTATCGAATGCACCCTTGTCAGACTCTCCTTTTGAATCCTTTGCATCTGAAAAAGATGTATCTCCTGCTGCCTGCACATTTTCAGCAGCCCAGTACTCTGCCCAGCTAAGTCCTACATATGCGTAAGTATACTCACTCTCCTGTGATAAAGTATAAGTGAATTCGTAATCCTTTGCATAGCCTGTTGCCTTTACTGAGATCTTAAATCCATGTCCATTTTCTGCATCCTTAAATGGAGCCGCAGTCGTATCAATTGTTCCATCTTCTTTGATGATCTTCACTGCACGTTTTCCTGTTGCCGCATACTCTGTTCCGTCAACTGTTACAGATTCGATCTTCTTTACATAAGAAGTTACATCCTCTGCTGCATATCCTTCTGCTGCTACAAGTGATGCACTTTCACTGTTAAATACAACCGGTACAGCTTCTGTTGTCAATTCAAAATCTGTCGTAAGATCCGCATATTTTCCGGATTTATCAGATACTTTCAGAGTATATTTGCCTATCTCAGCGCCTTTTGTCTTATAGGTAAGTACCCCGTCTTTTACCTGAACATCCTCAAGACCTTCAACTGTATATTCTGCCTGATAATCACCAGGAAGTCCTTCTACAGTTACATTTACTTTTCCACTTTCAACATCTGCATTCTCTGCTGCGACATTCCCATTGAATTTAACCGGCACATACTGATCTGCATCAATCTCATAGATTCCATTATCTGTGTAATATGTGATTTTATTGATTGTCTGACCCATCATCTTTTCATAATCTTTTGAGTCCAGTGTGTTTCCATGAGATGTTGTCACAAATCCTGTACTCCATGCCAGTTTTGTCTTTTTCCAGATATTTTCAAGATGACGAAGTCCGTAGTTGTCTCCTTCTTTTGTGCTGATCACAACTCCATATACTGTATTAACTGTTTTTGGAAGTCCATTTACATCTAATTCATAATCTCCATACTTTGTGTCTGTTGTGAAATCAATTGATGCATCACTCAACTTCTGTGCAGTCGCACCTTTCACTTCACTAAAGCTGAGTGAACCATCTGCATTTACTGTTGCTTCCTTATAATAGGAAGGAGTCTCGCTTAAAATATAGTAAGAATAGCTCGCGCTCTCGAATAACGCATCTTTTCCATTATATTCTGTTGTTGTCTCTTTTCCTTTCATATTCACTGTAATAGAAAGCTTGCTGTCATCTGTGATCTGTGTATAGTTTTTCAGTACAGATGCGTCACTGATCTTAACCGGATATGTAATACCTGTAATATCTGTTCCATCGCTGTTCACATGATAAGAACCAGCTGCAAGTGTTGATCTTGTTTTCGCTTTTGTAGCGGAGGATACACTGTCTGCTCCTGCTACCTGATCAGCTGCGTAAAATTCAGAATATGGAATATTCATCAACACATACGTTTCTTTCGCAACTTCTGCCTTTTTCAATGCCTTCACTGCTGTATTTAACTCATCTGCCGCTGTGTCCACTGCACTCTGGGATTCCTTTGCTTTCAGAGCCGCCTTCGCTGCATTTAATTTTGTCTGCATTGCACTCCAGCTGTCTGCTGTATAATCAGATTCTGTCAGTTTCTCAGCCGCTGCGATTGCTGACTCCAACTTTGCTGTGTCAATGGTAACTGTCTCCCCAGCTACCGGAGCTGACTGGATTGCTTCAAGTGCAGCTTTTTTAATTGCATCAGAAGTACGTGTTGCACCGGAAACTGTATCCCAGCTGTTAATTGTATCTTCTGTAGCAGCCTGTCCTTCAAGCTTTGTTTTAAATCCTTTTGATTTGGAATATGCTTTATTGAGATATTTTGCATTTCCTTCGTCATATCCTTCTTTCGGTGTGACTGTAATCTCAGAGAATTTTCCATCCTCTACTTTCAAGCTTACTTCTACATCATATTCTTCCCACTCATCGTCACTGTCATCTTCTGTTCTGGTTACATGAGCCGTCTTTGTATAAGTTCCATCCTTCGCAGTCTGACTTCCTGTTGCCGCAAAGATGGTTGACGGGCAAAGTCCTACTACCATAGACATTGCCACTGCCATGGACATTGCCTTTACTTTCATTTCTTTGTTTTTCATAGAAACCTCCTTTTTAACTAAAATAGTTACATACAGATCCTGCCTGTCGCAGTTCTGCTTTCCTGCTTCCGCATGGAATATATTATCAAGTTAGCTTTCGCTAACCTATAATCAAAAAGTATATATCTATACTGTCCTTACAGCTTCTTTCTTCACAACCGGTAAAATCTTTCCTGCGACAATTCCAATCACGAACCCTGTCACTGTTCCTGCCACAAGAAGAACCGGCAGATAATAAATCAGTTTCAGATTCTCCACCACTGCCATCGCAACAAGAATCTGTCCTATATTATGAAAGACGCCGCCAGTGATACTTACTCCTACAATGGAAATTCCATCCATCTTCTTTACAAGTACCATGGCAAGAAGGCTGACAACCGCCCCTGCCAGACTGTAAATAATCGACATTCCATTTCCAAAAAGAAATCCTGTCAGAAGCACACGCAGTACAGATACCGCCAGTACTTCCGGAATTTCCAGAAAATAAAGACCTGTTACAGTGACCAAATTAGCCACTCCAAGCTTCATCCCCGGCACTCCAAAATTAATTGGGATCAGGCTTTCCACATAACTAAAAATCATTGCCAGCGCAACAAGCATTGCCATGTTCGCAAGTTTTTTATTTCTATTCATACATTCTCCTTTACAGTCGAACAATTGATTTATTTAGAAATTGTATCCGGTAGATGTTCCTTTTCATTTTGAGAATCATCAGAATTCTCAACTTCTTCTATTTCTACAACCAGCTTATGAGGCAGGCAGACAATGGTCTGTGTCCGGTTATTGATCTTCCCCTGCTCTTCGCAATATCCATCCGGACAGTCAGCCTCTTCCATATAAGCTTTTCCATCCTCAATCCGGACACGGTTGTAAAAATCCCCTTCCTGCACTTCGATCACCTGATCTTCATCCAAAGAATATCTTCCGTAAACTTCTCCGTCCACCTTGATCACAACTTGTTTTTCCTGATTTTCTTTTTGTCCGCTTTCCTTTGCCTGTACATACTGCATCAGATTCATCACAAGAAACAGTACACATGCCGCAAAGAGGATTCCGCCTCCTAAAAACAGATCTTTTTTCTTCATCTATTACACTCCTGCCCAGATCATAATTACAAGTAACAGAATTGCCCGAAGAATCGTAAACCAAAATTCATTTCCCTTCAGACCTTTGATTCCTGTATGGATATGCTTCTTTGGACAAGTATCAATACATTTCTGGCATTGGAAACAATCTCCCTCGACTTTGAGTGATCCGTCTTCCGGGAGTCCGATCCCGGATGGACATTTCTTCGTGCATCCGCTGCAGCCTTTGATGCAATTTTCTCTGTCGCGGTGCAATGCAAAGAACGGAAGCACCGGAAGTAATGAGAATACTGCTCCCATCGGACACAGATTCCGACAGAAAAATCTTTCTTCCAGACACATCCCCACAATAATAAGAAGTAGTAATATCACTCCCGGCAAATATCCCTGCAAGTGAAGATTTCCTGCATGCAGCATGGAAAAAACATCCCATGGGCTTGTCCCTTTTGCCTTTCCGTATACTCCCGCAAAACAAAGTACTGCGATTACGGTCAACACCAGATATTTCAAATAGCTTAACTTCTCTGTGATCTTTTCTGAAAGTAGCACCGGCTTTTTCTTTCTCTTCTTAAAGCACCAGAGATAAAATGCATGAATTCCATCTCCCAGACTTCCGAATGCACACGCGAATCCACAAAAGAATCTTCCGAAAAGAATCGTATACGCGCAGAGAACTATAAGCACCGTTACAAAAGAGGTCATCCCGATTGCCTCGCCTGCTCCTATCTGTGTGAAAATGTATTTCACGCCGGCAAATGCCGCTGTATACACAGATGGCAGAAACAGAAAATAGAGAATCTGAATCAAGGCACGAAGCCAAGTATGCAATTTTTTAATTTCTTTTGCTTTTAAATTATGTATATTCAACTTCTTCAAACTACTCTACCGCCTGTTCCAATGCCTGTTCTGTTGCATTTTTAATTCCTGTCGAACTGAACGTTGCGCCGCTGATCGTATCAACTTCTGCACTCTGCGCTTCTATGATCTTTGGAATGATATCTTCCGCCATTGCAAGATATGCACTGTCTTCCTTCTCAGCGGAGGTCACTTCTACCACTTCGATCTTTCCATCTTTTACAGTAACTTCTACCGCAACCGTTCCGCCAAATCCATCCGCTTCTCCGGTATAGGTTCCATCCTTGTATCCTGCTCCATCTCCTGAATCACTTCCGGACTCAGAATCACTGCCGGCACCAGATGACTGTACCTCCAACTGTGCATTCAGTTTTGCGATTTCCTCATCCTTCGCACGGACATCTAACACTTCGTTATATCCGAAAAGGACACCGACGATTGCCAGCAGACTAAACAGTCTTACGATAAACTCTTTCATCCTACTGCGCCTCCGTCTCTTCTGGTCTTAAAGCCATTTCCAGTGCCTTTTTGCATCCGTCAATAATCGCATTCGAAGAACAGGTTGCTCTGGATACCGTATCAATTTCTTCCGGCATTCCTTTGGTAATAATCTGGGAAACGACACCTTTTTTGCTTGAAGTTCCATTTGCCGCCTTCTTGATATAGCTGTCATTCGCTGCATCCCCATCTCCTGACACGTCAGTAATAGATACAATTTTGTCATTTCGTATTGTCACCTTCATAGAAAGCTGATACTCTGTAAAATCTTCATCCTCATCCGGCTTACATGGTACACTCACCTCATAAGTTCCATCGATGTATTTTGTCTTCACTTCTTCCTCTTGATCTGACTTCTTTTTCTCAAGCTGTGCAACTGCAAGGTTCAGATTTTCCACCGCTTTGTCAACAGCCTGCTGTTCCACTGTTTCATTCGCAGCTGTTTCCAACAGCTCTTTTGCATCATTCAGTCGGAGACTCAGAACCGCCCAGCTACTCTGCGTATACTCCTCCATCACAAGTGCTTCTGCTGACTTGACTGCATTTTCCAGTTCCGTTGTATCTGCTTTCTCTTCAATGGATTCTCCATTCATTACTTTCTCCGCCTGTTTCAAAGCATTCTTTATTGCTCCGAGAAGTCCCTTAGAACTGTAAGTTGCACCAGATACAGTATCTACATCTGTATTCTGATTTTTAAGCACATTTTTCACCACATCTATTGCGCGGTTGAAAAATGCTTCATCATCTGATGTCTCTGTGACTAAAATTGCTTTGATCGTATGCTCCTGGATCACCACAGCTACCGATACATCTCCACTGTATCCTTCCGCTGTTCCATAATAGATTCCTTCTTTGTATGGAACTGTTCCGGTTGTGGATGTACTCTGATTCTGACTGGAAGAACTGTTCGAGCTATTCGTTTCAGATGAATCCGAAGTCGCTCCATTTCCACTCACTGCCGCCTGACTTAATGCATCTCTTACTGCCTGGATGATTCCAACCGAACTGTACGTTGCTCCAGACACGGTATCTACATTGGTGCTCTGACTGCTGATGATCGTATTGATCAGTGCAGAGGCTTTGGAAATGTATTCGCTTCCATCTTGATTCTCCATAATCTGGATGTCTGTGATCTTTCCGCCACTGATCTCAACCTTTACTTTCAGTGTTCCACCAAATCCAGTCCCTGTTCCGTAATAAGTTCCGTCCTTATATGCTGCCGGGTCTTCCACTGTTGCGACAGAAGTAGAACTTCCTGCTGCCGCGCCGCCACCAGACTGTGACTGTCCTGTTGTTCCGCTGTCTTTTTCTCCTGTCAGTGCATTCTTCACCGCACTGATGATTCCCCGGGAACTATAGGTTGCCCCTGAAACAGTATCGACTTCCAATGTCTGTCCTTCGATGATCTTATCGATCACCGCCTGTGCACGTTTGAAAAATGCTGCATCGTCAGATGAACTCAGAATATCGATTGCAACGATCTGTTTGTCTTTGATTTGAACCGCAACCGTGATCTCTCCTGCATAACCTGTTCCAGTTCCCTTATAAACACCATCCGTCAGATCAAAAGAACCTTTTACCGCCTGCTCCTGCTCTTCTGACTTTGTAGTCTCTTCTTTTACAGAATTCGTTTGCTCCTGCGCTGCATAAACCGGTGGCTGATATCCACTCAGGGTGCCTGCTACACAGGATGCCACAACTGCTACCGAAAGTACCGGTGCAAATGGTTTCAGCTTCTTTCCTGTTTCTTTTAAATCCATTTTTCCTCCAAAATCTACTCTGTCTTACACTTTTCTATCGAATGATCTCAACTGTTCTCTCCGTTGAAAAATCATTTTCCAGCCCTTCTGTTACATATAGCGTCCCATCGTCACTCATAAGGATTGCATCAAACTCATCTTTATGTTCTCTCCAGAAATCTGCCGCTTTCTCTTCTCCCATAATAAAAAGTGAAGTAGAAAGTCCATCTGCCAGTGTTCCGTCCGTACTTACAATTGTTACAGATACAAGTCCGCTTTCTGCCGGGTATCCGGTCTTTGGATCAATGATGTGATGATACGTCACACCATCCTGTTCAAAATACCGTTCGTATCCCCCTGAAGTGATAACAGCCTTATCCTGAACACTCAGAATTCCCAGATAATCTTCTGTGTCATCGGGACTCTGCACTGCAATCTTCCATTTCGTTCCATCCGTCTTTGTTCCGAGTGCCTGCACATTTCCGCCAAGATTCACTAATCCACTTGTGATTCCATTGTCTTTGTAAATGTCCATAATTCTGGATGAGGTATATCCTTTTGCAATTCCTCCCAGATCGATTTTCATTCCTTCTACACCGAAAGATATCTTTCTTGTTTCTTTGTCATAAGAAATATTTCCCGCATCAGTGAGTGGAAGAAGTTGATCCAATGTCTCCTGTGACGGAACCTGGAAGTTCTGTGTTGGGAATCCCCATGCTTCCATCACCGGATAAATCGCAATATCAAACGCACCATCTGTTTCCTGGTAGAGTTCCAATGCGCGTTCCGTCAGATAACCTGCATCTTCGGAAAGCTCTGCACTTCCATCTGCGTTCAGTTTTGCGATCTCGCTGTCTGCATCTCCTGTCGATAAAAGTGCGTCCAGACGCTCAATCTCTGCCTGTGCCGCATCAACGGCTGCTTCTGCATTTTCTCCATATGCAGTCACTGTCATATAGGTACCATTGCAAAAACATCTCTAGATGCTTCTTGAATATCCTCCGACTGGTTCTGTGCACTTTCTGACGATGTTTCGGATTTATCTGCTGTCTTTTGTCCGCATCCGACCAACAGGGCCGATGTACAAAGACAGACTGCAAGTAAACATTTTATATTTTTTAATTTCATGTAATCGCTCCCGGTTATACTTTTCTAACTCATGTTAGTCTAACTAACTTCGTAAGTATACAGGATGTCTATTATCCAGTCAATTGGATTTTTATTATTTGAGAACTTTTCTCATTTATCTGTTTTTAACTTATATATTTTTCTCATTAACAAAGAATGTGCCGAGGCACATTCTTGCGCCTGCGGCGTTGCTAAGCGCCAGTGGCGCTTGTTTAGCAAGGACCGAAGTGGAAACGTAGACCGCTTGCGACACCTACCTTGTGCGCCGCAGTGCGCATCCTGAGCGGAGCGTTTTTTATATATTAGGAAAGGACTTTCCTAATATATAAAAAAGAGAGACGAAAATTTCATCTCTCTTTTCCTTTGCTTTCTATTCTTTTTTTACTTCCTCGAGAAAATATGTTTCACAAATACATAGATCATAATCACCACTGCCATCAGATATCCGAACGCACCAAGCGCCGGAATCCCCATAAACTTCGGTGTCATATCCGTCGTACAGATAATACTTGAACTGATCAGAAGTGCCATGACCCACAGCCCCATAACAATATTCCTTACAAGTCGTCTTAAAAGAAATGCCAGATCCTTTGACACGCGCAGATCAAGGTTTACTTTTGACTGCCCTTTCATGAATTCATCCATTAAGTCCGTTGTCATGGATGGAAGGTCAATCATCTTCCGCACAGATTTCAAAAGGCTTCTTCCTGTGTTCTTCAATTCCTTCTTAAAGTTAAAATTGTGAAGAAAATCCGCAGCAAGTCTTGCTCTGGCAATCTCCACCATATTGATATCCGGTGCGATATTGGCAAGTACACCTTCCATATGCGTAAGTCCTCTGGCAAGCATCGTCAGTCCATGTGGCATCATGATCTTATTTTCTTTCATGACTTCCATCAGATCCGTCATGACCTCTGCCACATTAATCTTGCCCATATCGGTACTTCCGTATTTCAAAAGCAATCCTTCAATGTCTTCGTAAAGTTTTCTCTGCTCCGGTCGTTCTTTGAATTCGCCCAGTCCGAGAACCGCCTTTAGGATCAGACCAACATCATTCAGTGCAACGCCTTCGATCGCAAGCGTGATCATCTCACGGTCATGCTCTGTCAGTCGTCCCATCATACCCATATCAATCCAGACAATCTTTCCATCACGGATCTTTACATTTCCGGAATGCGGATCAGCGTGGAAGAACCCATCATCCATTACTTGTTTGATATAGTTATCTACAAGTTTGCTTCCAATTTCTTTCAGGTCATAGCCATCTTCGAGCAGCTTATCCTTCTCATCAATACCGCAACCATCAATATATTCCATCACCAGCACATGAACGGTCGTATACTGCTGATACAGAACCGGTGTCTGAACAAAATTGACATCTTTATTTCTTCTGGCAAATTCTTCGATATTCGATGCTTCGGTCAGGAAATTCATCTCATCTCTTGTCACAGACCAGAGTTCATCAAGCACAAGATCAAAATCAGCCATTCCTTTCAGACTGATCGGTGGCATCAGCTTGATTGCTTTACGGATAAAATCAATATCCCTCGCCATCATTTCATAAATGTCTTTTCTCTGGATCTTAACGACAACCTCTTCTCCTGACTTTAAGACTGCTCTATGTACCTGCGCAATTGATGCAGAACCGATTGGTGTCTCTTCAATCGATGCAAATACCTTCTTCCAGGAACGCCCATAAGACTCATCAATTACAGACACTGCCTCCTCGAAAGGCATCGGTCTTGCATCCGTGCATAATTCCATCAATTCATCACAATATGCCTTCGGAAGAATGTCCGAATGAAGTGCCATGATCTGTCCGATCTTCACAAAAGTCGGACCAAGATCCTCCATGATCAAACGAAGTTTCTTCGGACTGATGCCATGTGTGATATTATGTTTTCGAAGTACAGAAATAATCTCTCTAAATCTTGAATTATTCGTTCCCTTTTCTTTCTCACTCATATCTGTATTCTCCCGCTGTCTCAGTGACACATTTCTCTTTTTTCTTGTATTCCTTGCTGATAGTCCTAAAATAATAGTCACTCTTTTCTTTCTTGAGAAAGCAGAAAAGCCGCTTTTCGGCAGCTTCTCTGATATTTTTACTCTTCTTTTGTATCTTCCTCAACTACTTCTGCATCTTCTACATTTTCAACATCTTCCACTGTATCTTCTGCATTCACCTCTTCTGCTTCCGAATCTACAGTTGACTCTTTCGCCTTGATCTGAGCCTTCAGTGCTTCTAACTGCTCCGGTGTCATCTTGTCGAGAAGTTCACTCAACTCTTCCGGTGTAGTGACTTTGACTTTCACATTCACATTGTTCTTTACTGTCTGCTTTAGATTATGCTTGAGTTCCTCATTCAGAACCTTGCCCTGCTCCACTGTAAGTTCGCCTTTTTTTACCATATCATCAAGAACGTCCTTTGACTTCTCTGCAGTTGTAGCAACCGCTCCGATTCCAGCCAGTATTACCTTCTTTAAGTTGTCTGTTAATTTTTCCATAATGCCTGTCTCCTTCCGTAAATAATCTGTTTCCAGATTCAAAACTATAATTAGATTTTACAACTTTCTCTTCATCTCGTCTAGTATTCGATTCTATTTTCTGTGCTTGTTTCACAATAATTTAATAAACCCTTTATAATTTTCAAAACTTTTCCACAAAAAAAAGCTTGAAATGTTACATTTTCAACTTTTTGTAACTTTTCTTTTTTATTTACGCTTGTTAAAATAAAGACATAGTACATCGGGAATATCTCTAAAGCTTCCCGAAAATCTGTTTTAAAAAAGGAGATCGAAAATCATGGCAAACAGAATTATGTTAAATGAAACATCTTATCACGGAGCAGGCGCAATCAAAGAGATCGCTACAGAAGCAAAGGCAAGAGCATTCAAGAAAGCTTTTGTATGTTCTGACCCTGATCTGATCAAATTCGGAGTTACAAAGAAAGTAACAGATATTCTTGATGAAAATGGACTTGCTTATGAGATTTATTCTGATATCAAAGCAAACCCAACAATCGAAAATGTACAGCACGGAGTAGAAGCATTCAAGAAAGCTGAAGCAGATTACATCGTTGCAATCGGTGGTGGTTCTTCTATGGATACTTCCAAAGCAATCGGTATCATCATCGCAAACCCGGAATTTGAAGATGTAAGAAGCCTTGAAGGTGTTGCACCGACAACAAAACCTTGTGTTCCGATCATCGCAGTTCCAACAACAGCCGGAACAGCTGCTGAGGTTACAATCAACTACGTTATCACAGATGTTGAAAGAAAGAGAAAATTCGTTTGTGTTGACCCACATGACATGCCGGTTATCGCAGTTGTTGACCCGGATATGATGTCCTCTATGCCAAAGGGACTTACAGCTTCCACAGGTATGGATGCCCTGACACATGCAATTGAAGGATATACAACAAAAGCTGCTTGGGAAATGACAGATATGTTCCATATCAAAGCAATCGAAATCATTGGAAAATCTTTAAGAAGTGCTGTTGCAAATGAAAAAGAAGGCCGTGAAGGAATGGCTCTTGGGCAGTATATCGCAGGAATGGGATTCTCTAATGTAGGTCTTGGAATCGCCCACTCTATGGCTCATACCCTTGGTGCTGTATACGATACTCCACATGGTGTTGCATGTGCCATGATGCTTCCAATCGTTATGGAATACAATGCAGATTGTACAGGTGAGAAATACCGTGAAATTGCAAGAGCAATGGGCGTTAAAGGTGTTGACGACATGTCTGTTGAAGAATACAGAAAAGCTGCTGTTGATGCTGTTCAGAAACTTTCTGTTGACGTTGGAATCCCGACAAAACTGGAAGCTCTGAAAGAAGAAGATCTGCAGTTCCTCGCTGAGTCTGCTCACGCTGATGCTTGTGCACCGGGTAACCCGAAAGACGCAAGTGTAGAGGATCTGAAAGAGCTCTTTAGAAAGCTTATGTAAATTGATTTCTGGTACACGGACGAAAATTCTGAAATGTGATAAGCTGTGATTCCTTCAAAGGATGACGCATCGAATCTGGCTCAGGGTTACGTGTACTGATAATTCTAGGAAAAACTTAAGATTACTAAGAACAAAGAAAGGTTTGGAAAACTCGCTGCCGCTCAGACAGCTTCCAAACCTTTCTTTAACGTAACCTTAAGTTTTTCAAGTATTATCAAGCACACTCCACATTCACCATCTTCGATGCGTCATCCTTCTTCGGAGATTCACTTTATCCCACATTTCCGAATTTTCTGTGTATAGAAATAGATTTACGGAATATATGAAGGGGTGAAATGATTCGCACATTTTTTTGTGTGTAGAAATAAATCTGCACCAAAAGGTCTGTCTACAACAATCCACGTTCTTTGAAGACGTCTCTTAGTTCAGCGGGCATGGATTCGGAGAGGAATCTAGCCAGGGTTTCGGGGGTGGCTTTGTGATTGCCGAGAACCCATTGGACCGTCATGTAGATGGAGCCTTGGCAGTACATTTCTAACTGAAAGCGAATCTTGTCGGACATCTTTTTCCCGGTGTTTCCTTCGATACGATCGGTATAAAATTGTGTGATCAGTTCAAAGTCGTGATCACGCAAACAGTTCTGGTCGTCATTTTTAAATGCCGCACGAAAGAAAAGTGTTTCTTTCTGAATGTATTGAAATTTATTTACAAGACTTTCATAGACTGTTTGTCCCTCTCCCATATGTTCAAAGGATTCAATCAGTATCTTGTCAAAATACCAGTTGATCAAATCATATTTATCCTGAAAATTCCGGTAAAAGGTCTGACGCGTCACTCCGCATTCTTCTGTGATCTCTTTCACAGTGATCTTCTCGACCGGAGCTTTTTTCATGCATTCTTTCATTGCCTCTGCCAACCGGTATTTTACTTTTTCTCCTGACTTGTATGTTTCTGCCATAACTTTTTCCTTTCCACTCCAAGCAGTTCAAGCAGTTCTTCATGCGGGTATTCTTCGTCTTCCTGGTAAATATCCACGTAATTCATTGCAGCGCCTCCATCTACGAATGCAGGAAACAGGAAACCACATTCCGGTTCGCCCGGTTCATATTCTCCGCTTAGTGGACAGATCACGCATAAAATGTATTCATACATTCGTTCTGATTCTCCCTGACGTATATGATCCAGCCCCTTCGCCGGAATGTCATATCTGTCATGAAAAACATAGATTGCATAATCTTCATCTGCCTGATAATGTTCCCCGATAATCTCATAAAAGGTCTCCATCAGAGCATCATTTTTCAGACCGCAGGCACGCATCCCCATCAGTAGCTTCCACATGCTGTCCTGATTTCTCCGATCATCACAAAACTTATATTCCTTCAAGTTTCTATTCGTCTTTGCAAACGGTACTTTCTTCGCAAGCGCCAGATTTTTCTCCTGTTCTGCCGGACTTAATTTCAGAAAACTGGTGTTAAATGTTCCGTCTATAAATCCATCTATATCCATATAGCTTCCGGCGATCCGGGTGATCGATGTCCGTTTTACTGTCATTCGTCTGGTCAGTGCCAGCATATCTTCTCGATTGATCATAGTTTTCCCCTCCGTACTGTTCACTTCGAATCTCTGCTTATGTAGACAATTTCCTTAAAAAGATTTCTGTCGTATCCGTTCTGTCAATCCTCGAAGCATTAATGGTTCTACGCCGCTACTTTTTTCTTCCTCTTTTTCCTCTGCCTGCATGATCACATCACGTACCTTCTGCATTCTCTCGTCAAGAGCTGAACTGATCTGTGCACAATCCATCATCTCTTCTGCAAGATACTTACTCTGTTCTTCCGGAATACTCTTCTTATAACGAAGCTTATGCTCCAGACTCGCCCAGAAATCCATCGCAATCGTGCGAAGCTGAACTTCAACTGTGATCATCTTTTTCCCTTCTTTCAGGAAAATCGGAGTTTTTACAATCAGGTGAAGACTTCTGTAACCACTCGGCTTTGGATTCGCAATATAGTCTTTTTTCTGAATCAGGATTACATCATCCTGGTCAAGAAAGCATTTTGCAAGCTTGTAAATATCATCCTGAAATGCACAGATCACGCGCACACCGGCAATATCCTGAATATTTTCTTCGATTGCATCAATCGTCAATGGAATATTTTTACGACGAATCTTCTTCAACAGACTCTCCATTGATTTCACACGAGTCTTAATGCTCTCGATCGGGTTGCGGTCATACTCCAGCGAATACTGTTCGCTCAGCACCTTAAATTTCGTCTCAACTTCCATGATCGCACACTGATAATAAGCCATCATCGTATTGACCGGCTTTAAATTCTCCTGTACAAAGTCAATAAATTCATCTGAAAGAAGACTGTTTCTTACAAAGTCCTCTCTTCTTTTCTCGATTCGTTCTTCTAATTCTCGTCTACCCATTTATTTCTTTCATCTCTCTTTTCTTGCTTTTTATAAGATTGACCTGATCAGATACTTCCATTCTGCCAGATATTCTCTAAGCATATTGTTTGGCAGATACAATGGATTCGAGCCCGCAGCAATTGCTTTCGCTGACTTTAATCCCTCACCTTTTGTAATCTGCATTGCCCGAAACATATGGAAATCATTTGTGATAATTCCCACACTTGCTCCGTCTTTCATATATTTTTTACTGTACTTTATATTCTGCTCTGTTGTCTTCGATTTGTCTTCCAGAATCAAACGGTCTTTCTCAATTCCGGCCGCTTTCATATAATCAGCCATCGCCTGCGCTTCCGTACATGGCTCGTTATACCCCTGTCCACCTGACACAATACAGATTGTCTCCGGATTCTTCTCCAGATAATCGATCGCTGTGTTCAGTCGATGCTTCAGCACCTTACTCGGTCCATCTGCTCTCACCTGTGCACCAAGCACTATGATGTAGTCCAGATTTTCATCTGCCTTCGCATGCATCTGACTGATAATGCATCCTTCGATAATCACAAAGGAAACTACAAATACAAGCAGTATTCCCCTTAATATCCACAACATCCACATCGGAAGTCTTGCCCATCCATCCAGAAATGTAATCGCTGCGCATCCTCCAAGCAATGCAGCCAATACAAACCAGATCAGGAAGAATCCCGTCCCAGATCCATTTTCGCTCATCCAGAATCCATAACAGGCAAATAACACTGTAAATAAAATACATATTATAACTGCTGTCATTTTTCGCTTTGTTCTCACTTTCCACTTTCTCCAAGAATCAGTCGAAGCAGTGTCTTATCAAGCATGATTGTCCGATCCCAGGGATTCAGAATGATACCTTCAATCTCATTCTCCTGTACAGCAGACTGGAATAATGGTTCGATTGCTGTCAAAAATGTAGACATCACACTATTAGAACCTTTTAATTCTTCCTCAAAACTTGTAAATGCACTCCACCACTTCTTTCCATCAGCTGTCTTCACTGCCTGTATCTTCAGTTGTTCTGCAACAGAAGGCTCTACCGCAAGAATCAATTGTCCTTCTTCTTTCATTCGTCTGCGGATCACCGTCAGAGTATGCGCCAAAAGCTCCTGAGATGGTTCCTGCTGCAGTGCAGAAATTGCTTCCTCAATCTTCTCGTTTCCTTTCAGTCCTTCATCTTTTGTATCGTTATTCTGCATCTTCATCCTTGCTGCTCCTTGTAAGTTTTTCTAGTTTTAATAAATCATCTCATTATTTCATATCTGATATCATCTAAGTATATCATAAAAAAAGAGAATAATGTGATATTTTAAATTTGTTTCACACTATTCTCTCTTTTTTAATTTTCCTCAATATGACTTTGGATTCTTCCCATTTATCTAAGACACAAGTTCCTGCATCAGCTCATGCACACTCATCATCTGATTGATCCGTCCGACATTACTTCCACAGAACACAAGTCCATTTTCCACGTCCCCTTTGACCGCATCAATCAACGCCTTCGTGATACAGTACGGAACTTTTCCCGGATTACATTTTGCTAAGCAATTATAACATTTCTTAATAGGCTCTTTTTCTTTCTCGACACGCTCGATCAATGCATTGCGAAGAGCACGCCCCGGCATTCCAACCGGACTTTGGATAATCTGGACATCCTCTTCTTTTGCATTGATATAGGCCTGCTTATACGCCTCTGACGCATCACATTCTTCTGTTGCCACGAACCTGCTCGCAATCTGGACTCCGTCTGCTCCAAGTTCAAATGCGTGCTCTATATCCATCTTATCAAAGATTCCGCCCGCTACGATCACAGGAATCTTCTTCTCGTATCGCTTTTCATACTCTTCCTTACAGGCAATGATCTGACGGATCTCCTCATCATAATCCATTGTGTCAATCTCATTTAACTGCTCTCTTGAAAAACCGAGATGCCCTCCGGCTTTCGGTCCCTCAACAACAAGGAAATCTGCTGTTCTGTCATACTTATGCGCCCACATTTTCAAGATCAGCTGCGCTGCTCTTTTGGAAGAAACGATTGGCGCAATCTTCGTTCTGCAAGTCTCACTGACCAGCTCCGGCAGATTCATCGGAAGTCCGGCACCACTGATGATCACATCTGCCCCCGCTGCCACTGCCTCTTTCACATGCTCCGCATAATGCTTCAGTGCAACCATAATATTTACACCGACAAGACCATTCCCCTGCGCGATTTCCTTTGCTCGCTTGATGTGCTTGTGGATTGCTCTGTTGTTACATGCAGCCTGATTCTTCTCAAATCCTTCTTCATCATAACCAATCTGCGCTGTCGAAATAATTCCAACTCCGCCTTCTTTCGCCACTGCTCCCGCGAGAGAGCTTCTGCTGACTCCTACGCCCATACCGCCCTGGATAATCGGGAGCTTCGCAGTCAGATCACCTATTTTTAATTGTTTGTTTATACTCATTTTCAATTCTCCTGTATTTTATTTTGAATTTCAAACTATTTTAAGTATAAACTATTTTGTTGAAATGTCAAGAATTATTGATTCTACATGTAAACAGTGACTCAAAAGTTTCCCTCCACGCTAATATCTGCAGCTGCGTGTCTTCTGCACTCATCTGTCAGATAGTCGGAACAATTCTTAAGTTCTGCCGCCAGATTGCGGTATTTCAACTGATTTTTATATGCTTCCTGCAGATTCTGGCTGCTGCTCTTTTGCAGATAAGTCCCAACAAAAATCATCGACATCTCAATCAGCGCAAGCGCAAGAATAATCCCTGTAATGTATTTTGATTTTTTATTTTTTATGAATATTTTTTTTTTTTTTTTTTTTAATGATACGGCGACCACCGAGATCTACACTCTTTCCCTACACGACGCTCTTCCGA
>ENA-UPSY01000683-UPSY01000683.1-human-gut-metagenome-genome-assembly--contig:-NODE-683-length-40011-cov-4.480167_pt1 | contig 40011 bp, 37 predicted proteins | sample MGYA00250044_ERZ773365 | MGnify/ENA primary metagenome ERZ773365 (study PRJEB29103, sample SAMN06111932) | human gut metagenome | biome: human gut; feature: ankylosing spondylitis patient; material... | reverse complement strand
ATATTAAAATCGGTGTTTCTGTTATTAAAACAATATGGCAGATATTACCGTTTACTTAATGGGTGGTGTATATGATTAAAAGTTTTTTATTGGTGTTTTGGCAGATTCTGAAATATCCAATTATTGTTATTTTATGCGTCCTTGGTTTCTTTCTGTTGATGTATTTGTTATTTATTGGCTATGGTCTTGTGTTTCAGCATAGGAAGATTAAAAAGGGCACGCATAAGCCTTTAAAGAAGCGTCCTGCTCTTCTTCGTCTTGTGTGGGATTTTCCTAAGCAGCTCGCAAATGATTTTTTCGATTTAGATCCTGATGATTTTCCTTATAAGGGCTGTGTCATATTCACAGGTCGTCAGGGTAACGGTAAAACTATCGCAATGGTTGAATATGGTTTGCGTATGAAGAAAGAGTATCCTCTTTCAAAGTTGATTACTAATCTTTGTGTTTCAGGAGAAGATGATATTCTCGACCACTGGAAGAAACTTGTAACATATTCTAATGGCTCTAGGGGTGTTATCTGTCTTATTGATGAGACACAAAACTGGTTTTCTTCTACCCAGTCGAGAAACTTTCCTCCTGAGATGCTGCAGGTTATTACCCAGAACAGAAAGAACAGGAGAATTATTCTTGGTACTGCACAGAACTTTTATTTGCTTGCTAAGGCTATCAGGTCTCAATGTACGGAAGTTAGAGAGTGTCGGACATTCTTCGGTTGTATAACTCTTGTGCGCCGCAAAGAGCCGATTCTTGACGCAGAGGGTAATGTTACTGAATGGGATAAAAAAGGCTCTTATTTCTTTGTACATGACAGAGAGCTGCGTGATTCTTATGATACTTACAAAGTTATTGAAGCGTTGTCTCATAGTGGGTTTAAAGACGGCGCAGACGTTTTAAATTGTTCTGATTCTTGAGGTGTCTCCTGTTGTACAGGAGACACGCAAGAATCAGAACATTAAATGGGTGGTGTCTTTATGACTAAAGATGAATGGCTGTCAATTGGATATACTAACCATGTCATTGAAGATGTTCCCTCTGATGATAGTGTCAGGTTCTCTGTTGTTTATGCTCAGTGGTTTGTTATGAAAATGCATAAGATAAAGAGACAGTCACTTGACCGGATAGAGGTTACTTACAATAAATATTATCTTGGTTCTGAACTGGAATCTATGTTTGTTCATGCTATAGATAAAAAGGTTGTTGCGTCATTTTTGAATAATATAGTTGTAAATTATGCTGTTACTTATAAGGAATTAGGGCGCATTTGGCAGATAGTGAATAATGTTCTTGTATATGCCCATGATATGGAGATAGGTTATTGTCCTTTGGTTGACTGGGGATTTGTCAAGCGTTCCTTGTTTGTGAATGATGTTGTTAAGCCTTTCAAGTGTGAGTATATGATTAGTGATTCAGACCGTGTTGCTATTTTCCGGGGTGTTCTTGATGATAATATTTATCCTTTGAAGCGTTCTGCGTGTATATTGTTGCTTATGAATTTTTCTCTTGGTCTTCGTATCGGTGAGTTGGCTTCTCTTAGATTCTCTGATTTTGACCTTGAATATAAGGTTGTCCGTATTTATAAAAACGAGGTGAAGTATTTTCCCCGTGATGATAAAGGTGTCCGTTCAGGTCCTCTTGTTTATGAGGTTGTTGACAGTGTTAAGACTGATAGTTCTTTTCGTGTGCTGCCATTAACAGAGGAGTGTATATATTTGTATAACTTGATAGTGGAATATCATAAAACTATGGGATATGACAGCAAATACCTTTGTTATGACGGAACTGATGTTATTATGACTCGGTCTCTGGAGAGAACTTTATCCCGGTTATGTGTCTTATTAGATATTAGTCATATTAATTCGCACCGTATCAGGAAAACTTACGCGTCACTCCTGCATAATAACGGTGTGCCTACTCGTGTTATAACCGACTTGTGCGGTCATAAGGATATGGAGACAACGGAGAAATGTTACATATTGACTTATGAGGGCGGTTATTCCGCTTATATGGAGCGTATTAATTACGCACTTAATAATTATATTGATAGAGGTGTAAAATGAAGACTTTAGCTTTCGGATTCCTTGCTGTGTTTATGTTGCTTGCTACAGTGTGGCAGCTTATCCAGTTTAAGGATTATATTCGATATCGCTTAGACAGATTTGTTTCTAAGCATAAAGAAAGCGCCCTGAATAATCAGGACGCTAATTAATTCCGAAAGAGCGCGAGACGGGGATCGAACCCGCGACCCCCTCCTTGGCAAGGAGGTGCTCCACCACTGAGCCACTCGCGCAAACACATTTAAGATAATAATGGCAAAATGATATTTTGTCAACACTTTTTTAGGAAAAATATTTTAAATTCTAATTTCTGAAAAATTAATATATGGGAAAGGACGTCAGGGATTTCTATTTTTTTGATAATATGGTATACTTTGCATACTGAGTAGCAGAATTAGAAAGAATGGAGATTATTATGAATCCAGCATCAATTATGAAGCTTATGAGTGCCAAGAACAAGTTTCAGAAGAATCATCCGAAGTTCGTGGCATTTCTTAACAGATGTTTTGCAGGAGGTCTTAAGGAAGGAACTATAATTGAGATTACAGTTACTAATCCTGGAGAGGCACCTATAACATCTAATATAAAGGTACAGCAGTCTGATTTGGAATTGCTTGAAGAATTAAAAGAAATGGGGAGATAGTTTGCTTCGCAAAACAACGCGAAATAACAAGGAGGATTGGAATGTTTGGGAATGACAAGTCCAGAAAGAACGGACTTAATATTATAGTTGTAGGAGGCGGTAAGGTTGGTGCCACTCTTGTTGAGAGACTCAGCAGGGAGAACCATGATGTTACTCTTATTGATAAGAACAGGGTTAAGCTTGATGCAATAACAGGTGCATATGATGTTATGGGAGTTGAGGGCAATGGTGCAAGCTTTGCTGTTCAGAAAGAAGCCGGTATTGACTCAGCTGACCTTCTTATATCGGTAACTGATTCTGATGAGCTGAATCTTTTATGCTGTACACTTGCAAAGAGGGCTGGCAGATGTGAGGCAATAGCAAGAGTAAGAACACCTGAATACAGTCAGGAGGCTGCATTTTTAAGAGACAGATTAGGTCTGGCAATGATTATTAATCCGGAATTTGAGGCTGCAAGTGAGATAGCACGTGTGCTTTACATGCCGACAGCACTTGAGATTGGAACATTCGCACATGGACAGGCAGAGATGATTAAGATAAAAGTCCCTGAGGGTAACCAGATGTGTGGTCATACTCTGGCGGAGATATCTAAGGCTTCATCATCTAAGGTTCTTATATGTGCAGTTGAGAGGGATGGTGAGGTGTTCATTCCATCGGGACATTTTATTATAAGGGCAGATGATAAGTTATCTTTCATTGCATCAAGAAAGAATGCAAGGACATTTCTTGCAAGTGTAGGTTTTCAGACACATCAGGTCAAGAGTACCATGATTGTCGGAGGTGGAAGAGTTGCATATTATCTTGCAAAACAGCTTCTTAACATGGGAATTGATGTAAAGATTATTGAGAATGACAAGGAACGCGCGTTAAAGTTAAGCGAAGAGCTTTCGGGAGCTGTTATTATCAATGGTGATGGTACTGACGAGAGCCTTTTAAGAGAAGAGGGGATTGAGTATGTGGAGAGCTTTGTCCCTCTTACAGGGATTGATGAAGAGAATGTAATGCTTACTCTATATGCAAGAAAAGTATCTGAAGCCAAATGTATTACGAAAATAACAAGAATGGGATTCAGCAGTGTTATTAACAGCCTTGATCTTGGCAGTGTGATTTATCCAAGATATATAACATCAGAAGCTATCATTGCTTATGTAAGAGCTAAGAAGGAGTCTATGGGAAGCAATAACATACAGACCTTGTATCATTTGTTTGACCAGAAGGCGGAAGCTATAGAGTTTAACGTTGATAAGGAATCAGGAGTTACGGGCAAGCAGTTTATGGAACTTAAGCTGAAGGATAATCTGCTTATAGCACTTATTAACCGTAATGGTAAGATTATTATTCCAAGTGGTACTGACAGCCTTATGGTTGGAGATACTGTGGTTATTGTAACAACTCATACAGGGTTTGATGCTATAACTGATATTCTTAGATAGGAAAGGCTGGGAACATTGATATGAACAGTTCTATAGTAAGATATATTCTTGGACATGTTTTAAAGATAGAAGCGGCTCTTATGGTCATTCCTGTGATTGTTGGCGTTATATACAGGGAGAAGGCAATATCTGCATTCCTGATAACAATGGCATTATGTGCTGTATGTGGGATTCTTATGACAATTAAAAAACCTGCCAATACAGTTTTTTATCTGAAGGAGGGGTGTGTTACAACTGCACTCAGCTGGATTCTTATGAGTATATTTGGCTGCCTGCCTTTTTTTATAAGCAGGGAAATTCCTTCATTTACAGATGCACTTTTTGAGACAATATCAGGATTTACAACAACAGGAGCAAGTATATTAAGTGAAGTTGAAGGACTGTCACAGAGCATTATGTTCTGGAGATGCTTTACTCACTGGATTGGTGGTATGGGAGTTCTGGTATTTCTGCTTGCAGTAATACCTCTTACAGGTGGCTCTAATATCAATCTTATGAAAGCAGAGAGTCCGGGACCATCAGTGGGTAAACTTGTTCCTAAGATCAGATATACAGCAAGAATACTGTATATTATATATTTTGGGATGACTGTACTTCAGACAATTCTTCTTCTTTTTGGAGGAATGACATTCCTTGATGCACTTAATACAGCCATGGGAACAGCAGGAACAGGTGGATTTGGTATCAGAAATGACAGCTTTACAAGCTTTTCACCTTATATCCAGTGGGTTGTAACCATATTTATGATATTGTTTGGCGTTAATTTCAACGCGTATTATCTTATTGTTCTAAGACAGTTTAAGAAGGCTGTTAAAGTAGAAGAGGTAAGATGTTATTTCGGAATTATCCTTGCAGCAACAGCAATTATATTTGTTAATATATACAGAAGTGTAGGTGCTGTTGAACTTACACTGAGACAGTCAATGTTTCAGGTTGCATCTATTATAACGACAACCGGATTTTCATCAGTAGATTTCGATATGTGGCCGTCACTGTCAAAGTCGGTGCTTGTTGTACTGATGTTTGTGGGAGCATGTGCCGGAAGTACAGGTGGCGGAATTAAGGTTTCCAGGTTTATAATAGGGATAAAGACAATATTCAGAGAGATTCAGTCATATATTCATCCTAAGAGTGTTAAGGTGATTAAGACAGAAGGAAAGCCTGTTGATAGTGAAACATGCAGGTCGGTGAGTATATATTTCATAACATTTATCATGATATTCACAGCGTCCTTACTGCTGATATCTATTGAAGGAAAGGATATTGTGACGAATTTCACTGCAGTAGCAGCGACTATTAATAATATAGGTCCGGGGCTTTCGGCTGTCGGACCGACACAGAATTTTGGAAGTTATTCTGATTTCAGCAAATATGTACTGATGTTTGATATGCTTGCCGGACGACTGGAGTTATTTCCACTGATAATTCTGTTCACACCTTCAATATGGAAGGATCTTGTAACCAAGAAGGTTTCTGAAAGGAAAATGCGTAGAATAAGAAGGGGTTAAGTATGAGTAATGTATCTGATTATTTGAAATGGAGAGGTGACCTTGATTTTAGCCAGGCACCATTTAATGACGTGGACAATTTAATACTTGCGCAGATTGCATATGTTGATTTTACTGATATTGTACCGGCACCGGGAAGTATCGAGACTATTACAATTGCGGAAGCGGCAGACACATTTTTTGATACCCATGATGAGAAGGAGATTAAGAAATGCAAATCTTTCATAGGAAAAGCTCCGTATCTTTTAAGGGAGGCAGCAGCAACCAAAAGATTTGGTTCACTTATACTTACTAATTATGTTGATTATGTCGATGGCGGCAAAGAAGAACAGTTTGCAGCATTTCATGTAAGAATCGATAACAGACTTACGTATATTGCTTTCAGGGGAACTGATGATACACTTGTGGGCTGGAAAGAGGATTTTAACATGAGTTTCTTATCCCCTGTTCCATCGCAGAAGGATGCGGTAAGATATATTGACACAACCGTGCAGCGTTCAGAAGGAAAGCTGATTCTTGGCGGACATTCCAAAGGTGGTAATCTGGCAGTATATGCATCAGTATTTGCAAGACCATCAGTGAAGAAAAGAATTATTACTGTTTATAATAATGATGGTCCGGGATTTGACAGTGATTTTGTAAAGCATCCGGATTATCTGGCAATTCTGCCTAAGATTAAGAGTATTGTTCCTTATTGTTCAGTTGTTGGAATGCTTCTTAATCATGATGGGGATTATGAGGTTGTAAAGAGCAGCCAGTCAGGTCTTATGCAGCATGATTCTATGTCATGGCAGGTTATAGGACCAGATTTTGAGACTGAGCAGGAGTTAAGTCCTAAGAGTAAAAGGTTAAATGCAGCACTGAGCGCATGGATAGACGGGCTTACAAGAGAACAGAGGGCAGAATTCGTAGATACATTATTCTCACTGGTAACTGCAAGTGGTGCAAAGAACCTTTCAGAGATAAGTACAGCCAGGTTTAAGAATATTAATGCCGTTCTTAAGTCTTTCAGGGAACTTGACAAATCAGAACGTGCAATGATACTTAAGATATTTGCTTCACTTACAGGTGAGATTGGAAAAGCTTATAAGAGCAATTAATAAGGAGATAAAGAATGGGACAGGTTATATCAGCAGGAATATTGTTAGTTGTGGTTGTTGCCATATATATTGCAGTTTCATATAAGCACGAAAAAAGCGGTCTTGGGAAGGGCTGTGATGGTAATTGCGGCTCATGTGGATTAAGAAGCTGTAAAACTGACAAGAAGTGAGGCTTTAATGCGTAATATGGGGGACAGGTTAAAAGAATGCCGCATTATGAAAGGCTTATCCAGAGGGGAAATGTCAGAAATGCTGCATGTCAGTACTGACTATCTTGCCCGTTTGGAGACAGGGACACAACCGGTTACATACAGGATTATAGAGAAGGTGGCAAAACTTGAAGGCTGGAACAGCGATTATATCCTGCATGGAATAGATAATAATAATCCATTTTCAGAGTTGCACACACTATGCCCTGATTTCAGGAAAAAAGTTTTTATAAGAAATCTGCTATGTTTGTTTGACAGCATGCTTCAATTCGGGTATAAGAAAGAAAGGGTAGTGGCATATTACCATAGAATGATACTTGAGATTGTTAATGGAATGGAACTGGATGTTCCAGATAATGTGCGGACAGGATATACACTTACAGAGATAAGACGGATACATGATATGAATAAAAAGGACATGGCAAATGTGCTTGGAATATCAGAGAGAAGCTATTGTACATTAGAGAATGGTTTGTCAAGACCAGATGTAAAGACTTTACAGATAGTATATGATATGTATGGATTTAATGTGCAATATTTTCTTACGCGTAATCCACTTGATTGTGAGGCTGTAAACAATATATACAGGTGTTTTGATGAACCGTTAAGAGATTTTATTATGAGACGCATCAGGGACGACTATGATGAAATAATAATTATGAAAGGCCGGACTTATGGTAGAGATATATAGAACAGACCAGCAGGTATTAAATACATTGACAGATATTCAGGATGGATGCTGGATTAATATGGTAGATCCGACAAGCAAGGAGCTTGAGCAGATAGCAGAACGCTTTGAAATAGAACCTGAGGATATCTCATCTGCACTTGATGAAGAAGAAAGTTCGCGTATAAGCCTTGAAGACGGATATACTGTTATACTTGTGGATATTCCTACACCTGAGGTAAGACATGAGAAAAAAATGTATACAACAATTCCTCTTGGTATTATCCTTAAAAGTGAAGCAATAATTACAGTGTGTAAGGTAGATACACCGATTATTAATTATTTTGTAAGAAATAAGGTGAAAGAGTTCAGTACAAAGAAAAAGATGCGTTTTATATATCAGATGCTTTTCCGTTCAGCTTTTGTGTATCAGGCTAATCTTCGTCTTATTGATAAGAAAAGAATTGAGATAGAAGAGCGGGTTGATGGAGATACGTCAGATACTGATCTTATTGAGCTTCATGAGTTAGAATCTACACTTGTTTATTTTGCAACATCTCTTCGAGCTAACAGTATTGTGTTAGAAAGACTCAGAAGATATAAAAGACTTGAGCAGTATCCTGAAGATATGGAGCTTCTTGAGGATGTCATGGTCGAGTACCAGCAGGCTATAGAGATGACCACGATATACAGGGATGTCATTGATGGTACAAGGGAACTGATGTCATCAGTAATTGACAGTAAGCTGAATAATGTAATGAAATACCTTACTTCAATTACAATTGTGATGGCTATTCCGACAATAATATCAGGCATATATGGAATGAATGTAGGTGGAGAATGGATGCCGTTTGCAAAGACACCTTTTGGATTTGAGATAATAAGTGGAATAATACTTCTGATATGTATAATAGTTTTATGGGTATTAAGGAAGAAGAAAATGCTATAAAAGCAGTGTCTGCATTGATTGCAGGCACTGCTTTTACTTACTTATGAGTATATATTATCTGTAATTTTTCTGCCAGCGTGATACCATTTCTAAAGCCTCATTCTCAGATGATACCTTAGTAATTATAACCCCATCAAGATAGATTTCGTACACAGGAAATTTCTTGGATGTATTGCCGTGACTTACCTCAACTCTGTTGTACTTTACGCGTTCCATTAAAAGACCTCCTCACATTTAATAATAGTGTTACTAAGTAAAAACCAACAATATGTTGTATTATAGCATGCTTTTTAATAAAAGGAAATACTATATTTGGTATTGGTACTAAAGTACCAAAAAATTCAAATTAAACGCACTATTATACTTGTAAAATCGACATGTATATAATATAATTTTTATAACATGTAGAAAGATTAAGTACGTATAACTAATAATAAAAAATATAAGAGGTACATTAATATGAGCGATAATTATATTGCTGCCAGTGAGAAATTTGAGATTGTTCATAAGATGAGTAGAAGAATAGCATCTGTTGATAAGTATTGTGTTATAAGTGTTGCGAATAAAGCATTTGAAGAATATTTTGGAGAAATTAAGGAGACTCTTATAGAAGTAGTTGCACCTCAGGATAAAGAAAGACTGATGGATTTTATAGAGAAGTATGATGGAACAGCTAAGAGCGGAATGTTTAAATTTATTAACGCACAGGGCATAGAAAGATATAATCATTTATTTGTGTATGAACGAAGAGCTGTGGGCAATGGGCATATGAGAGATATTGAACTTGTTGATGTTGAGTCTATAGAGGAGGCTAATAAGAGTTTAAGAGATGATGTTTCTAAACATAAGATGCTGCTTGGACTGGATAGAGAATATACATTTACATATAACAGAGATAATGGCATATTCAGTATGTACAGGTATGATGTTGACTCAAGAGATGTCATATATAAGTCTGATATTGATGAATGGAAGAAGAGGATGCTTTCGGAGGGATATATTGACGAGAATGATAAGGAAATCTTTGCTAATTTTATATCAGAAGTACGCTCTTATACGCAGACATTTTCTATAAAATTCAGAACAAGCATGCGTACATATAAAAGGGTGAAGGAGACTTTAAGATTTAAAGGAACTGTAATGAATAAAAGCGATGGAAGCAGGATTGTGATAGGTCGTGTTGTCCCTGAGGCAGACAGCCATGGCAATTATAATCAGATTACTGATATGATAGAAGAATTACAGTTTGATTCTCTTACACATGTGTATAACAAGAAAACTATTACCGCATATGCTGTAAAATGTCTCAAGGAAGAGCAGAATAACAGAGTTACGATAGCCGTTCTTGATGTTGACCATTTTAAGAAGGTCAATGATGTATATGGTCACATGTATGGTGATAAGGTGCTTGCAAGGGTTGGAAGAAAGCTTAAGGAAGTTGTAGGCGAAGATGGAGTTGTAGGACGTATCGGAGGAGATGAATTTGTTATTATATTCAATGGTATTAATGATGAGCATGAGTTAAGGGGGATGCTTCGTGCGATAAGAACCCAGATTAAGTGGGAATTTGTTGATGATTTTGAAGATTTAATGATAACATGTTCGATTGGAGCAGCATACAGTCCTAACAACGGACATGAGTATGAGGAGCTTTTCAAGAAAGCAGATTATTGTCTGTATGTAGCGAAAGAAAAGGGAAGAGACAGATATGTATTCTTTAGGGATGATCTCCATAAGGATTCATATGAGAATTCTCTTAATACAAAGGATAAGAATGTCAATGATGGCAGGGAAATGAAGGAACTCAGATTTCTTACAGGCATTATGGAGAATTTTTCAGAAGATGGCAAAGCAGCTATTAAAGAGCTTATACATCATATGTATGATACATTTAAACTGGACAGCATTAATCTTTACTGGGGAGCTAATCTGAACCGTGCATACTATATGGGTGTTGAGCTTGGCGGTTCAATGAATGCTGATTATGTTAAGACAGAAGGTTTTAAGAAGCTTCTGGATGGAAAGAATCATGCTGCTGTGGGATTCGTCGGAAGGCAGACAGACCTTGCACCTGAATTTGGAACAGCCATGAGAGAAAAGAGAGTGTTTTCTACTGTACAATGCATAATAGGATCACCAGATAATGTGAAAGGATTGTTTACTATTGACCGTTGTAAGGAGTCTGCACAGTGGGCTGAATATGAGATTGAGATGGCTGTTGTAACGGCTTCTCTTATCAATATTCTGGCTGAAACTGAATGTGATGAGAATTAATATATATAGTTTTTTATTACAAGATATTGTGTTTTCAATTGACTTATCAAACTATATGTTGTATAATCAAATCTGCTTGGGAAACAGCATAAACACTGCGTTTCCAGCAGATTTTTTTAATGTAAAGGTGTATCGTCTGTATTGCTGAAAGCAGTATATATAGAGATATGATGGTCTTTTTGTGAGGGTTTGAAGTATGAAAATTATTAAAAGAAGTGGTTCAGAGGTAACATTTGATATCAGTAAAATTATGGATGCTGTATCAAAAGCTAATATGGAAGTTGTCCATAGTGAGAGATTATCAGAGGAACAGATTGAGACAATCTCTAATAATGTTGAGAGCATTTGTAAAGAGATGAACAGGTCTTTAAGCGTTGAAGAGATTCAGGATCTTGTAGAGAATCAGATTATGAATTTCAGAGCATTTTCAGTTGCAAGAAAGTATATTACTTATCGTTATAAGAGAGCACTTGTGCGTAAATCTAATTCTACAGATAAGCAGATATTAAGCCTTCTGGAGTGCAATAATGAGGAAGTAAAGCAGGAGAATTCTAACAAGAATCCTACTGTAAACAGTGTTCAGAGAGATTATATGGCTGGCGAGGTAAGCAAGGATATTACAAAGAGATTCCTTCTCCCTCCAGATATTGTGGATGCGCATGAGCAGGGACTTATACATTTCCATGATGCAGATTCTTTTGCACAACATATGCACAACTGCTGTCGTGTCCATCTTGAGGATATGTTACAGAATGGAACTGTAATAAGCGAGACTATGATTGAGAAGCCACACAGCTTTTCTACTGCATGTAATATTGCAACTCAGGCGATAGCACAGATTGCAAGTTCACAGTACGGCGGACAGAGTATATCTTTAGCACATCTTGCACCATTTGTCCAGGTAAGCCGTGAGAAGTTTATTGGACAGGTAAGAGATGAGTTCGAGAAAACCGGAATAGATGCTTCCGAAGAAAAGATTAGAGAGGTTGCAGAACTTCGAGTAAAGGATGAAATTAAGCGTGGTGTACAGATGATTCAGTATCAGGTTATCACTCTTATGACAACTAATGGACAGGCACCTTTTGTTACTGTTTTCATGTATCTTGATGAGGTTCCGGAAGGTCAGACAAGAGATGACCTTGCACTTGTTACTGAGGAAGTATTAAGACAGAGAATGCAGGGTGTTAAGAATGAACAGGGTGTATATATTACACCAGCATTTCCTAAGCTTATATATGTTCTTGAGGAAGATAATATCCACGAGGATTCCAAGTACTGGTATCTTACAGAAATAGCTGCACAGTGTACAGCTAAGAGAATGGTTCCGGATTATATATCTGAAAAGAAAATGAAGGAATTAAAGGTTGATGCGAACGGCAATGGTCAGTGTTTCCCATGTATGGGATGCAGAAGCTTCCTTACACCATATATTGATCCAGAAACAGGAAAACCAAAGTATTATGGAAGATTCAATCAGGGTGTTGTAACTCTTAATCTTGTTGATGTTGCATGTTCATCAGGCAAGGATATGGATAAGTTCTGGAGTATTCTTAATGAGAGACTTGACCTGTGTAAGAGAGCTCTTATGTGCAGACATTACAGACTTAAGGGAACTCCTTCAGATGTTGCGCCAATTCTCTGGCAGAATGGAGCACTTGCAAGACTTAAGAAGGGCGAGACAATTGACAAGCTTCTTTATGGCGGATATTCAACAATTTCGCTCGGTTATGCAGGTCTTTGCGAATGTACTTATTACATGAAGGGTGTAACTCATACTAATCCGGAGGGAACAGAGTTTGCCCTCAAAGTAATGCAGTATCTTAATGATACATGTAAAAGATGGGCAGCAGAGACTAATATTGATTTTTCACTTTATGGAACACCGCTTGAGTCAACAACTTATAAGTTTTCAAAATGTTTACAGAAGAGATTTGGTAAGATTGCTGGCGTAACAGATAAGAACTATATAACTAACAGCTATCATGTTCATGTAACTGAGCAGATAAATGCATTTGAAAAGTTAAAATTCGAATCACAGTTCCAGAAGTTATCTCCAGGAGGAGCTATCAGTTATGTTGAAGTTCCTGATATGCAGAATAACATCCCGGCAGTACTTAAGGTTATGCAATACATTTATGATAATATTATGTATGCAGAGCTTAATACTAAGAGTGATTACTGTCAGGAATGTGGTTACACAGGACAGATTCAGATTATAACTGATGATGATGGAAAGCTTATATGGGAGTGCCCTAACTGCGGAAACCGTAATCAGGATAAGATGAATGTCGCAAGGAGAACTTGCGGATATATCGGAACACAGTTCTGGAATCAGGGAAGAACTCAGGAGATTAAGGAGAGAGTGCTTCATCTGTAAGATTAAATATAATATGGCAGGACATGGATTAATACCGTGTCCTGCCATTATTTTTAATATTCGGAAAAATATTCATGATTGGTCATGCCGTACAAAGCACTGAAAAGAAGCGATAATACAACAGCCAGTATTACGAACATAACAACAAATCCAACATCATTGATTGTCATTATAAGTGCAAGTATTGTCCATATTGCGGTATATACGATTTTAACAATAAGATTGCGTTTTATGTGTTTTGGATTCTGCGTTTTCTTATATAATGCCATGCCAACATAAGCAAATATTGTAATTATTATAATCGGTAAAGCAAAAAGTGCTGCATATATAGCAATTATATATAAGAAAACAGATGCTGTGAAATAAAGTCCACCATAAAACAAATGTCCCATAAATCTGTATCCTGCTGTGTAATCATCAGGTGAATAGCTGCCAGCTTTATTAATACTGCCGCCGGCATTGTTCATAAGACCTCCTGCATATATAAGTAATAATATAAATGTGGCAATAAGTAAAACACTGAAAACTGTGTATATGATTGTCAGCACTTTATCAGTTTCTTTTGCAAATTTCATCATAATCTCCCCTCATGATAAATTGATAGTAAGACTATATCATATTTATTCATTATAAACAAGAAGTGACTATAATAATGGTGGTACATATGCCGATATATATTTAAACTAATGTGATTCCCGAAAAGGAGTTTGGGACAGGGTTATGACAAGGAGGGCATATGTCACTTACGATAAGAAGTACAATGAATAATCAGGCGGCTGCACAGGGGTTAAATGATGCAGGAAAAAGTGCTGAAAACACAGGTGAATCCAAGAACAGGAAAACAATTAATGCATCGGAACTTAATCTGAAGCCATATAAAGACAATCAGATTGATGCCAAGAGGCTCCGGGCAAGAAAGCAGGCTATGAAGCTTATATCTGATGCATGGAAATCTGCTGATAAGACAGATAAGAATATTGATGATATGAAGCTTGATAAACTCAATAAGCTTGATGAAATCACAGAACTTAAGAAGAAGGTCAGTGATTTGGAGAATGAAAAGGAAGCATACCGTGTGGACTATGGTGTAGATAAGGATTCACAGGAACAGAAAGACCTTGAACTGCTTGAAAAATATCAGAATAACCGTTATGGTTCGGCTGAGGACACATTTTCAAAGGAAGAACTTGAACGATTAAAGGAATTACAGAACACTCCTCTTACAGAGTATCAGGAGAAGGTACTTAAGCTGAATTCATCACAGATACATTTTAAGGATGAAATTGGTCAGAAGGAGCTTAAGATTGCATGCACGACAGCTTCAATTGCACTTGCTGAAATTGACAGGGATAAGTCTCAGGAAATGCTAAAGGCACAGGACTCAGCAGACCAGATAATAGGTGCTGTTGAGGGTGAGGTTAAGAACCTGCTTGTAGCCGAGGGCAAGGATAATATTGACGACAAAGCCGAGGAGAACAAGGAGAAAGCTGACGAGGCAGAGAAGAAACAGGAAGAACAGCAGGAAAAGATTGACGAAAAGCGCAAGGAAAGAAAAGAGCAGGAAGAGATTATTGAGGGACAGGCAGAGGCTGACAAGCTAGAGATGAATGCTAGTGTCAAAGGCAATGATATCGACCATGTAACTGAAGCCCAGAAGCAGATAGTCAGAATAATGAAAGATAATAAGATGCTTAATGAGGATATTAAGGGAATAGATATTGATTTGAATTTCTAGATAGCTGTCAGGAAGGACTATGCATGGCGGGATTGTTTTTTGGGGGATTCCTATATAATAACTGGGTTTTCTGTGCAGATGGAAAGAGATATGTCTTGGTGAGATTTGGTTTTCCTATAAGAAAATATTTTTTATATGAATAATAGGTCATATTCAGCACAATCTTAATAAAATTTAGGGTATTTTCCTATCAGATAGTGAATTAAAGCTATTTGATAGGAAATTTGTCTTTTTTAAGAAATATTTTGTGAGAATAAGAAACATTTTTGGAAAATCTGGTAAGGAAGGACCTATAAGAAATCAAAAATGCGACTATAAAAAGGTATCATATAAGAATCATATAATCTGATAAACTATAGAAGGTATGCCCCACCTTACAGAATAAAAGTAAGGCGGGGCATACATGTATCAACAGAGATGACTTTTTATCAAAGAATCTATGCAGTTAGCATTGATTGGAGTATTAGCGGTTTCAAATGTTGCTATGAAGTTCCTGCCAAGGACATATCCTGAATTAGCATAATCGCTGATTTTTTTGATGGCATTACAGGCATATTCTGCATTATCCATAATACCAAAATGTTCCCATATATATTCCTGCCTTGTTTTAACATTAAGACAGGTAAAATCCGGGTGTGTTATGATACCAGATTGCAGCTGCAGAGGATATTCGTATCGATAAGGGATATTATAGCGATAGAGTTTGTTAGCTATGATAATTTCAGACTTAGACCGTACGCGTTCACCATTATCAGTATAGTATTCAGCGCAGTCAGGAGTGAATCCTAAAGAAGTATATTCTGAGGCTTTCCAGTTTGCAGTAAAATCTTCATCTGATACAAAAACTGGAGTAACCATTTCTTTGCGGAAGCTGTTAAGTGAATCATAAATATGCTGAATTTCTGATGGATTATATTTCTTAAGTATGACTTCAAGAAAGTTTAATTCTTTCAGCAGGCATTGTTCAATTCTTAAATCATAATCTTTTTGTGCAAGTTCAATTGCAAAATTATAGTTATGCTTTTTGATATATGTTCCTTTGGTATCATTTACTTCAACCTTATGATAATATTGGCAGCCATGAGCTTTTCTGGCAGTTCGCAGAGAACCTTCAGGAGCATTAGAAATTCTTCCTTGTATATCAGCTAGTAAAAGAGATAATTGTGAATGCCTGCACATAACAGACTCTTTAATCGTGTCAGGTGCTAATGTGTCAACATGTTCCATATTATAATTCTGTATATCTCTCATTAAAAACCCCCTTTTGCAATTACAGGCAAAAACTGTTTAATAAATATACTATACAAATAAATAAAAATCAATAGTTTGATATATTAAAAATATGCAAACATACTGAGAAAAACAAGTTTGGGCAAAATATGATGATAAATAAAGGAAGCTTCATACGCAGACAATACGTGATACCTATAGGTAGTCGCATAATATAGTCTCTTATAGGAAGATTTTTGGGAAAATTTATGTGGTTTTGTGGATTTTCAGATTGTGGAGAGCAGTTTTACCTATTAAAGAATAGAAATAATGAATCTTATAGGTTGAGAAGAAGCTTTGGGATTGAAAAGGCGCAAAATGTGCCTATAAGAGAGCAAATATTATGAATATATAGGTCGCAAGCAGCCATCACGGAAAATACAATACAGAGCCAACGGGGTCAAGCAGCCTGCACGGAAAATACAGAGCCAACGGGGAACACGCAGCCTGCACGGAAAAACAGAGCCTGTGGCAAAACAGTAAAAATGGAATTGTGTCAGCGAACAGAGAAAAATAGCACCCAGGCATTAGCAAGGGATACAAAAAATATTGGGGATATCGAAGATATCCCCAATACAGAATTAAAAATCCACCTGCTGTACAGAACCGGCGCTGCCGTCTTCATGAAGATACATGCCGCTGCTTCGTACTTTAGCTTTGAGATTGTTATCATCATCAGTTACATGAAATGTTGTTTTGGAGCTGCCAAGACAGATTGCACCGACATTGGCTTCCTTAAGTGATAAGAGCTTGTCCTTGCCATTCTCATCTTTAACCCAGACCTTTAACTGGTCATAGACTTCATCATTCTCATCAATCCATCCGTTGCCGTCAGAATCGTATTCTGCAAGCTCGGAAAAGCCATTACCGGTCTTGGTTCCGAACAGCTCGCTGCCGTCATTGATAATTCCGTCGCTGTTCTTATCAAGAGCAAGAAAGCCACTTTCAGGATTCATCTGTGCAATAGTCTCGTCTTTACCATCACAATCAATGTCAAAACTGAAGGACTTATCAGAAATAGAAACAGGATTGCATCCAAGATTAATAACAAGTGGATCTGTCAGTACAGTGTCAAAGCTGGAAACAAATTCAATGCTGTGTTCTTCCATGTATCTGCGCGACATGGTCATATCAAGATTAAAATTAAGTTTCCTGCCGTCTGCTGTTTTAACAGTTCCGGTTGTTGAAAATGAAGTGCTTTCCTTTTCTTCATAGGTTGAAGAATATCTGGTTCTTACAGTCCACACAGTAGGAGAAATCTGGTTAGTAATAGAAAGGGTTTTTGAGGCTTTGTCAGATGAAGATGTGTCAGAGACTGAATTGCAGGATAAACTGTCAGTATCATGAAACATTCCACGGAAAGACAGAGACTGAATAAAATCCAACAGGGACATATAAACCTTTCTTGTTATTTCTGTGTAACTGAAGCTTACATTCTGCCGCATAGAAACTAAGCTGGCTTTGTTGTAAGCAGGTGATAAAGCCTCCGTGCCTTCTGGTGATTCCTCACCAGCCAAATCCGTTTTAGAAGAATCGTCTGGGACATTAAGCCTTCCAGAACGATTGTAGAGTGGCATCATCAGAAACATGTCGTCATACTTTCTGCCTGGATAATCAGAAGAATTACTAAAATATGATTCTTTCTGGCTTAAGCTGCTTCTTGCCTGGCTCATTCCAAAACTAAAGGAGTTACCAGAGCTGCCTGCTGCGACCATGCCGCTTGATACCTTTTGTGAGTAGTGTCTTCTTGAAGACATACTCATGTTGCTGTCTGCAATTATCATAAGTATACCCGCCTTTCATCTTCAGCAATGAACACGGTTATATATAATATCGGTTTAAGCACAGAATACTTAATAATAAAATGTCAACTAAAAAACTTTTATAAAATAACTTTGCAAAAGTACTGGAAATTCTTATTTAACTGTTGTAATATGATAGCAGAGAAATATCTGCATAAGCAGAAATAAATTATTGAGCCGTAAACTGGCAGAAAGAGGTCATATATGTGGACAGCAGATTTAGGAAATGGACGATACAAGAATCCAATACTTTACGCTGATTATTCAGATCCGGACGCAATCCGTGTCGGTGATGATTATTTTATGATATCATCAAGCTTTTCTAATGCTCCGGCTATGCCGTTGCTTCATTCTAAGGACCTTGTAAACTGGAAGGTTGTTAACTACATTTTGGCTGAAATTCCAGAATTCAGATATAGAAATCCAATTCATGGATGCGGAGTGTGGGCACCTGCAATAAGATATCATGAGGGTACATATTATGTGTGCTTCCCAATGCCGGATGAAGGAATATATATGACTACAGCAACAGACCCTTATGGTGAGTGGAGTAAGCCAGTGAATATAAGACCAGGCGCAGGCTGGATTGACCCATGCCCATTCTGGGATGAGGACGGAAAGGCATATCTTGTTGCAGGAGTTGCCAAGAGCCGTATCGGATACAAGAGTGTGCTTCATATGGTAGAGATGCAGCCAGATGGAATGGGGCTTATTGGTGAGGAAAAGATTATATTTGACGGTAACTTAAATGACCAGATTACAATAGAAGGTCCTAAGATGTATAAGCGAAACGGATGGTATTATATATTTGCACCGGCTGGAGGTGTTAAGACAGGCTGGCAGACAGTGTTAAGGTCGAAAAATGTGTTTGGACCATATGAGTATAAAGTGGTTATGAGACAGGGAGATTCGCCTGTCAATGGACCTCATCAGGGGGCATGGGTTGATACAGTTACAGGACAGGACTGGTTCATACATTTTCAGGATGTGTATGCAGCGGGCAGAATAACACATTTGCAGCCAATGAGCTGGGAAAATGACTGGCCTGTAATTGGAGTTAAGAAAGATGGCAATGATTACGGCGAGCCTGTGATGGAGTACGAAAAACCTGATGTCGGTGCCGTTTATGAAATATGTGAGCCAGATACTACAGATGAATTCACAGAAGATACTTTGGGACTGCAGTGGCAGTGGAACGCCAATCCTGATAGTGACTGGACACAGTCTGGCACTGATGAAAGCGGAAATGTGTCTGATGACGGTTCTTATATAAAGCTCAATGCGGTTGGAAGAGCATCAAACAGACCAATTGGCGATTACAGAAATCTTCTCCTGCAGAAGTGGCCGGCACCGGAATTTAGCTGTATTACTAAGATGAATATCAGCGGAATGGCTGATGGTGATAATGCCGGATTCATTCATATGGGAATGGATTATCTGGCAGCAGATGTGACTGTCAAAGGCGGTAAGATGGAAGTGTATGCAGTAAAGGGTGTGCAGCAGTTTGACTGTGACCAGGCTTATACTAAAGAGACTAAAGAATTGCTTGCTTCATACGATAATCTTAAGGAAATATATTTCAGATACACAGTTAAAAAGACAGGAACTAAAGACTATGTTGAGGGTGGACTTCCTGTTAAGGAAGCACCTGTTGAGACAGTAACAATAGAGATAAGCACAGACGGAAAAGAATACACCAACCCTGTTTCCGTTATTGCCAAAGCCGGAAGATGGGTTGGTGTAAAGAGCGGTGTATATGTATCACATGATAATTCTGTCAAAAGTGAAAACAAAGGTTTTGTTACGGTAGATTATGTAAGATACAGCCGTTAAATATTCTTAATGTTTTTCTTAGCCCACAATTCAAGGGCTTTCGCATTATTGGAAATAAGATCGAGGGATTCAAGTATCTGCTTGAATTCCTCCTGTTCTCCAATATCAACCTGGCCATCAGCAGAGATATTGATAATAGAAGCACGCAGGTTTTCAATATCATTCAAAGAACCAAGCATTTTTAATGATAATCTGTCAAATGAATTAATCTCGACTTCCTTCATTGTAAGCCTTCCAATCGGACATTCGTTTGAGCAGTAATTGTAGCAGAGTTCGGGAGCGTTGTAGCATTTTGACATAGATACAACCTCGTCTGCATAAGGTGTTACATTGCCAAGTTCAATTCTTGCAAGTCTTGTTCTGTCTATACCTACGACATCTGAAGCTGCTTCACGGCTTTCAAAGTCAGTATTTTTCTGTGCAGCAGAAAATCTTGCCTGATAATATCTGTTATCAGATGCTTTAGTTGCTTTCTTCATAGTTAATAATTCTCCCCTTGGTATATTTAATGAGTTAGTAAAATACATGATCTCCGATAACGGTTCCGCCCACATCGACAGAACTGTCATATACATGAAAATATAGTGCGTTAATATTGATATAACCATTAAGCACATCAATGGCTGCCTGGGTGCAGGCTGCATTTGCACCTCTTGCAAGTACTATTGCAAATCGTCCGCTGGCAACAGGTGAAAACTGGTAAGGTGCATATATTACGCCGCTTATGCTGTTGGCAAAGCGTGGGTCAGCAACTCTGTTGATAACAACACTTCCTACAGCACATTTGCCCTCATATGACTGGTTGCCGGCTTCACATTCAATAATTGCTGCGAGCATTGCAACATCTTCGGCAGTGTGATTCTTAAGAACATTGTTAAGAGCGTTCTGGTCAACCATAGCAGAGCCGGAAGATGAATTACCGCCTGTATTACCGGCGTTATTAGCTTTGTCAGCCTCTTCCTGTGCTTTTCTTGCAGCTTCAAGGGCTTCCATTTCACGGCGCTGACGCTCTAACATTTCCTGTTCGATCTGCTTTTCGTATTCAAGTGCAAGTGCTTCAGCATCAGTAATGCTGTCACTTGTAGAGTCAAGCTCTGTCTGGCATTGTGAGAGAAGCACAGCAAAATTATCAGCTTCGCGGGCTGCATCATCTTTAAGAGTGACAAGTTCGGTCATCTCTTCTTCAAGCTTTGCCTGAGTTTCTTTAAGAGAAGCCAGAAGGTCACTTAATTCCTGCATCTTCTGGTGGTCATAATTAGAGATCTGCTGGATATATTCTGACTTGGATAAAAGGTCAGAAAGGCTTTCAGCCGACAGAAGCGTTGACAGGATAGTAGCATTATTATTCTCATACATAAACTGTATACGAAGTTTCATGGAGGCGTACTGCTGGTCAATCTCTGCCTGCATATCAGCAACCTGGATATTGGTAGCATCAATCTCGGACTGCTTCGCATTAACTGCATCCTCAATAGAAGACAGCTTCTCTCCGGAAGCAGACAGCTTCTCGTTAAGCTCCCCGTAAGATGCATTGAGTTCGCTCTGTTTATTTCTTAATTCTTCAAGCTGTTTATTAACAGCGTCGAGGTCATCCTGTGTATCAGCCATCAACTGGTCAGGATAAGCAAAAAATGGAACAGCAAATGTAGCTGCCATGCAAAGCGAAAGACCAATGGCTGTTAAATTCTTTAATCTTAATCTGATAAAATGTTTCACATAGACTCCTAGTAATCATTATATTTTTATAAACAAAAAACAATATTAGTATAAAATGTGCTGGAATAAATTGCAAGCCAAGCTTTCCATGGTGTATATTAATTGAGGAGTGCGGATTGGGAATTGGTCTGCGTCTTAAATGTTGTGTATATCAGTTGCGGTGTCTGACTATAGCATACGCTTGAATGATCCGGGCTGTGTGTAACTTAATGCCGCTATATACATAAGGGCGGTGCGTCAAATCTCGTTCAAGCGAAGCGCGTTTGATTTGATACACCGTAATAAACTCTGTAGATAGCGGCATTTAGTTACACTAAGCGCAGGATTCCTGAAAGCGTATGCTATAGTCAGATGCCACAACGTCATGTATGCAAGTCGAAGGATGCAGACAAGTTCCCAATCCGCAACCCTCAATAAAATAAAAGGAGTATTCCATGCTTGAATTAAATGATATAAAGAAAGACTATGTGTCCGGTTCTACTACTGTGAGCGCACTTAAGGGCATTAATCTTAGGTTCAGGGACTGCGAGTTCGTGTCGATTCTTGGACAGTCCGGATGTGGTAAGACTACTATGCTTAATATTATAGGCGGACTTGATAAGTATACGAGCGGCGACCTTAAGATAAATGGAGTGTCAACTAAGAATTATAAGGACAGAGACTGGGATTTTTACAGAAATAATTCTATTGGTTTTGTGTTCCAGAGTTACAATCTGATTCCGCACCAGACTGTTTTATCTAATGTAGAGCTTGCACTTACGCTTTCAGGTGTATCTAAGGCAGAGAGAAAGAAAAGAGCGATAGAGGCACTTGAGAAAGTTGGACTTGGAGAGCAGATTCACAAGAAGCCTAATCAGATGTCAGGTGGACAGATGCAGAGAGTTGCCATTGCAAGAGCACTTGTAAATAATCCTGATATCCTGCTTGCTGATGAGCCTACAGGAGCGCTTGATACAGAGACAAGTATCCAGATTATGGAGCTTTTAAAGGAGATATCAAAGGACAGACTTATAATTATGGTAACTCATAATCCGGAGCTTGCCAAGGATTATTCTACAAGAATAGTCAGATTACTAGATGGTGTGATAACTGATGACTCTGATCCATATTCGTTAGAAGATATGGAAGCTGATATCAGGGCTAAAGAGGCTGCTAAGGTTAAGACATCAGAAAAGAAGATTAAAAAGTCAGGAAAGAAGCAGAAAACATCTATGTCATTCTTTACAGCACTTTCACTTTCCTTTAATAACCTGATGACTAAGAAAACAAGAACGATTCTTACTGCATTTGCAGGAAGCATAGGAATTATCGGTATTGCAATGATTTTGTCTATCTCAAATGGTATCCAGTTATACATAGACAGGGTTCAGAGAGATACGCTTTCGAGTTATCCTATAACACTTCAGGCGGAAGCCATTGATATAAGCAGTATGGTATCAAGCATGACAGGTAATTCGGATTCAGAAGAGCATGAGGATAAGTCTAAAATATATTCTAACGATATCATGGGTGACATGATTAATACCATGGTAAAGGAAGTTAAGAGCAATAACCTTTCTGAGTTTAAGAAATACATTGAAAACGGCAGCTCTGACATTAAGTCATATGTAAGTGATATCCAGTATTCATATGATGTTCCTCTTAACATTTATATGAAGGATACTTCTAACGGTGTTGAGCAGTTAAATCCAAGCACAATGTTTGATTCGATATATGGCGAGGGTGCAACAAGCACATCTTCTGCAATGTCATCAGGCATGGGTATGGGGATGTTTTCTAACAGCAGTGTGTGGAACCAGCTTTTAGGAAACCAGCAGGTTCTTGATGAGCAGTATGATGTCCTTGCAGGACACTGGCCAGAGAAATTCAACGAGGTTGTGCTTGTTGCAGATAAGAATAACGAGGTTGATGATTATACACTTTACTCACTAGGTCTTAAAGACCCTGAGGAAGTAAGAACACTCTTTAAGAAAATGATGGTTGGTGAATCATACGAAACAAAAAAAGATATAAGCTATACATTTGACGAGATTCTTGATACAGAGTTTAAGCTTGTTATGCCTACAGACATGTATAAGTACAATGATGTGACTGGTACATGGGACGATTACAGCAAAGATGATAAGTATATGACAAATGTTGTAAATAACGGAACTGACATTAAAGTATGTGGAATAATCAGACCTAATGATGATGCAGTCAGTACTTCACTTTCAAGTGGAATCGGTTATACAGCAAAGCTTACGGAATATATTATCGAAGAAGTAAAGAACAGTGAGATTGCCAAGGCACAGCTTGCTGATACAAGCGTTGATGTATTTACAGGAGTTCCATTTGACAATGACAGGAATACAGAGATTACAATGGATGATGTAAACGCATATATGGCAACACTTTCACCAGAGGAAAGTGCTCAGATGCAGGCAATGACAAGTGGAATGAGCGATGATCAGATACTACAGCTTTTCTCAGCGTCACTAAAGGCTAGAACAACAGATGCAACATTAGACAGCAATAAGTCGAAGCTTGGAATTACAGACCTTGATACACCTTCGCAGATAGATATATATGCAACTGATTTTGATTCTAAGGAGAAGGTTCAGAATATTATTAAGGATTACAATAAGCTGCAGCAGGACGATGGCAAGGAAGAAAATGTTATTAACTACACAGATTATGTTGGAATAATGATGTCATCAGTAAGTACAATTATTAATGCAATTTCATATGTTTTAATAGCATTTGTTGCAATATCACTTATAGTTTCTTCAATAATGATAGGTATTATCACATACATTTCAGTACTTGAAAGAACTAAGGAAATTGGAGTATTAAGAAGTATTGGTGCTTCTAAGAAAGATGTTTCAAGAATATTCAATGCAGAGACACTTATTGAAGGTTTTGTCTCAGGCGCACTCGGCATTGTTGTAACTTTATTGTTGTGCATACCTGCAAATGCGTTGATTAAGCACCTTACAGACATTTCCAATGTTGCACAGCTTCCGGTTGCAGGAGGAGTAATACTTATAATAATAAGCATGTTCCTTACATTTATTGCCGGACTTATCCCAGCAAAGCTTGCAGCTAAAAAAGACCCTGTTGTGGCATTAAGAAGTGAATAATGTCTTTACTTCAAAACTTCACTGTGTTAAAATTTAAAAGTAATAAGCCAATGTTATTTTTGGAAAACCGGGGTGGATAATTATGAACAATAAGTTAAAGACACAGGCTGTTGAGCAGCTTTTTCAGGCAATATTAAGTCTTAAGGATTTAGATGAAGCATACGATTTCTTTGAGGATGTATGTACAATTAACGAGATTTTATCCCTATCCCAGAGATTTGAGGTTGCCAAGATGTTAAGAGAACACAGGACATATCTTGATATTGCAGAGAAGACAGGTGCGTCTACTGCGACAATCAGCAGGGTAAACCGTTCGCTTAATTATGGTAATGACGGGTATGACAGAGTATTTGAAAGACTTGGCATGCTTGAGAAAGAGTCAGAAGATAATAAGTAATATATGAAGCAATGTAAAAGGGAACTGTCAGTACTGGCAGTTCCCTTAATTCGTATGGATTATTTCTTTCTGTCTGTTTTATCAGATTTTTCAGGATGCTTTGGCGCATGCTTGGCAGAGTAATCATCAATCAGACTTTCAATCATGTTCTTCTTCATGTATACATCAAAGCTTAAAAGGCATACAAGGCTGAAGAACTGTAAGAATTCTCTGTCATCATCATTCTTTACATCTGAAAATGCATTGCTTGCCTGTTCAGACTTTGCAAATATATCTTTAGATAATGGCCTTGCAAGAGAGGATTCCATTGAAAAAATCTCTTTATATATATAATCCAGATCCGGCTTGGAACCTTCATCAAAGAATTTCTCAGTGAGAGGATTGAGCATTTTCTGTATATCACTTATTGAGAGAATGTTCTTAAAGTAATAGATAAATGTAAGGATATATATGTGTTCCTTAGAGTACTTTTTCTTTACTGGTGATGGCAGCAGATTGTTTTTGGCATAGTTGTTAATCATTGTTTTGGTTAGTACTTTATCATCAGTGGTACGCTTTGTATCGTGAAGATGTTCATACATAAATGTTGTAACCTGATCCATGTACAGATTGATGTTAGGCACATCTCCGGGTTTTATATAGTTAAGAGCGGACATATCTTTAAGAATACCGCTCATAAGCTCTTTAATATCGTTGTTCATATGTTCCTCATTTCTTTAAAAATGCGTATTCATGAGAGAATACATTTATATTAATGCTTAAGCTATATTATATAGTTTTTAAAACCACATTTCAAGTAGGAATAATATAATGAACTTTAGCATAGTGTAATGTGCATATTATGATATTTTAATTTTTATTACAAGAATATAAAATATGTTTCATAGGAGCAAATATTCGTGACTTTTTACTCCTGATATATTATAATGAAAAAGGTTTTTTAAGAATTCTGGGAGACAGAATTCGGATGCACCAGAGGGTGATATGTGCCAGAAAGCGGCACAGGAATGGAGGATTATTATGGGTATTTTAACAAGATTTAAGGACATTATGAGCGCTAACATCAATGCACTTCTCGATAAGTGTGAAGATCCAGAGAAGATGATTGACCAGTACATGAGAAATCTTGAGAGCGACCTTGGAAAGGTTAAGGCAGAGACAGCTTCAGTTATGGCTGAGGAGACAAGATGTAAAAGAGAGCTTGATGAATGCACAGCAGATGTTGCCAAGTATCAGTCATATGCAGAAAAGGCTCTTAAGGCTGGCAACGAGGCAGATGCAAGAACATTCCTTGAGAAGAAGCAGCAGTTAGTTTCTAAGCAGGCTACATTACAGCAGACATATAATATTGCAGCAGACAATGCAGCTAAGATGCGTCAGATGCATGATAAGCTCTGCAAGGATATCCAGTCTCTTGAAGCAAGAAGAGATGCAGTTAAGGCTAAGGTTGCAGCAGCTAAGGCTCAGGAGAGAATCAACAAGGTTGGTTCAAGTGTTAACAGTGTTGGAACAAGCATGGATGCATTCGGTAAGATGGAGGCTAAGGCTAATAAGATGCTTGACGAGGCTAATGCAATGGCAGAGCTTAACCAGACACAGCTTGAGGCAGATGTTGACAGTCTTGCAGCTAAGTATGATGCAGAGCCAGCTAACACAGCAGTTGATGATGAATTAGCAGCACTTAAGGCTCAGATGGGCTTATAATTCAGAAGCACATTTATAATGAGATAAGCAATACATAGATAAGGAGAGGGAACATGGGATTATTCAAAGGGCAGTTTGCCAACGTAGTTGAATGGGAAGAGTACAGAGATGATATAATCTTCTGGAAATGGACCAACAGAGAAATCAAGAAAGGCAGTAAGCTGATTATCCGCGCCGGCCAGGATGCAATCTTTATGTACAATGGTAAGATTGAAGGTATTTTTAAGGACGAGGGAAGCTTTGATATTGAATCACAGATTATTCCATTCTTATCAACACTTAAAGGCTTTAAGTTTGGCTTCAACAGTGGAGTAAGAGCTGAAGTTTTATTCGTTAATACTAAGGAATTCACAGAGAAGTGGGGAACTAAGAATCCTATTCTTATTCCAACACAGGCACTTCCAGGTGGCATGCCAATAAGAGCTTTCGGTAACTTCTCGTTTTCAGTATCTGATTACATTACGCTTATAGACAAGGTAGCAGGTGTAAAGCAGATGTACACTGTTGCAGATGTTAAGGAAAGAATATCAGCAGTTCTTGACCAGCTTCTTATGAAGTGGATTTCTAAAGAAGGCAAGGATATGTTTAATCTTCAGGCTAATGCTTATGATATCTCAGCGGGTATTAAGACAGACCTTGATATGGAGATGAGCAAGTTAGGAATCACAATAACAAGCTTTACTATCTCAAGCTTCTCTTATCCGGAAGAAGTACAGAAGATGACTAATAAGGCAGCTTCTCAGGCAATGGTTGGAGATATGAACAGATATACACAGATGGCTATGGCTGATAGTATCGGCAATTCAAGAGGCAGTTCGAATATTGCCAGTGATATGATGCAGCTCCAGATGGGAATGCAGGTTGGACAGCAGATGATGAATAACATGAATACTGCAATGAATAATAATGCAAATGTGTCAGGTGGCACAGCACCTAAGTTCTGTCCTAACTGTGGAACACCAACTAATGGCGCTAAGTTCTGTTCTAACTGTGGAACAAAGCTTGCATAATCTGACAATTAGTAATATGTGAATTTAATAAATAACAATCAGGGATGTTGTCATATTGGCTTGGCAACATCCCGTTGTTTTTGTATAATGTGGTAGTTGACAGAAATAAGGTGGATATAGATTTCACATTTGCATGAAGGTGGATATATGAGATTAGAAGATTTGAATGACAGCCAGAAAAGGGCAGTTAAATATACAGATGGCGCGCTGCTTATTATTGCCGGGGCAGGCTCTGGAAAGACGCGTGTGCTTACGAACAGAATTGCATATTTAATAGAAGAATGCGGAGTAGATCCATATAATATTATGGCAATTACATTTACTAATAAAGCTGCAAGAGAGATGAAAGAACGAGTTGAGACTACTGTGGCACAGGGTGCAGGGGCTGTATGGGTAAGTACATTCCACTCAACATGCGTGAGAATTTTAAGAAGATACATAGACAGAATTGGATACGATAATAACTTTACGATATATGATACGGACGACCAGAAGTCTGTAATCAAGGATATATGTAAGAAGATGAATATAGATACGAAGATGCTTAAAGAGCGTGCAATTATGAGTAAGATTTCATCTGCTAAAGATGAGTTAAAGACTCCTGATGAGTTCGAGCTTGAGGCAGGTAACGACTATAATCTTAGAAGAATTGCAGGCGTATACAGAGAATATCAGAAGACGCTTAAGCTTAACAATGCACTTGATTTTGATGACTTGATATTCAAGACGGTTGAGCTGTTTCAGAGTGATGCAGAGGTACTTGAGCATTATCAGGACAGATTCAGATATATAATGGTCGACGAGTATCAGGATACTAATACATCACAGTTTAAGCTTGTTGCAATGCTTGCAGCAAAGTATGGCAATATATGTGTGGTTGGTGATGATGACCAGTCTATATATAAGTTCCGTGGAGCAAACATTTATAATATTCTTAACTTTGAAAATGTGTTCACAGGCGCTAAGGTTATAAAGCTTGAGCAGAATTACCGTTCGACGCAGACTATTCTTAATGCTGCAAATGCGGTGATAAGTAATAATATTGGCAGAAAGAGCAAGTCACTCTGGACTGATAACGGAGAGGGCGAGAAGGTCAATTATACTCTGTATGAAAACGGGTATGATGAGGCAGAAGGCGTTGCGAGTGGTATTGCAGAGTATGTAAGGGATGGCTGGAATTATAATGATGTTGCCATTCTTTACAGAACTAATGCACAGTCAAGAGCCTTGGAAGAAAAGCTGATGATTCACAACATTCCATATAAGATATATGGCGGACAGAATTTCTATCAGCGAAAGGAAATCAAAGATATTCTTGCTTATCTTAAAACTATTGATAATGGTCTTGATGGTCAGGCGGTTAAGCGAATTATAAATGTTCCGAAGAGGGGGATTGGTAATACTACGATTGACAGATTGCAGGAATATGCAGATTTTAATGATATTACTTTCTGGGAAGCACTTGTCAATGCAAAGGATATTGACACAATAAAGAATGTGGCACTTTCCAAGTTAGAGCCATTTGTTGACCTTATTGGAAGACTGCGTGCCAAGGAAGAATTCATGTCATTAAAGGAGCTTGCTGAGGCTGTAATTGAGGATACAGGATATATCGAGAGCCTTTCACAGAATGAAACGGTGGAAGAGGTTGAGGCAAGACGCGAGAATCTGGATGAATTCATTAATAAGGTTGTAAGCTATGAGGAGAGCTGTAAAGAAGCAGGCGAAGAGCCTACACTTTCAGGACTTCTTGAAGAAGTTGCCTTAATAGCGGATATTGATAATCTTGATGAGTCAGAGCCTCATGTAATGCTTATGACGCTGCACAGTGCGAAAGGTCTGGAATTTCCAATCGTGTATATGACAGGAATGGAGGACGGACTTTTCCCAAGCTATATGACAATTGTGTCAGATGATTCAACTGAGATTGAGGAAGAGAGAAGACTGTGCTATGTTGGAATAACAAGAGCAGAGAAAATACTTAATCTTACAAGTGCCAAGTCGCGTATGGTGCGTGGTGAAACACAGATGAATAAGGTTTCAAGATTTATTAATGAAATTCCTAAGGATTATATGCACATAGAAAACAATTCCAGTGGGTATGCTAAAGGCAGGATTGCATATGGCGGGACATCAGATGAGCCGGATACAACAGGCATTAACATGCGCGCAACAGCCAGATCAATTCTTAGCAGCTACGGAAGTGGCACACCAGGCGGAAGGGCAGCAGGAACATATAGTTCAAGAAAGGTTAAGATAAATGGCAGTTCTAATCCGGGATTTGGAAAAGACCCTATGGAATTATTTGACCTTAAGAAACCAGAAAAGAGAAAGACACCGGCAGATTCTGTAAGAAGTGCTTATGCAGGAGTGCCTACACGAAGCGGCTTATCTTCAAGAAATGTAATAGGTGCTGCAAGAGGTGCAGATATAAGTGCAAAATCTTCAGGTGGACTTGGCTACAGTGTCGGTGATATGGTGAGTCATGTGAAATTCGGCGAAGGAAAGGTACTTGCTATAGAGGATTCAGCAAGAGACTATATGGTAACAGTTGAATTTGCAGAGTACGGACAGAAGAAAATGCTGGCAGGATTTGCCAGACTTAAAAAACTATAATGACAAATGTTTAACGCTATGCTATAATACATTTATTAAATCCGTGGTATGAAAGGAGATATTGTTATGAGTAAAGAAAAATTAGATGAGCTTATCGCAGCTACTAAATTAGGAGAACTTATTAGCAAGAAGGAAGATGAAGATAAGAAATGCTGCAAGAAGTGCAGCACAATTATCATAGCTGTTCTTGCTATCGTTGGTGCAGTTGCAGCAGTTGCTGGTATCGCTTATGCTGTATACAGATATTTTACACCAGATTATTTAGATGACTTCGATGATGAAGATTTCGAAGACGAAGATTTTGACGATGATTTCGAGGATGAAGACATCGAGAAGTAATGTAATAAGTGCGATATGATTGAAAGCCACAGCCGGCTTGATATGTCCATTAGGATATGTCAGTGGTTGTGGTTTTTTTTATTGCATAATATTTAATTATTTCTTAATTGACATAGGGGTGTAATCAGTGTTATATTACTCAACCCTGTTATTAAGCAAAATTTAAGGGGAGGAAAGGAAATCGGGAATTTATGACATTTTATCAGGAGTTACAGTTAAGCTCGGCTGGTTCAAAACAGCTTATCAAGAACACACAGGATTCTAAAGAGAAAAGAAGACATATTCTTATATATAATTTTAAGGTGTATCTTGTTATGATATTCTGCGTCGCAGTAGTTACAGTATTCAGTAAGCTGCTGGGGAATAATAACAGCGTTGTCGGAGTGACAGTGCTTCTTGCGGTGCTGGTATTAAGACAGGCGGATTTTGGAATTAAGACATCACATGGGTTGATTTCAATAATGGGAATATATGCAATATTGATAGCAGGACCGAGGGTTTCCAATATGGTACCGCCAGTTGCTGCATTTGTAATAAATGTTGTGTGTATTATGCTTCTTATGATAATGGGATGTCACAATGTAATTATGTATAATCATTCAACATTCGTTCTTGGGTATCTTTTGCTGCAGGGATATGATGTCACAGGCCATGAATATATGATGAGAGTTGTGGGACTGCTTGCCGGGATGTTAGTATGCATGATTATTTTCTATAAGAATCAGAGGAACAGACCATATAGAAGAACATTCTGGGATTTGTTTAAGGAATTTAATATTAATTCAGCAAGGACAAGATGGTACATTAAGCTTACATTTATCGTATCAAGTGCTATGCTGATTGTTTCCCTGATGGGACTGCCTAGGGCAATGTGGATTGGAATTGCGAGCATGTCAGTGTGTCTGCCGTTTTCTAAAGATGTTGATAAGAGAATTGGAAACAGGGCATTGTTTAATGTTGTTGGATGTGCGATTTTTGCAGTGATGTATATAGTTCTGCCAGAATCAATGTATCCGTATATAGGCATGATAGGTGGTATCGGAGTCGGATATTCCGCTGGTTATGCATGGCAGACAGCTTTTAATACATTTGGCGCATTATCAATTGCGGCGGGACTTTTTGGAATGCCTTATGCAGTTGCATTACGTATAGGACTGAATGCTGCCGGGGCTGCTTATACATGGCTGTGTGACAAGGTACTTGAAAGAATACATTCTGCAGTGCAGGCAAAGAATGTCAGCGTGGCGGAGTAAATGTGACTACTATACTTTAGCACATTTTTCTGATAAAATTATATAAGGTATGCCGTTATGTGAATAAGTGCTGCCAGAAACTATTAATATGTTAATAACAGGCACAATTCATGTGCGGAATGGAGTATAGATTGAAAAAAGGAAGCGTATACGAAGGTAAAGTTGAAAAGGTTGATTTCCCTAACAAGGCGACAGTGTGGGTGACAGATGAGGACGGACAGAAGGAAAAGGCAATCGTAAAGAATGCAATTCCTGGACAGACTGTCAGATTCTGCGTGAATAAGAAAAGAAAAGGACACTGCGAAGGCAGACTTATGGAAGTTGTTGAGAAGAGTCCACTTGAAACCAACCCGGCATGTCCACATTTTGGCAAATGCGGTGGCTGCACTTACCAGACAGTAGCTTACGAGGAACAGTTAAAGATTAAGAGCACACAGGTGGAAAAGCTTCTTAGAGAAGTTGTTTCGGGTGAGCTTCCATTTGAGGGGATAATCGGAAGTCCGGTTACAGAAGAATACCGTAATAAGATGGAATTTTCATTTGGCGATGAGTACAAGGACGGACCTCTTGCACTTGGACTTCACAAACGAAACAGCATGTATGATATTGTTCCAGTTACAGAATGTAAGATTATTGATGAGGATTACAGAAAGATTCTCACATGCGTTCAGGATTATGCAATAGAGAAGGAGCTTCCTTTCCAGCACAAGTTAAGCCACGAGGGATATCTGCGTCATCTTCTTGTAAGAAAGTCAGTAAAGACAGGACAGATTCTTGTTGATATCGTAACAACGACTCAGATTGAGCATGATTTCACAGAGCTTGTAAACCGCCTGACATCAATTGAATATAAGGGCACTCTTACAGGTGTTCTCCATACATTTAACGACAGCCTTGCAGATGCAGTAATTAACGAGAAAACTGAGCTTCTGTATGGTCAGGATTATATTGAGGAGGAACTTCTGGGCTTACGTTTCAAGATAACTCCGTTCTCATTCTTCCAGACTAATTCTCTTGGAGCGGAAGTGCTTTACTCTAAGGCACGTGAGTATGTGCTTTCTGGCGGATTTGGAGATGTGGCTGGCAGCAAACCGGTTATATATGACCTGTATACAGGTACGGGTACGATTGCGCAGATGTTATCGCCTGTTGCAAGCAAGGTTATCGGTGTTGAGATTGTTGCGGAAGCTGTTGAGGCTGCCAAGAAGAATGCAGCCCAGAACGGTCTTACTAACTGTGAGTTCATTGCAGATGATGTCTTAAAGGCACTTGATAATATTGAGATTAAGCCAGATTTCATCGTACTTGACCCGCCTCGTGACGGAATCCACCCTAAGGCACTTGAGAAGATTATTGACTATGGTGTTGACAGAATGGTGTATATTTCATGCAAGCCTACTTCGCTTGCAAGAGACCTTGTTACTCTGCAGGAGAGAGGGTATAAGGTGGAGAAGTGCTGTTGCGTTGATATGTTTCCTAATACGGGGCATGTGGAGACGGTGGTAGGACTACACAGAAAGGATATGTAGAAATCCTTGAATTTACGCACTTTGTAGAGTTTTTCAGCTTCAACAGGATTGCTGAAAATCACAAGGAAAAAGAGCTTGTGAGGAAGGTAACGGTTGTTGTGGCATTAGACCTCGGTTGTGGGAACACAAATAATTCTGAATATGAAAGTAAATAGAGAACTATCAGATATGTTGATAGAACGTAGGGATACTTGAAAGAGTGTCCCTATTTTTTATATTAGGGCATTCCATTAGGAGTGCCTTTTTCAATTCAATTTAAAAGGAGGTTCACTATGAACAACACAGCGTTAGGAGCAGAAAACAAAAAGGAACAGACAATCAATTTTATCAGCGAAGCACATGAAAAATTCTACTATGAAAAATTAAAAGAGGTACGCTATCAGGATGTGTACCACAAGGCACTTTGCTATTGCCTTGGTATCAGCGATGATACGAGAAGAAATGTTGATAGCATCTATGATTTTAAGACGGGATGTGTAAAAACTGAGTGTCTGCATGAAGGCTGGCAGACCAGTGGCAGTATGAAGGTGGTGCGAATGGCATTTAACCTGTATTGCAATGGCACACCGAGTGTAGATGATTACACAAAAACAGAGGAACAGGTAAACGAGTGCAGGCAATATACAGTGGAGGACTTGTTCTGCTGTGCCTATGCACCTTTCTTTTGGCAGGCGATACAGATCCGCTATCCGGAGTATGCGACTTATAACAGGGAACTGTATGCCTTATTTGGAGGAGCAGACTAATGTTAAAAGTCAGATTGATGGGAACGAAGAATGACATTGTGTGGTTTCAGAAAATCTTACAGCGTCATCCAAAAGTAGAAGTTCTGGAGATATCAGAGCTTTATAGCAATAAAGGGACAAACAAATATTACAGAGCTTATGCGGAAGTGCAGAAAAGCAATGTAAAGAGCAGCAGATAAAAGCAAAATAGTAGAGAATAGGAGAATTTATCATGTTTAAAGTAATAGCAATCGCAAATCAGAAGGGTGGAGTTGGAAAGACCACCACAACAAGCAATTTAGGAATCGGACTGGCAAAACAGGGAAAGAAAGTTTTACTGATAGATGCAGATGCACAGGGCAGTCTTACGGCAAGTCTTGGTATTCGGGAGCCGGACAGACTGGAAATTACACTTGCAACCATTATGGCATCCATTATCAATGATGATGAAATAAAACCGGAGTACGGCATTTTAAGACATGAGGAAGGTGTGGATTTCATGCCGGGAAATATCGAGCTTTCCGGTTTGGAAACCTCACTTGTGAATGTTATGAGCAGGGAGACGGTGCTTCGTACCTACATAGAACAGCAGAAAGACCGCTATGATTACATTCTGATTGACTGTATGCCATCACTCGGCATGATTACGATAAATGCTTTTACCAGTGCGGACAGTATCTTGATTCCAGTACAAGCAGCATATCTGCCAGTAAAAGGTCTGGAGCAGCTTATCAAGACGATTGGAAAGGTAAAGCGACAGATCAATCCGAAGCTGGAGATTGAGGGAATTTTGCTTACAATGGTTGATAACCGTACCAATTATGCCAGAGACATCAGTACCTTGCTGATCGAGAACTATGGAAGCCGTGTGAAGATATTCAAAGAAAGTATCCCGATGTCGGTAAGAGCTGCTGAGATTTCTGCGGAAGGTGTGAGCATTTATCAGCACGATCCGAATGGAAAAGTGGCAAGTGCTTATCAGTCATTGACACAGGAGGTGCTTGGCAATGAGTAAGACAGGAAGTGCCGCAAAGGTAAAGTTAAACAGCTTTGATGATTTATTTGGAACGGAGCAGCCACAGACAGGAACAGAGCAGGTACAGGAAATCGCATTGTCAGAACTGCATGAGTTCAAAGGACACCCGTTTAAGGTACTGGATGATGAAAAGATGCAGGAAATGATGGAAAGCATCAGGGAGCATGGAGTATTGATGCCAGGCATTGCCAGACCAATGAAAGATGGCGGTTATGAGATTATTGCCGGACATCGCAGGAGACACGCCTGTGAGCTTGTCGGACTTACTACAATGCCGATGTTCATCCGTGATTATACGGATGATGAAGCTACAATTATCATGGTGGACAGCAATATTCAGAGGGAAGATATTCTTCCGAGTGAAAAGGCAAAAGCTTATTTTATGAAATATGAAGCTGTAAAACATCAGGGCAAAAAAGGAAAAGGCAACAGTCTGGATGAGGTTGGGGAAACTGCCGGAGAGAGTGCAAAAACAGTACAAAGATATATTTACCTTGCCCACTTATCGGATGCACTTTTAGATATGGTAGATAAAAAGAAAATTGGAATCGTGCAGGGTGTAGAGCTGTCATTTCTGGCAGAACAGCAACAGGAGTGGGTGCAGGTTGTTCTTGAAGAAACAGGGGTGATCATTTCAACAGTACAGGCATCAAGGCTGAAGGAGCATGGAAAAAGTGATGAACTGACATTACCGATGGTAAGGCTGATCCTGACAGAACCGAAACCGATAGAGCGAAAAGTAACCATCAAGGCAGACAAGATCAGCAGATATTTTCCAGAAGATTATTCCAATGAGCAGATTGAAAATGTTATCTATCAGCTATTGGATGAGTGGAATAGTTCAAACAGTGAGAAATAAGCAGTAAAGGAGGCATGAAAAAGTGAACGAGAATACAAAATTTGATTACTACTATGGAATTGAAGCAGACCGGTTCTCTTTTTATCGTGTCCCCCGGTTGCTGATTAAGGATGAGCGGTTCAAGGGGCTTAGCAGCGATGCCAAACTCCTGTATGGCTTGATGCTCGATCGGATGTCACTGTCTATGAAAAATGGATGGCTGGACGAGGAAAACAGGGCGTATATCATCTATACGGTGGATGCGATTATGGAAGATTTGGGATGTGCGAAAGCAACCTGTGTCAAGATTATGAAAGAGCTGGATTCCGAAAAAGGGATTGGGTTGATTGAAAAAAAGCGCAGAGGTCTTGGCAAACCGGATATTATCTATGTGAAAAACTTTGCCACAATGTCAGCGGAACAGGAGGTAAAAGAGCCTGAGAATACTGGAAAATCCACAGAAGTTCAAAATTTGAACTTCAAGAAGTCTAATATTGATACTTCAAGAAGTTCAGAAATTGAACTTCAGGAGGTACAGAATCTGAACCACCAGAAGTATAAAAAGCAGACTTCAAGAGGTTCAGAAACTGAACTTGCAGAGGTTCAGGATTTAGCCCCTATTTATACTAACTATAATAAGACTGATATAAATTATACTGATATGAGTTATACCAATCCAATCTATCCATCCGGTGAAGGAAATCAGACCGATGATAGGATGGATGGAGCAGATGCATACATAGAGATTATCAAAGAAAATATTGAGTACGATCATCACATGAAATATGATGAAATAAATGACAGGGAACTGTATGATGAATTATTTGAATTGATCTGTGAGGTTGTATGTGTAAAGCGGACTACGATACGGATTGCAGGGGAGGAGTATCCCTATGAGCTCGTAAAGTCAAAATTCTTAAAGCTGAGGAGCAGTCATCTGGAGTATGTGATGGGGTGTATGAAAGACACGACAACAAAAATTTCAAACATTAAGGCATATATGGTTACGGCACTGTATAATGCACCATCAACAATAAATCATTATTATCAGCAGGAAGTGCAGCATGATATGTATGGAGGAGGCTGGCATGAAAAAGGTATTGTTTAGAATTATTATTCCGATACTGATATTAGCTGTCTGGATGATCATGTGCTATCCGGTATGTGCAAAGGCAGATGGGTTTGATTATTTTCTATACTGGATTATGGTAGGATGTCCATATGGAATGCGGAAAATGAGTTTGTTTCTTGTTCTGAAGAATTTTGGTATTGCAGGGAGCATTGGCATATTGGCACTAGATTGTATCATTGGTGGGTTGATCGGTGGTATGATTGTTATAATCAGAATTATCAATACAGTTATGGAAATAATAAAATTGATATCAGGAACTTTTGGACATAATGTCCAGAAGTGTGAGTGAGAAAACAAAAAAGGCATTGTCAATCGAGTTTAACATTTGAAAATTTGTGGCAGGAATGGTTAGATACGAAATTATTCATCACAGGCAAGAGCAGGAAAATGGAAGGCATGGGGGATGAGGAAATATTTAAGAGTCTGCCAGCAGATGAACGAAAAGCACTTTTAGTAAAGAAAGATGATTTTGCAGCAAAGGCAGGAATAGAAAACAGCGTCAGAGCAGTTATGAGTTGAGAGATTTGTAGCTGTTCTTTTTATTACTTTTGGACATAATGTCCAGGAGTGGAAAGGAAAATGTATGGAATCAATGAGAGATGTGAATAGGGTGATGGAACGGGAGATTAAAAGGGGAAGTAGTCCTTTGCAACTGGATCATATTGAATTTGGAGATTATTCGTATCAGGAGATAATGTCACAAGAGAAATTGTTTGAGGTATTAACATATTTGTTGCGGATAGGTGACTTCAAACAGTATGTCGGAAAGACTATTCTTAATAATGTTTATATGGATTTGCGATGGAAAAAGCCAGTATTTAAGAGAACCAAGACTATTATGGAAAGAAATAATATATTTGCGACCATTAGAAGGTATGTAAAAAAGCTGAAACCGCAGTATAATGGAGATGTATATTTGGAAACGGTCAGATGTTATTTTGATATATCACAGGAAAATCTGGAAAAGTGCCGATATACATATCAAGGGAATGAAACATACGCCTTCCTTATGTCGGACAAGTATATTAGGGCATTGTATACGCATTGTTTGGTGACAAGAAAAGAATATGCTTTTGACAGTGTAAAATCGAATGGACTTTCGGATATGGAGCTTTCTATGGTAAAATTAGAGGGTGTTAGAGAAGTGTTATTTCAGGCATTGTTACTTGATGATGTGAAGTTTGAAGATGACAAGATGTATACGGAGTTAAGCAGTATATATTTATTGTGTTAAAAGGAGAAAGGGGAACTGAGAGAAATGAAGTGTACCATTTTTTATTCTTGGCAATCAGACTTGCCCAACAAAGATAACAGATCATTTATTGAAAATTGTATAGAAAAGGCAATTAAGAAAGAAAAATTGGGATTTGAAGCTGGTTTGACGGTAGCTGTTGATAGAGATACAAAGAAAACGGTTGGTACACCAGATATAGCTGGAACAATTTTTGATAAAATTGCCAAAACCGATATTTTTATTTGTGATATATCTATTATTAATGGAAACGATAAAGGGCGCAAGTGTCCCAATCCTAACGTATTATTGGAGTTGGGATATGCGGTAAGAACTCTTGGATGGGATAGGATTATTTGCTTCTATAATCTGAAATATGGAGAGTTAAAAAGTGTTCCATTTGATTTGAGTCACCGTCGTATATTTTTCTATAATTCCGATAATGAGAATGAAAAAGAAGAGGTATCTAAGGCATTATCGGTGGGGATAAAAGAGATGATAGCGAAAGGTTTAATTAGTAACCCTTTACGTGATCATATGAAAGGACGAATTGATTATTGTGTATTAGAAATTTTAAAACAAATAAGTTGTGTTTTGGTTAATACAATCACAATGTCTGATGCTTTAGCGAAAGTTCCTGAGGTCTTGAATTTTACAGAAGAGAAAATTATAGATATATTATCCGATAATCATAAGGTATTGGGATTCTTTGCAAATAATGATTTAGAAGAAGTGAAAAGAAAGGGCGAAGCCATTTTTTCTGCAATTACTACATCAAATGTATATCAAGTTGAATGGGCTGTTTTAGTATTGGAATTGATTGATTGGGTAAGAAGATATCAATATCTTATATCTGATAGGGCAAAAAATATATTGTATAGCACTGTTTTAGAACCTGTTCCATATTTGAATGTAGTGGCAGGAAGAGAGCTGAATCCAGATAATCCTAATAATTCCTGTTTGTTATTAAAAAAGATGGGAACTGATTCGGGAAAAGTACTATATGCGGGCACAATGGTGAAGATTGATAAAAGATCCTTAGTATCCCTTTGGTATATAAACGATGCGGCAATAGAAAAATTTGCAAAATGTTTAGTTGATGCTATTAATATGGCAAAAAAGTGGCTTGATAAAACAGAAGGAGAATTTATTTTAGATCCAGATTATTATGGAGTTATTTGATAATAAGTTGTTATGAAAAAGTTTTTTGTATGGAAGTATAGAGGAAAGGATATGAACTTGGACAACGCAAAGTAGAGAAATTATAAACATCTTGATACTTGATAAATGATATGATAATTTACAACAGCGTAAGGGCAGTTATAGACCGTAAAGGTTTGTAGTTGCCCTTTTTTGTGTTTATAAAACTTTTGGACAAAATGTCCAGAAGTGGAAAGGAGAACTTATGAAATATTTATTACACAGGCTGTTGGTTCCACCTTGAATCCAATCGGTGCAGATAAGGAAGGAGGTACACCGTGCAGGAGGAAACAACACAGAAAACCATTGC